>Ga0078972_1000295_pt2 | contig 149518 bp, 112 predicted proteins | sample YelNatPaOPGAMG01_FD_67568 | JGI IMG/M metagenome (GOLD analysis project Ga0078972, IMG submission 67568) | Hot spring thermophilic microbial communities from Obsidian Pool, Yellowstone National Park, USA - OP-RAMG-01 (SPADES assembly) (version 2) | ecosystem: Environmental > Aquatic > Thermal... | reverse complement strand
TCCTCATCGGTTTCGTTGCGTTTTAGGATTGAGTAAATAATACAAAGCGCTGTGCTTGCTATGCACAAAATATACGCCGCCGCTACCCAGCCATCTTCTATGCCTAACATAAGTTTTTTTAATGGTTGTTTGACAAAAAATAAACCTGTTAATTTTTAAAAATCAGAGTGATTTATTTTGAGCATAAATTTTTCATAATTTATACATTTGAGTCAACAATTTTTATAAAAAAATATTTTTAGCGCATGGGGTAACAGTAAAAGACTATTTGTAACTAATTGATATTAAATTAGATATAAAAATCTAAAAATAATCCTTTGATTGATAAAATTTTAAAAATTAGTCGCACTAAAATTAGCATTAAATTGAAAAATCCATTATTTTTTCTAAAAGTAAAGCGGATTAACACTGTGATAGTAAACCAACTAATAATTATTATCTGCAATATATCTTCACAAATTATAATTAATTTTCTGGATACATATTTATAGTTAAAAAAATCCACACCCTGCTTTTCCGCAAAGGCAGTTATTGAAGGCCAAAATTTTACTTTTCTGGTTTAGTTTCCCAATAAAAAACAACAGCATGTTGGGAAGGTAGAGATTTTATAATTCTCTCCGGAATTTTCAGAATCACCCCACTGTTTCCACTATTAGCATACGGAATTGTAGCAGAAACGCCGAGCATTCTCACTTTCTGTCCCGATAAAGGCTTCAAAGAAGAGATTTTAATTTCTGATGGCAGACCTGTTTCTTTCGCAAGGTAAATAGCATAAATTTTACCCTGTTTTGTGGTAAAGCACACGTTGCCGTCTTTGTATGGATAAACCGGACGCGTTCCGTAAATAGCCTCGCCATTGATTTTCAGCCATTCGCCGATTTCTTTCATTCTCAGAACTGCCGGTTCAGGAAGGTTCCCATTTGGATCAGGTCCTACGTTAAGCAAGAAATTACCTCCTTTTGCAACGATATCCACAAGCAGATGAATCAATTCGCGGGTAGATTTGTAATTATCATCTGGTTTGAATGACCATTGTTTGCCCATAGTCATACACGTTTCCCAGACATAAGGAAGAGGGCGTTCCGGGATTTCCTGTTCGGGCGTCCTGTAATTTTCAAATCTTCCGCCAACGGTGCGGTCAACAATGATTAAATGCGGCTGATAACTACGCGCCATTTCCGCAAGCCGTTCCATCAAAATATCCTGTTTTGGCGGACGCACCTGCCCGGCATCAAGCCATAAAATATCAATGTGTCCATATTCTGTTGCCAATTCCCTGATTTGATTATGAACAAACTCCACAAATCTATGCCATTTTTCAGGATTTGCGTCGGTATCGTAATTTGGATTTCTTGTTCGCGCAGGGGCGTCCGGCGACCAGTAGTCCGGGTGGTGCCAGTCGGCTTTGGAGAAATAAGCGCCGATTCCAAATCCCTCACGCGAAAACGAATTGAAAACCTCTCGCACTACATTTGAACGGGCGTTTTTACTGAACGGACAATCCGGCGATGTTATTTTATAATCGCTGAATTTAGTGTCGAACATAGCAAAGCCGTCATGATGCTTTGTGGTGAAGACCACGTATTTCATCCCGGCTTCTTTAGCAATTTTTGCCCATTTTGACGGATTAAACTGAACGGGGTTGAAAGTCTTTGGCAAATTAAAGTAATCCCTTTTGAAAATCTCGATATTTTTACCACGCTCAATCCATGCCTTTAAATCATCCGGACGTGCCCATTTATCTTCCTCAACGAGTGGCCAAGATTCAATACAGCCCCACTGGCTATATGCCCCCCAGTGCATCATAAACCCGAATTTTAAATCCTGAAACCACTCCAATCTCTCCCGCAACCACCAGTCCGTATCCGCCGGCAATTTTTCTTTGAAGAGAGAAATAGCACGTCCGACTTCAGGAACCATCGCAAATGCACCGGGGAATGCTACGCCTGCGGAAAACGGATTTTCAAAGAAGTCAAAGGCTGGTTTAACGAAAAACGGAGTTACTGTATTTGTCAGGGGTTTTTCAAAAGTAATCTGAAGATAAGGAACGTTTAATTTAATGCCCGAATCAATTTCAATATTATCTGAAATCTGCGACGGTTCGCCCAAAAATCCCGACTTTCCCTTGTTCGCTACCAGAAGATTATTTTTTACAATATGTTTACCATAGGACATTTCAAAGTTCGATACCTTTCTGTTTGTAACTTTTCCTGCGAGATTCATTGCCCTTGTGCAGTTGCCAATAAGGTTATGGACAAAAATCTGTGAGGCGGAATCATGTTCGTAAATGCCACTACCCTGAACATTCCAGATGATATTGTTATCAACAAGGTTCGGAACCTGTGAAGCCTCAACAAAAATTCCGCCATGAATAGTGTTAACATTGACAATTAAATTTTTGCAACATCTGGAATTGCGATTATCCCAATCCATCCAGATTCCCGGTCCATGATAAACATCCTGAATTATATTTTTCTGAATCACGCATTTAATGTTGTTATGTGTTTTTATTGCGCCGGTTTCGTAAAGTCGCTCGGCGTCGTGCCATGCATTTCGCATCAGAACATTACCTTCGATGAGCAGTCCGAACTCGCGTCCGCGTCCGGGACCAAGTCCCGCTATCCCACAGATACCACAATCGGTAACAACATTATTGCGAACGATGTGAAATCCCACCTCGGGAGGTTGTGGAAAACGCGGATGCTGAATGCCAACGTCAATGCCAACACCATTTACTTCTCTGACTGTATTATTTTCAATTATCCAGTGATGACCGCGTGTTGTCGAAATCGCACCAACTTGTTCCCATGGAAACGGTCCGGCTACCTGTTCAAACACAAATCCTTTAACTCGGATAAACCCAAGTCCTGCTTGTGATGGCGCGAATAATGTGGAACGGGTAGTGATTTCAATCACAGCCTTTTCGGGTTCAAGGTCTTTTAAAAGATGGACATATAAAATCTGATTCTTAACATCAACCCAGTATGAACCGGGATATTTCCCAAGTTCATCAAGAGTGCCAACTTGCCTTAATCTGCGTCCATCCTGAAAAACCAGACCACGCACAAACGTGAATGGTTCTTTGCCACGCATCGGATGTGCCCAATCCATAATTCTGAATTGTTCCTCAGTCACATTCGGAATCTCAAACGGGTTTTCCTGCGGGAAATATGACTTGTCGAGGGATGCTTTCCAGATTCTTACATTTGATTCGCCAACTTTTATAAATTGTTCAGTCCATTTATTAGTGAAAATTTCAGAACCTTTTATTAATACCATTGCCCCCGGCTCTGCTTCGTAACTAATCATCAAATCAGGGCTAACACCGCCGCGGAGAGGCGTAATTCTTTCCCTGTAAATCCCTCCGGACACAACAATTCTGTCACCCGGTTTCGCCAATTCTGCCGCTCGGCTTATTGTCTTAAACGGACGATTTTTTGAGCCATCGTTAGAATCGCTCGCCTTCGGATGACGCGTGTTGACATATAGAGTTCTTTTAAAATTAAACGATGGCGGTTCCCACGTTTTAAATTCCGTGCCGTCAGGCAAATAAATCGGCGGGTTCAGTGAGCGAAGATTTATGTTTTCGGAATTTGAGGTTTTCTCCCCCGCTTTTGAAGAGAATGCAAAAGCAAGGCATACGCTTAAAAGAAAATATAATCCCGCGTTCATAGTTAGAATCATAAAATCGAAATTTATTTCGTAAAGAACGAATAAGTGGAAATATTCAATTTAGGGTGATCTTTGGTGGCGCGTTTTGTTTTGCCTGTCTGATTATCGAGATACTTGTTAAAACCGACCACACAAGTGAAATTATAAACAGAATCAAGGCATAAATTATAGGAACTATCAATTTCCATAACTGGTTCTGAATTTCAGGTGGGAAACCGTATATCCAATCCGGGACTTGTTCAGAATGCAATAAGAACCATTTTCCAAGTTTTAAGCCATAATAAAAGGTTGCCCCTAAACTTATTAACGATAAAAGGATTTGAAAGTAACCTGATTTTCTTCCGCCAAGTATTGAACCGATTCCCGGAAGAATAAGATTTGCAGCAAGCAGACCGTATGCGGTTTTTTTGTCAATAGACTTCGTTTGAATCCCCAAAAATTGTTTCATACCCGTAAATAAATGCGGCAATTATAAGAGGAAAAGCAAAGAAAATTCCGATACCACATACAAGCGCGCCTGCAAGACCAATTAAAACCATAACAATCAAAAGCCACAACACACTGAACCAATGTTGTTTTACTTTTTTGAAACTTAATTTCATTGCCGTCCAAAAGTCTAAATTTTTATCTACAACAAGCGGAATGGAATAACTCCAGCAAACGGATAAGTAAATCATCGGTATGATTGCTGCAATAGTTCCAATTACAAGCCCGAATTTGGCAATGACGGAAGACTTTGCTACAAAACCGCCAAAAAATGTCAATCCGGCAATTACAGCGCCGGCTATTGCGGAGGCGAGAACAAGTAAATTAACAACTATCATTGTAAGAATTAACTGCAATGGATTGTGTTTAAAACAATGAAACAGATCGCCAACTTCGGCTTGTTTGCCACGGAACTTTGATATGAAGATATAATACAGACCGCCGAGCAATAACGCCGATAAACATACCTGAACAGGAATTACCAGCAGTCCAATTATCGGAATCATTGTCAAAAGATGGACAGCGACGGTAATTAAAACATAAATAATTGAAGCGCCGAATAATAGCCCAAAATTTTGTTTGTAGAGATTGAATCCGCGAGAGACACATTCACCAACCCGTAAATCGTAATCTTTACTGAGGACATTTTGAGTCCAGTCCTGAATGCTCATTGATTGCTCTGTAATTGGCGGGGGTGATCTCAGAGAGGCGAAAGTTTCCGCAAATTCGGGAAATTCACCAAGTCTTTTCCATTCGCCTGTGGCTTCAGACTTTGCAAGCGTTTGTTCATTTACGCGTCCTTCTAAAATCCATTTCTTTACCTCTTCAGCCGGGACTGGACCGTATTCTTTATTGTCAATGCCGATTATAGTAAACATAGTTTTTTGTGGTTATTAGCAAATCTTAACGTGATTTATAATTATATCAAGAATTAAAATGCCTCTTAACGTAAGCCAAATTTGTAAGATTGAATTTTCTTTAATATTCCGAAGCAATAAACAGATTTTAAAAGTCATCATGCTGCGGTTATCTATATTCTGTATAGCAAAAATATAATCCTGCGTTGAAAAACCGGTAAACAATCCCGCGTTTTAGTAAATCAATTGTTCGCCTTGGCAATAGCGGCGCAGGCGACATTTTCCAATTGTTTAATGCTTTCCTAAAAACCGCTCGTTATATAGGAGTAATATTGGTATTAGACACCGATGTTCAAAATTTTGCCCGTTCCTATATTTCTACAGCATCTCCCCGGGCAGGGATAATAACTTCTGAATTTGGTTTAACGCTTTTCAATGTTTCTGCAAACGCCTGAGATTGTGGCTCTTCGCCGTGGATGACGAAAATCTTCTTCATATTGCCGTTCATCTTTTCCACGTATCTGCGAAGTTCATTTTTATCCGCATGACCGGACAAAGCATCCAGTGATGCAATCCTCGCACGAACTACATGAGGTTCGCCAAATATATTAACCGGATTTTTTCCGGCGAGAATCTGAGCGCCAAGTGTGTTCTCTGCGCAATACCCGATAAACAAAACAAGGTTATTCGGATTTCCGATGTTGTTCTTAAGATGATGTCTTATTCTTCCAGCTTCGCACATACCAGAGGCGCTTATAATAATTGCTGGTTCTCTCAGGTCATTTAACTTCTTTGAATGCTCCTGTTCGCGTATATATGTCAGGTTCTCCATGCCGAACGGATTTTCCTTTTCATGTAAAAATCTGTAAATTTCTTCGTTAAAGCATTCGGGGTGCAAGCGATATATTTCCGTTGCGTTAACGCTTAAAGGACTATCCACAAAAATCGGGATGCGAGGCAGTTTCCCTTCCTCCGTTAAAAGATGAAGTATGTAAACAATTTGCTGGGTTCTGCCAACCGAAAAGGCAGGGATAATAACCTTTCCGTTTTTCCTTATGGTATCAAGGACAAGTTCGGCGACTGCCGGGGCAAATGACTCCCTGGTGGAGTGTTCTCTATCGCCATAGGTGGATTCAACCATTAAAAAATCAACGTTATCAATAACTTCAGGATCTCTCAAAATAGGATCCTGACCACGACCAACATCGCCGCTAAATAGAAACCGGTATTTCCGCCCGTTTTCTCTGATATCCAGCACAACCTGCGCCGAACCAAGAATATGCCCCGCATCTTTGAAAGTTAGCGTAACCCCGTCAGCAATCAGAAACGATCTGTCATAATTAATTGCAACAAATTGACGAACAGCCATCTCGGCTTCGATTGTTGAATATAGCGGTTCGACCGGTGGCAGCCCCTTCTTTGCGTTCTTTTTTGAAAGATACTCTGCATCCTGTTTCTGAACAGCTGCTGAGTCCACAAGCATTATACTTGCGAGGTCGCGGGTTGCAAAAGTGCTGTAAATATTCCCCTTAAAACCCTGAATGCACAAATTTGGCAAATTTCCTGCATGGTCAATATGGGAATGGCTCAATACCACGCAGTCAATTGATTTGGGGTCGAAAGGGAAATTCCGGTTGCGTTCTATAGACTCTGCCCTTCTGCCCTGAAACAATCCGCACTCAAGGACAATCTTCTGCCCGTTTACCTCGAGCAAATACATTGACCCTGTTGTTGTGCGCGTTGCGCCATAAAAATGAACCTTCATGGAAAAAAATATTCTAAAAAATTTTCTCAATTACAATAATAATTATCAATTAAATTAAAATTATCTTAAACCTCTCTGTTTGGGTTATTTAAGAAATCAAAAACACAATTTTGCATGAAATTTTCAGATTTCAGAGTGTTGTTATTTCTTTAATTATCTGGAAAATGTATTTTTGAAGGGTTAAAATTTATACATGTTAAGTTTGCTGACAAAACCGCAAGCAATTCTGACACATGAAAGCGATCTGGATGGTTTTTTATCCGGCGTTTTACTGAAACGGCTTGCCCAGAAATTGTATGGCGTGGACGTACCTATTTACTCATTTCATTATAATGAATGGCGACAGCGCCAGATGCGTGAAACTTCTGCGTGGGTGGCAGATTTTTGCTATGAGCCAAGACTCGATAAACAGGAATGGGTAATCATTGACCATCACCCGTACGAAGGTCAGCCCAAAAATGCAACGATTATATTTGATTCAAATAAATCAGCCTCACTTCTCTGTTATGAACTGTGCAAACAGGTTGGAATCCAGTCAGAAAAACTTGACCGCCTCATCCACTATAGCAACGTCGCAGACCTTTTCCTTCAAACTGATCCTGATTTCACTATCGCCTGCGATTATGCAAATCTGGTAAAAACCTATGGTTTCTGGAACCTTCTCACAATAATTGACGGTCGTATAGAAGACTTGATTGACCACCCGTTGCTCGAGGTAATGGAAATTAAAAGAAAGGTAGAAGACCCAATTGGATTCTCATGGAGCAGCAAGAATATTATTCAGATAAATAATCAAGTCGGTGTAGTAGAAACCATTATAGGCAATAATAATCTTATCATAAACCGATTACTCGATGAAGGCGTTTCAAAGTATCCAGTCCTGATGACCCTTTATAAAAGGAGTAACGGACTTATTTTTGCCAGTATAAGAAGTCGCAACGGCGAAGCCCTTAAAATTGCGGAAATTCTTAAAGGCGGCGGACATCCAAACGCCTGCGGAGCAGTCCTGCCCAAAACTGTGAGAACTTTTGACGATGCAATTGAGTATCTGAAAAAAGTTTTAAACCCATCAATCTCAAATAAACAGGGATTAAATAGTCTGGAAGCGATTTTCGAAAACTTAGATATGTAAAGTCATATTTAATGTAACCTTTCCCAGTAATCACTCGTCTTGGATTTAAGAAGCATGAATTGGGGAAAGGAATTTTTTTATAAAATTAGTTTATTGCTGAAGATAAAAGGGAATAACATAGAATCAGCAATGTCAGAGGGGTTAATCAATAATTCAGACCTTGATATCGGATTTATTCTCCTTTTAAAAACATTATGCTTTAAATGCGCAGATACTCACATTTTGCGTCAGACAAGGAATTTTATTAACTGGTTTTCTGAAACAAAACCGGCAATTTCCCAACTCATATTAGAAACAATTGATACTAACATAGTAGCAAACCGGAAGGTCTAATTTATGAAAACAAAATCTCTATTCAGTATAATGTTGTTAGTCGCAACGGCAGTCGCCGGCATATCAAACTCAAAAGCGGCAGTCGTCGGACAAAACGGTTACACGGAAACATTCTACAGCCAGCCCGCACCTCAAGACTGGGCAACTTATTCTTATCCGGGTGCCTCAACGGATGATTATGATTTAGTTTCCGTGATGCAAACGATAAATATAAACCTGATAAACGAAGCGCTTGTCAGTAATGAACAGGATCCTCCCCCACGCACTTCGCTTGGATTATGGTGTTCAAGTGGCGGTTATATTTGCACACGTCCCACAGGAAACAGAGCAACGCTGATTGCCGTGAAGTTGCAGAATCTTTCGGGTACAAACGCCACGAAAGTAAGTATTGAATACGACTTTAGTGTTAAAGCCGCTGTTACTGAACCCGACTACCCTGGCCAACGCGCATTCTACAGCTTGACAGGCGAATCAAATAGTTGGATTGCAATCCCCGAATTTTCAAGTTCATCGCCATCTGACGGACATCTGACTGCAGTGTTAAACCTGACAACCCCATGGCTCCAAAGCAATTACCTGTATATCGTTTGGTTCGACGATAACGCTAATATGATTAACGACGACCCTGCATACGCGATCGATAATTTTAGCGTTAAAATAACAGCAGGCACGCCGGTTGCTCCGCCAATAACCGTGTCAATCGTTTCGCCGACAAATAACTCAACATTTACTGCGCCAGAATCACTAAGCGTCACAGCAAATGCCGTTAGCCGCGACGGTTCAATCACAAAAGTAGAGTTTTACATTGATGGTTCAAAAGTTGGTGAAGATACAGAAAGTCCGTACGAGATTACATTGCAAAACCCATCCGTAGGATACCACACAATAACTGCCACCGCTTACGATAACCAGAACAACTCGGCAACTTCTGATACTATCAGGATTGCAGTTTTTGACCCAGCCGGAACACCGCTTGTGGCTATCACATCGCCTGCAAACGGCAGCTCATTCCAAGGTCCAATCACTATCCCTATCAACGCTATTGCGTCTGCTCCTGCTGGAATTTCAAATGTGCTCTTTTACGCAAACGACACTTTAATCGGTGAATCTACTGCCGAACCATATTCAATTGTATGGAATGCCACATTCGGAAATATCACTCTCGTTGCTATTGCTAATGGGATTAACGGACTATCCGCCACTTCGGCAGCAGTCAATATTACCGTATCCGAACCACCTATTAACACTAACCCGCCGGTGATTGTTTCTCAGGAACCCCCTGCCGGAGCAACATTGGGAAGCCTTACGCAAATCCGGATTGTTTTCAGCGAACCAGTGATAAATGTTGACGCATCAGACCTGTTAATCAACGGAGTCCCGGCAAAGAACGTCAGCGGAAGCGGCGCTGAATATATATTCACTTTTGACCAACCACCATACGGTCAGGTTAAAATTTCATGGGCACCGAACCACGGAATTACCGATATCGGTTATCCTTCAAACCTGCCATTCGACGCCACAGCATCTGGCGCAACGTGGAGTTACCAACTTGTTGACCGTGAGCCGCCGGTGATAGTCCGGAGATTACCGGCGCCGGGAGATATTATTTATGCCGATCTTTCATCTGTAACAGTAGTATTCTCAGAACCAGTGACAGGCGTGGACGCCTCCGATCTATTAAGAAACGGAGTTCCTGCTAAGGAAGTCGTTAAAGAAGGAACAACTTACACATTCCTTTTTGACCCGATTGAAGACCCTCAAAACTATTCACTCATTACAATTTCGTTTGCCGAAAACCACGGAATTACAGACCTCGCGGAAACTCCAAATCCATTTGACGCTAATGCAATCGGTAGCAAATGGGCATACAGATTTGTATATACTTTGCAAACAGGCAACGACAATTTTGCTGACAGGATTGCGATTACAAATATTCCCGCGACAGTTTTCGGCTACAATCAGGGAGCAACCACTGAACCCGGCGAACCAATCGGCAGTGGTTTCTCAACCCGTGGGGCTTCAGTCTGGTGGAAATGGGTTGCGCCATTTAGCGGGCAGGTAAGGATTGATACATTTGGCAGTTCATTCAACACAACACTCGGGGTATTCACAGGGACTAATGTAAGTTCATTAACTCAGGTTGCATTTAACGATAATGCCTCAGGCACTCAGCAGAGTATGGTAACCTTTAACGCCGTTCAGGGGACTGAATACCAGATACAGGTTTGTGGAACAATGGTGAACTTTAGACCCATCACTTACGGAATGGGTTTGATTCAATTGAACCTCTCAATGCCTCCATCTGTTACAATTACTTCTCCAAGGAATAATTCAACAATTACAAATAGTGAATTAACAATGATTGCCGCAAACGTAACAACAAACGTTGCACCGATTATGCAGGTTGATTTCTACTGTGCAGGCACTTATCTGGGAACAGCGTTAAATTCTCCATATTCATTAGTATTAACAAACTTCCCAGTGGGTTCAAACACACTATACGCTGTCGCCACGGACGCATTGAGTCAGGTTGCAACTGCCTCTGTGAACGTTGTTGTTTTGAATTACGGCGTAAACGTTATGTCACCACGCGACGGGACAATTTATTCAAGCCCGACATCAATCCCAATTTCAGTAACAAGTTTGCTGAAAGCCGGTGCAATAACAAACGTCGAATTTTATGTGGACGATGTTCTTCTTGGTAATGACGACACAGCGCCATTCTCAATTTCTTGGACAAATAATATCACACCGGGTTCCCATAAAATTACAGCCGTCGGATATTCTGATGACGGGCAGAGATACATATCGACGCCGGTTTATATCGGTGTTTCTCAAACAATTATTGACGTTGGCGCTATATGGAAATATTTAGACAACGGTGTTGACCAGGGAACTGCATGGAGAATGCCTGACTTTGATGATTCATCCTGGCAATCTGGACCATCACCGCTTGGTTACGGAGACGCAAACGGTCAGTATCCAGCTACAACAAATTCCTGGGGACCTGACCCGAACAACAGATATCCCACTTACTACTACAGACTTGCATTTGACCTGACTAATGACCTGAGCCTTTACGATTACATCTTCATATACGTCCAAAGAGACGATGGCATTATACTCTACTTGAATGGAGTTGAGATTTACCGCCAAAATATGCCTTCGGGAGAAATTACATACACAAATTATGCTTTGACTACAGTGGGAATGAATGATGAAGTTGCTTGGTACGGAACAATTGTGCCAACTAACCTCTTCAGAAATGGCAGAAATGTAATCGCCGCCGAAGTGCACCAATCTGATCCTACAAGTTCAGATATATGGTTTAATTTCAGAATGATAGGCATACCCAAGATTATAAGAAATATATTGCCAGAAGTTTCCTTAATTTCACCGACTAACAACGTGGTTTATATTGCGCCTGAAACTATCACTATCGAGGCAGAAGCCTCAGATGAAGACGGAACAGTTCAAAAGGTTGAATTTTATGATGGTTCAGTAAAACTTGGAGAAATTTCTGAACCGCCTTATGTGTTTGTGTGGACGAATCCGCCAGTTGGATGGCACGATATCCGGGTTGCTGCGATTGATAATATGGGCGGCGTCAGATACTCGTCTTCAAGCCTTGTAACTATCTATTCTGCCGAAACAGTTCCCCTTGTCCAGATTACAAATCCGTTTAACGGCAGAGTCTGGGATAACCTCGAAGGCTATACAAATGTTGCAATACAGGTTCGTGCAAGCGCATACTTTGGCGTTACAAATGTTGTATTCCTTGCCGACGGACTTGAAATCGGTTCAGTTGCCACACCGCCTTACAGTATGGTCTGGAGTAATGTTCCGTTCGGAACTCACGTTTTAACGGCAAAAGCATTTGATTCAAATGGAAATTTCGCTGAATCTGCCCCGATTACAATCACCGTAGTTGAACCGCCAATTAACACCGAGGCGCCAAGAATTGCCGCAGTTGATCCACAACCGGGTTCAACAATTACAAATCTTACAACCATCAAAATCACTTTTACAGAAAGAGTGATGGGAATTGACGCATCCGACCTGCTCATAAACGGCTCGCCCGCTCTGAGTATGAGTGGCAGCGGTTCGAATTACACATTTACAGTCGCCCAGCCGCCTTATGGAACAGTTACAATATCCTGGGCTCATAATCACGGAATTACCGATAAAGGTTATCCGAACAATTTACCATTTGATGAAACCGACCCGTCCGCAACATGGACATATAATCTCATCGATAAAGTTGCTCCTTACATAGTAAACAGAACACCCGCTGTTGGCGCCAGCGTGAGCAATCTGAATCAAATAACAATCACATTCAGTGAAAGGGTTTCAGGGGTAGATGCATCCGATTTACTGATAAATGGCAATCCAGCCACCGAAGTTACTACCACTGATAACATTACTTACACGTTTAAGTTCCCGCGTCCGCTTTACGGAGTTGTTACGGTTTCATGGGCATCAGAGCACGGAATCACAGACATGGCAACTGAACCAAATGCGTTCGTGCCAACCGGCAACTCCGCAAGCTGGCAATATATCCTTGTTGCGCCGAGAATCCAGCTTGTCGCCACAAACGCAACATACAAAATGCTCAAAGGTTTATGGGAACCATCATTACCGATTGGCGCGTGGAGGTTGTTGAGTTACGATGACGCCGTCTGGCAAACTGCCCAGGCGCCATTCTACTTTGATATTGATAAGACACCTGTCCCATACACTGGTAATACATTGCTGGATGATATGTACGGCAAGTATCAGGTTATTTACCTGCGCCATAAATTCTTCGTCCATAGCCCGCAGGCGATGACAAACCTGACAATCAGGGCACGCGCTGATGATGGATTTATTGCCTGGATTAATGGTGTTGAAATTTATCGTTCATCCACGGTAACAAATGGCGATATACCGTTCAACTATCCGTCCAATACAGTCTCAGCCGTCTCCGAACCTTCAACAGGACTTCCATACGTCACAAATGTAATCGCTGTCCCGTCATCAGTGCTTGTTTCTGGTGAAAACCTGCTCGCAATACAGGCTATGAACCGCACAACAAATGACAACGATTTCTTGATCGAGGCAGAATTATATGCTTCTGCTGTGGATCCGATGTTGATTGGTCCGATGATAATTTCTGTCGAACCTCCACCGGGCAACGTCTGGTCTTTGACAAATATAACAGTAAAATTCACTGAACCCGTTGCAAATGTCTCTGCAAACGCCTTGCTAATTAACGGCGTTCCTGCAGAAACAGTTACACAGATTGACGGAATAACGTTCTGTTTCGGTTTCCAACAACCTCCTTTTGGCACTGTCTCCGTTACATGGAGCGAAAATCACGGCATCGTTGATTTAGATAGCGAACCAAAACCGTTCAATGCAACCGCACCGGGAGCCACATTCACTTATAGATTGATAAATCCAGATTTGCCGAAGATTGTTGATATTGACCCGAAACCGGGATTTGTTACCAATTATCTAACTGGAATTACAGTTAAATTCGACAGAAATATTACCAATATCCATTCCGGGGATATGCTTATCAACGGTGTTCCTGCCCTTGGAGTTGATGGCGAGATGGATACATATACATTCTCGTTCGCACAACCTGCTTATGGAAAAGTAAATGTAAGCTGGTCATTAACACAGGCAATCGCCGATGAATCTAATCCATCATTGGTATTTGACCCGACAGCGCCTGGTCATACATGGCAGTATCTGTTGCTTGATATGATTCCACCAACGATTGTGACTCAATCTCCTCCTGCAGGCGCGTATGTAAGCACGATAAATTACATTATTGTGACATTCTCCGAACCGGTAACTGGGGTTTCTGTGGGCGACCTTTTAGTAAATGGCATTCCATCAACAAGCGTAATCGGACAGGGAACTTCTTACAGATTCAGTTTCCCTGTGGTCAATGCAACAAACCTTGTTGTAACTTGGGCACCAGACCATGGTATTACCGACAAGGCACTTATACCAAATCCATTTGACGCAAACGCACCCGGGAACACATGGTCATACGCAACCGAAGATAAAGTCCCGCCGAAAGTAACAAGAATCAGTCCTGCTCCGGGTTCAACAATAAAATCGCTTAATACAATTAATGTATGGTTTAGCGAGAATGTAACAGGAGTCGATCCGACAGACCTTTTAGTGAACGGAATGCCTGCCGATTCATTGACAGGTTCAGGAAGCGGACCTTATACATTCAGTTATTCACTCTCTGTTACAGGGCAAGTTAACGTGGCTTGGGCACCAAATAATGGAATTAGAGACCTTGCAGCAACACCAAACTACCTTGCCGATGGATCATGGTCTTATGTTATTAATCCGGACCTACTAACTCACGTTATCCATATCAGTGTGGACGCTTTGGGAGCTCTATATTTAAGGGACTACATTAAAAATGCCCCTGAACAGTTCCCTAATTTTGTCCGGTTTACAAAAATAGGTGCATATACTTTAAATGCCCGGTGCGACTACTTTATATCCGTAACAATACCCAACCACTCTTCGATGTTTACATCTTTGCCATCATTGCAACCTGAAGGATGGGATAATATGAGTTATCACGGTGTGACAATTGATTCTGACAACGGGTCAACAATCCACTCTCCGACTACCGGCAATCCGAATCTTCCATATAAATACAGCGTCTTTGATGTCGTACACGACAACGGTCTATCCACTGCATTCCTCTATTCTAAAGCGTCGCTGACGTTGCTTTATAGAAGCTGGAGCGGGACAAACGGAGCCTCGGACCTTGTCGGCGAAGACAACGGAAAAAACAAAATTGATTATGTCCTTTCAACAGCGCAACAGAGTTCAACAGGCTCTTCGCTTCCGCTTGTAGAGGAATTGGAACGACGCGTCGGAAGTAACACTCTATGGAATTATACCTTTATGCACTTTACAGAACCTGATACTATCGGACACTCTTACGGTTGGGGTTCTGTTACATGGAGCAATACAGTAAGAACAATTGATGGTTATTTAGGAAGAGTTGTTGATGCTATTTTGCAAAGTCCGACATATTCAAATCAGACCGTTATTATAATAACAGCCGACCATGGTGGAACTGGAATGGGACACAGCGATGCTACGCTTCAAATCGATTATACAATCCCTATGTTTATTATTGGACCGAAGATTCCAGCAGGCGCAGACCTTTATTCATTATTTGCAAACAGGGTTGACCCGGGCACAAACCGCGTTCCTTACACAGCGCCTTATCAACCTTTGCGCGATGGCGATGTCGGAAACCTTGTCTGCACATTTTTAGGACTACCTTATATACCAAATTCGCGAATTATTCCAATCTTTGGCACACCACCGGTATGGCTCAACATAACCAAGACAGACCAGGGATTGATGATCTCCTGGCCTAAAACAGCAACAGATTACCAACTGCAATATATCGAGAAATTCTCTCCGCAGGGCGGAGAATGGATTTATATCCTTGATGGAATTCAGACCAACGAAAATACACTGTTCTACCACTTTATTAACGATCCGAATAAATCCAGTGGTTTCTTCAGACTGATTAAAACCGATTAGTAATGCCCCCCTATAATATAAGAAAGGTCGCCTTATTAACTAAGGCGACTTTTCTTTTAATTATATTAAATTATGCGGCTTGTTTTTCCCTAAATAATTATTGACTTTCCTATATAACAGGATAAAAGTGGTGTTCTGAACAAATTACTATGAAAAATAAAATAATCATAATTGTTGGTCTAACAGGGATTTTGATGAGTATCAACCTTGTGGCGCAACAGGATAATAAGCCTGCTACCGCGCCGGCAGCACCCCCTGCGCCAAACGCTCCGGCGACAGTAACAATCCAGCGCGATAGGACTGAAATCATTGCTCGCGCCTTAAATCTTACTGATGAACAAAAGGAAAAGGTTAAACCAATCATTGACGACGAAACAAAAAAGATTCAGGAACTACGCCAGAAAAAGGATATCACACCGCAGGAGCGAATGAAAAAAATGCGGGAAATCAGGGAAGAAACATATCAAAAAATGAAACCAATCTTAACAGAGGAGCAATGGAAGAAGTTCTATCGCCCGTTGCCCCCGCTAAACCCTCCGCAACAAGGCACTGCCCCTAAAAAGCCGCAAACGACACCAGCTCAGGGTGCCGAAAAACAGCCTGAAAAGAAGTAACTAATTTCTCAAAAAAAACGTAAAAGAGGGGCTTTAAACTGCCCCTCTTTTGTTTTTAAGCACTACAATTGAACACTGCGCCGGTAATCATTTCAGTCACCATCAACTACCCTGCCCAATCTGCCAAGCACAGAGCCTTCTTCTTTTCCACCGCCGCCGGTCTGAGGTGCCGCTGCATAAATTCTATCGGCAAGCCGACTGAACGGTAAAGATTGCAACCAAACTCTTCCCGGTCCCTTCAATGTGGCAAAAAATAGACCTTCACCCCCAAATAACGCCGTCTTTATCTTTCCTACAAACTGGATATCAAAATTTACTGTGGGTGTGAAAGCAACAATACAACCAGTATCAACCCGTAGAGTTTCACCAGCTTGCAAAGTTTTTTCAAAAATTGTGCCTCCTGCATGAACGAATGCCCATCCGTCACCTTCAAGCCGTTCCATGATGAACCCCTCGCCACCAAATAATCCAACCCCAATTTTTTTATTAAATGCTATACTAATTGATACACCTTTTGCAGCGCACAAAAATGCATCCTTCTGGGCAATTAGACAGCCACCAATTTCTGCAAGATGAATCGGAATAATTTTCCCCGGATAAGGCGCAGCAAAGGCAACATGCCGTTTACCGTTACCCCGATTCCAGAAAACAGTAATAAATAGTGATTCTCCGATAATCAACCGTTTACCAGCCCCAATAAGCGCGGATAAAAAACCCTTATTTTTCTCCGAACCATCGCCGAAAACAGTGTCCAGTTCTATTCCATCTTCCATATACATCATGCTACCTGCTTCTGCGACCACCGCTTCCATCGGATCAAGTTCAACCTCCATAAACTGCAAGTCGTTTCCGTAAATCTTGTAGTCCACCTCGTGCATAACTGTGGATGTCTTATTGTTCGGTATAACTGGCGGTATATTCTCGTTCATAATGAATATCCAATTTTAAGTTCTTTCGTTTTACTCTAACTTATTTAATTGACCTGACAAAGTAATTTTGCGAACATTTTTTAAAACGCATCTTTAATCAACCATGGAAATCAAAAAGGCAGTTATCACAGCGGCTGGCAAGGGGCAAAGAACTTTAAGCCTGCAAAATATTGTTGATCGCGACGGCGAAAAAAAGACAGCCCTTACCATTCTTCTTGAAGAAGTTATCGAGTCCGGCATCGAAGATATTGGAATAATAATCCATCCGGGCGACCATGAATCATACCGCGCGGCAGCCGGAAAATACTCAACAAGAATAGAGTTGATTGAACAACCACAACCGCTCGGCTACGGACATGCAGTTTACTGTGCCAAAAATTTTGTAAAAGATGAGCCTTTCCTGTTACTTGTAAATGACCATATCTTTATAAGTTCAGCGGAAAAGCGATGCGCCCGTCAGTTAATTGAAGTTGCAGCTACCGAAAATTGTTCTGTTAGCGGTGTTCAACCGACTCATGAAAGTAAATTGCCGTATTTCGGCGCAGTTGGCGGCAGACGTATCCCCAATTCTGATTGCCTTTATGAAATCCAGACAGTCCTCGAAAAACCAACCCCGACAGAAGCCGAACAGCATCTTTTAGTCCCAGGTTTAAGAACAGGATACTACCTCTGCTTTTTCGGGATACACGTATTAACGCCAACTGTGATGACACTGCTCGCAGAGGAAGTTGCGCGCAACAATGGAAAAGGCGGGATTCAGTTAAGTCCGGTGCTTTCAAAATTATGCTCAATGGAAAGGTATCTGGCTCTCGAAATTAAAGGCAGGAGGTTTGACCTTGGAGCTAAATACGGACTTCTTCAAGCTCAACTTGGAATGGCGCTGAGCGGAAAAGACAGGGATGAAATATTAAGTATGCTGATTGAATTACTTTCATCAAAAATTTCCTAATTGATCTGTTGAAATTGTTATGAAAAACCGGTTCATTGAAACCATAATCTCCGCAGACCCGCAAATTCGAAATCGATCGGTCGAGGAACTTTGCAAAGATGCCGGCGTTTCCGAACTTATTCAGGCTTGCGATGAATTGGATGAGTTTAGAAGAAACAACAACAATCTCTACGAGCGCGTCCGGGCTCTCCTCTTCCTCTATGCAATCCATCGTTTTCATCTTCCCGAAAAAGCGGGTTGCGACAAACCGGGCTTGATCCCATACAAGGGATATCTTTATCTGTTGAGCAGACGATTCGAGGAAGCCATAGATTTGTTCAGGCAAAATTTAAAAACCATTGGATATACGGATGCAATTTCAAGCGCGCTTGCCGCAGCTTATTACAAACTCGGATTTGCCACGCTTGCTAATCAGGTCAGAAAAAGTGTCCGGACAGTTCGCGGAAATCAATGGATGTTTAGGATGGGATATCCGCTGGATCAGCCGCTCAGAGTTAGACCAGAATTGCTCGAAAGAGATCCTGAAACCGGTTTATTCCCGATACTACGCGAAGCGACACCGGTAAGAATGGATTTAACGCATTGCGGCTGGAGCGATATCTTCTTCCTCGGTATGGACTATCCGGAAGGCGCAAAAGTGCTCAATATATCCATAGACCTCGGCGTTCATGGCAGAGATAAATCGCCAAAACCTCCGGTAGAAGCATGGTTCAGGGTCATTGACGAACCAGTTTTAAGATTAGTAAGCGTTGATCTCAAATGTCACGCAGAAATAACCACTTTCAGCGAGGTCTTCGATTTCGCTCGCGATTACCTTGGTTTGTTAAAGGCGGCTATCATTGCCTCAGGCATAGTTCCACCTGGGGTTGAAGGCTGCGGACAAACATTACAAGGACTCCTTGAAAGGCTCGTAGGCAAAGGAATGGGAATTGAACTCGTCAGCAACGTTAACAACATCCCCAAAGGTTCACGGCTTGCCGTGTCCACTACCCTGCTTGCCTCGCTGATTTCCGTATGTATGCGGGCTACTAATCAGGCAAAATCGCTCGAGGGACAGTTGCAAGAATCTGAAAGGCGGATAATCCTTGCTCGCGCGTTGCTGGGCGAGTGGTTAAGCGGTTCAGGCGGTGGCTGGCAGGATTCCGGCGGTCTCTGGCCCGGAATAAAACTTATCGAAGGCGCCCTCGCCACAGAGTCCGACCCCGAGTTTGGGATTAGCCGCGGACGGCTAATGCCCACCCACCGCATACTTGGTTACGACGAGGTTTCACCCGCAACCAGACAGGCTCTGCAAGATTCTCTCGTGCTAGTCCATGGCGGCATGGCTCAAAATGTAGGACCAATCCTCGAAATGGTAACAGAAAAATATCTGCTTCGTTCAGGCGCAGAATGGCGCGCACGGTTGCAGATGATTGGTATTCTGCATGAAATCCTCGATGCATTGAAAAAAGGCGATATCCGCAGGATTGGAAGCGCGACAACAAAAAATTTCTTCGGTCCAATCCAGACGATAATTCCGTGGGCTTCAAACTATTACACCGAGACGTTGATCTCCCGGGCAAAGGAAAAATTCGCCGAAAATTGGTGGGGGTTCTGGATGTTGGGTGGAATGTCAGGAGGCGGCATGGGATTCATCTTTGCACCACACATCAAACAAACAGCGCAGGAAGAACTCCATAAAATAATGCTCACAACAAAGAAGGAATTAGAGTTTGCCCTTCCTTTTGCGATGGAACCGGTGGTTTATGATTTTGCCATTAACGAAAAAGGAACATTTGCAACCCTGTTTAAGAAAGAACAGGCGCTTATGCCGCCGGGTTACTATGCCTTGATGATTCCGGGGATTATTAAAATGTCGCGACACGAAATCCCGCCGGCAAGAAGGGCTGAACTTGATGTCTTTGGCGCAGCATGCAGGAACAGAGAGGAACTCCGCGGCATGGTTCAGATGCTTTTCGACATACTTTTACCGCGCGGTAAAAACGAGACAAAATATGACAAATCGCTCGATGACCTGCTTAAACAATATGGATTCGACAGAATCGAGCATGAACAAATCCGCGAGGAATTAAAACAAGGAAGGATCGGACTCGCCCAAAATCGCCTGCCGGCAAATACGATTATTGAGGATGTAAAACCCGACGATGTAGTACCATTTGTAGAACTGAAAGAGGACAAGAGAAAAACAATCGCTGTCTTCGACAAATATTATAATGCAGACAACTTTGATTACGACACATTGTACGAAATAGGATTGAACGCAATAAAAAACGGCGAGGTGGCTATTGCAACAATGGCAGCCGGTGCAGGCACCCGATGGACACAAGGAGCCGGCGTAGTTAAAGCCCTACACCCGTTCTGCAAACTCAGCGCTAAACACAGAACTTTTATTGAAACCCATATCGCCAAAACCAGAAAAATCTCAAAACTCGCCGGCGTCGGGATTCCACACATTTTTACTACAAGTTACCTCACCCACGACCCAATTGCTGATTATCTGAATAAAAAACAAAACTTTAATTACGAAGGTCAGATTATTTTGTCTCCTGGCAAGGCAGTCGGGCTCCGCATGGTTCCGACCATCCGGGATCTTCGTTTTGCATGGGAACAAACATCCCACCAAATCCTCGACGAACAGCAACAAAAGGTTCTTGCAAGCGTAAGGAACGCATTAATCAACTGGGCTCGTTCATGCGGCGAAGCCTCTGACTACACGGATAATGTCCCAATGCAATGTCTGCACCCGGTCGGGCATTGGTATGAAGTCCCGAACATGTTCAGAAACGGCGTTTTAGCCTCGCTTTATAAAGATTATCCTAACCTGAAATACATGCTTTTGCATAACATTGACGCAGTCGGCACAAATATTGACCCTGCCTTGCTTGGACTGCAAATCGTTCTTGGCTCAACATTAAGTTTTGAAGTCATTTCAAGGAGAATCGAAGACCGCGGCGGCGGACTTGCCCGCGTTAACGGCAAGGTTCGCCTCGTTGAAAGTCTTGCAATACCACGCGAGGAAGACGAGTTTAGACTTTCTTATTACAATACACTTAGCACGTGGATTAGTCTCGATAAATTGCTTACAGTATTCGGATTGACAAAAAAAGATATTGTTTCGCCTGAATCTTCCGAAAAAATCCAGACCGCTATAAGAAATGTGGCTGCCCGAATACCGACTTATATAACATTAAAAGAGGTGAAGAAACGATGGGGACACGGTCAGGAAGATGTATATCCCGTAGCGCAATTCGAAAAACTCTGGGGCGATATGAGCGCCCTTGCTGATATTGACTGCAGGTATTTCGTTGTCCCAAGACAACGCGGTCAGCAACTTAAAGAACAGGCTCAACTTGATGGCTGGCTTCGCGATGGGTCTGCTGCGTATGTCGAAAGCCTTTGCGACTGGAGCGACTGATTACCAACTGTCTCTATGCATTTTTTTATAACTGACTGCCGAACAACAAACACCCGGAACAACAAATCCGATCTGCTACTTCAGCAGCAATTTCTCCAGTTCAGCATAGTCCGAAATAATATAATGCGCGCCACTTAATTCATCCGGTTTGTGAGTAGTTGTAATTGCTACGACCTTCATCCCGGCATTTAATCCTGCCTGAATGCCAGGCTTTGAATCCTCTATGACACATGTCTCCGATGGATTAACTCCCATCAACTTTGCAGCAAGAAGAAAGATATCAGGTGACGGCTTGCCCTTGTAAACATCGCCAGAACTCACAACCGCTCTGAAAAACCGCCGGAGATTCCCAATGCCAAGAACAGTTTCAATAACCCTTTTCTCAGAGCCAGAAGCAAGCCCAAGACAGTAACGAGGATATAACTTTTCTATCAATGCGATTACCCCGGGAATGAACGGCTTCTCTTCCTTTAATCTTTTAATCACATAGGAACGCTTCATCTCGATAAGTTCTTCGAAACTCTCTTTTGGTGAGCATTTTTTAACAAAATCCTGCCACAACTCATAATCAGCTTTGCCGAGATATGACTTGAAATCGAGATTATGCTTCCCCTCCCAGCCAATCTTTCGCATTACCTCATAAAAAGCCTGTTCATGGATTGGCTCACTGTTCACAATGACGCCATCCATGTCAAATATAACCGCAGTAATACCTCTAATCATATTACAAAACAAAAACCTAAAAACACACCATTTCCATGCATTCGTCAATACAAAGTTGAATGGGTAAAAATTGTCCCAATCCTCAAAATTGAATTATATTTGATAAAAACGTCTATTACTGGAAGGACTAAATCCAGAATCCATTCGTTTTAACAATGCATAAATATTTGTTTCTTACCTGTTACAACAATCCACTTCTTTCTTTTTAAAAAGCAACACTTTTGAGTCTGGAATATTTCATTAAATATAATCACGAAGTAAAAAAAAAGTCGTGGTGCAGTGAATATTTTTTTTTGACTTTTGAGATATCGATAATAATTTATATATTCAAAGCTATGTTTAAAAAATTAATAAGTATCATTAATACGTCAAAATTCGTTTTAACAAAATCCTGCCACAACTCATAATCAGCTTTGCCGAGATATGACTTGAAATCGAGATTATGCTTCCCCTCCCAGCCAATCTTTCGCATTACCTCATAAAAAGCCTGTTCATGGATCGGCTCACTGTTCACAATGACGCCATCCATGTCAAATATAACCGCAGTAATACCTCTAATCATATTACAAAACAAAAACCTAAAAACACATCATTTCCATGCATTCGTCAATACAAAGTTGAATAAGTAAAAATTGTCCCAATCCTCAAAATTGAATTATAATTGATAAAAACTTCCATTACTGGATGGACTAAATCCAGAATCCATTCGTTTTAACGATGCATAAATACTTGTTTCTTACCTGTTACAACAATCCACTTCTTTCTTTTTAAAAAGCAACACTTTTGAGTCTGAAATATTTCATTAAATATAATCACGAAGTAAAAATATCCATGGCGCAGTGAATAATTTTTTTGACTTTTGAGATATCGATAATAATTTATACATTTAAAGTTATGTTTAAAAAATTAATAAGTATCATTAATACGTCAAAATTCCGCATTGTATATTTGTTACTGATTAGTTTGCTGGTTTTGCAGTTTTTGCAAAGGGTTGTGATGTTTTATTTGTTTGCGCCGAAAGGACTTTCAATCGGTATTTTATTAAAAGTGTTGGCAATCGGGGCGCTGATGGATTTATTCGTTGGGCTTATAATTTGTATCCCGCTAATGTTATATTTAACGATTGCTCCATCAAAAACGAGGTTATGGCGAAAAATATTTCATAATGTCGGATTAATCCTGTTCTGGGGACTCACCATTTTCTTTCTTGTTGCTGAAGTGTTTTTCTTTGATGAATTCAAGTCGCGCTTTAACACTGTTGCCGTTGATTATCTTTTGTATCCGCACGAGGTGTTTTTCAGTATCTGGGAACTTTATCCTGTTGTATGGGTAATAATTGGTTGCGCCGTTTTTGCAATTTTATGGCTGATAGGCGTGCGAAGTTTGTTAAAAGCACAAACACCGACGTCCGATTCTTCATTGTTAAAACGCGTGGCGGTTTTGGCTGGATTCATAATTTGCGCGCTGATTTTGTGGCAATTCGTCGGAAACCGGTTAACGCGGTTTTCTCAGGACAGGGTTATAAACGAAATAGCCGGTAACGGTTGGTATTCGTTTATACAGGCGGCTTTGACGCGGGAACTTGAATATGAACCGTTTTACAGGACTTGTTCGCGCGAGCAGGCTTATGAACAGACAAGAAAACTCTTAGACGAGCCAAACGTGGTATGGGATACAAATAAATTCTCTATCAAGAGATCTATTAAAGGCGATCCCGCAAAGCCGAAGTTGAATGTGGTTATTCTACTTGAAGAGAGTCTTGGTTCTGAATTTTTTGGCTGTTTAGGAAGAACCAAAGAAACATTGACGCCAAATTTAGACCGCTGGGTTGAGAGAGAAGGCTTAGTTTTTACAAACATCTATGCCACCGGTAACAGAACCGTCCGGGGGATGGAAAGTGTCTTGTGCGGTTTTCCCCCATTACCGGGCGATTCAATTGTTGTTCGTCCACATTTTGAACACACCGAAACTCTTGCGCGCGTTCTTAAAAGAGACGGTTATTCAACAGAGTTTATTTACGCCGGTAGGGCAATCTTTGACAACATCAGATCTTTTATGAGCGCAAACGGTTACGACAAAGTCATAGAAAGAAAACATTTTCCGAAACCAACGTTTGAGACCATTTGGGGAGTGTGCAATGAAGATTTATACGATAAATGTATTGAAGAATGCAGACAATTGAACAGCAGCGGGAAACCCTTTTTCATCACAACGCTTTCGGTTTCAAATCATAAACCATTTACCTATCCGGAAGGCCGCATCCCAGAAGACCCCAAAATGAGAAGGCGCGAACATGCAGTAAAATACACAGACTATGCAATTGGCAGATTTCTCGAAATGGCGAAAAAAGAACCATTTTATACAAACACTATTTTTGTAATTGTTGCCGACCACGGCGCACGCGTTTATGGAAAACAAACAATTCCAATGAAATCCTATGAAGTGCCGTTTATTGTTTTTGGTCCGGCAGTTGTAAAACAGCCTCAGAAAATTGGCGTTTTAGGTTCTCAACTTGATGTTGCTCCAACAATACTGGGACTTATAGGACGACCATACGAAACAACATTCTTCGGGCGGAATTTGCTGACCATAGATCCGCAAACCGGTAGAGCACTTTTGCAACATAACCGAGATATCGGTCTCTATGAAAAAGATAGATTAGTTATACTTGGTCTCAATAAAACTGTGGAGTATTTCCACGGAAATCCTAAAATTCAAAGTCCCGAGAAAATAAACAACCCCGACGATTTAGACCGTGAGGTCTTATTAGACACTACTGCAATGTTTCAGGTCGCTTACGATCTATATGCCCACACGAATTATTGTCTAAAGAACTAAATGCATGAAAAATAGAAGCGCGTAACAATATTAGGATTATAGCGCTACTTTAAATTGAAGAATCGGTTAAAAACCTCACGGATTGCGGCACGGCAGTTTTTTACAGCCTGTCTGAATTGTTCAGGCGTTTCAAAACCGCATCGGACAGATACCCGGTAATACGGAGCAGGGTCATCCGGCAACATAACTTCACCTTCGTAACTCCAGCGTCGTAAAATCCCCTCCACTCTTCTCAGCATCTTATAATTTTCAATCAATTTAACAATGTCATCTTCAGGCATAACCTTCTCACTTTTTGCCCGCAGAAGGGCAAGCAATGTATTTGGCTCGTGCCAGCCATTTTCAAGGCACATAGTTTGCGCTATAAACTCCGCATCCATAAGACCGCCTGTTCCGGTCTTGATTGCAATTTCGTTTTTACCCTGCGGTGTTCGCTCCTTTTCAATCCGCATTCGCATTGCCACTATTTCTTTTTTCCAGTCCGGTTTATAAGCCGCTACCGGCAAATCAAGCGATTTAAAATTTGTCAGTCGCGATGCAAGTTCCTGAAATTTCTGCGCTGTTTCGATATTGCCAGCAATAGGTCGCGAACGAGTCAATGCCTGAATTTCCCACAATTGTGCGCGTTTACGATAATATTCCTCATACGCATCGAGCGTATTCACGAGAAGCCCTTTCTCTCCGTCAGGACGCAGGCGCGCGTCAATCTTAAATAAAATTCCGCGTGTTGTTTGCCGCGAAAGTAAATCCATAATCTCAGCAGCAATTGATTGCAGCCTATGGAGTTCTGAAACTTCGGGAGACGCAACAAATATTACATCGAGGTCTGAACCATAATCAATTTCTTCCCCGCCAAGTTTACCCATCCCGATAATCGCAAAAGGCGGATTCTGAATTCCGTGTTTTTTTAGCGTTATTTCGAGGGCATATATCAGGCACGCATCTGCAAGGGCGGAAAGTTCTTTAAGACACTGGTCGAAGTCGGCAAGTCCGAGTATATCGCGCAATCCTATTCGCATTCGCTCGGCTTCGTGATATTTCCGTATCCAGAGATACTGGTCAGTGTCTTCCGCACCAAGCCTGAGTTCATCAAGGATATCGTTCACAGTTTTGGCGCGCCGGAGCCTGCCTGTTATCACAAGATCCTCAATCAGATCAGGTGTCCTTATTGCTGTTTCTGCAAGAAATTCTGACCTGTCAAACAACAAAAGGATTAGCTCGAACATCGCCGGATGTGCCTCCCACATTTCATACAACGTGGAACGCGCGCCATAAGCCGATACAAAACTATCGAGCCTGGCAATTACCCGGTCGGGGTCGGATAATACCGGCGTTTTCACAGGACCAGGAACCGTTTCAATCAAAGGTAGGCTTAAGTTTCGAGATTGCGGGTCTCTTTCAGGGTTCGGGCAAAGCATCAGAAGTTTTTCAACAAGCCCAAGTGCAACCTCTTTCGTGCGCTGCGAAATATGAGCGTATTCAGGTCCATGGACAAACTCCTTCAGCAACTTAAATGCATGCTCAGGGTCTCTGAACTTATGCTCTCTTAAAATTTCAATCCATTCCTTTGCATTTTCCTCGAATGATTCCGGAAGCGCGCCTGCCTTTTTGGTTTTTCTAACTTTAAAATATTTATTATAAATTTTTCGGACATTTCCTGTGTGAAGTTTTAACGCATTCTTGAAATCACGTACACTATCATATCCCATTAACCTTGCCAGCCTTTGTAAATCTTCTTTCGATTCTGGAACAGTATGCGTTTGCATCTCTTTTTCCATCTGCAAACGATGTTCCAACTTTCTCAAAAAACGATATGCATCAGTTAGAACATTGGCTTCCTCCGCAGGAATAATTTCGTAATCGGACAATTTCTTCAGGCATTGCAGCGTGTTCGCCTCCTGAATGAACGGGTTTTTGCCTCCACGCATTAACTGGTGTATCTGGACGATGAATTCTATTTCGCGTATCCCTCCCCTGCCCAGTTTAATATTCCGTGTCTCCTCGCCGCTCCGCACGACTTCGTTCTCAATTCGTTCTTTCATCTCCGCAATGTCGGTCAGAACGCGGTCGCTTATCGAAGTAGGAAATCGGAAGGGCTGGATTGTTTCAATGAACTCATGCGCAAGTCTTTCATCACCAGCCACGCCACGCGCCTTTATCAACATCATCCGCTCCCATGTCTGGCCATACTGCGCATAAAAATTTTCGTAACTCTCGAGCGAACGGGCAAGCGGACCTGCCTTGCCTTCCGGACGCAGCCGGAGGTCAATTCTGTATAACCTACCCTCGGCTGTCGGACGCGACACCTCAGAGATGAACGCTTCCGCAAACCTAATGAAAAACTGGTGGTTGCTCATCCCCTTGTATGGGTCAGCAGTTGGCTCAGGAGTCCCTTTGAATACACGCCCTTCATTAGAATAAACAAATAAAACGTCAATATCTGAACTGTAATTGAGTTCATTCCCACCGAGCTTGCCAAGCCCGATTACAGCAAACCCCGTCTTAACCCAGTTACCATCTGTATCCTTGTGATACGGAGTTCCAAACCGCTCTGTGAATTGTTTCCACAAAATTTCGTAAACACCCTGTAATACAACATCAGCAAGTGCCGATATTTCTTTTAACACTTCATCAACAGAGGCAATCCCCGAAAGGTCGCGCGCAGCAATTCTTATTGTCTCCTTCTGTTTGAATACCCGCAGTCTAGCAAATGCACAGGTATAATCGGATTGATCAATACAATCGCGAATCTCTCTTTTCAGCAAATTGTATAAACTCTCCTTTGAACGGGAATATAAGAGCTGTTCTGGATTAATTATTTCGGGGATCCATTCCGGGTTGGCAACGAGTTTATCCGCAGCAGCCTCAGAACCGCAAATCAAAGCGCCAAATGTTCCAAGCGCTTTATCGTCCGCAGTTTCCAGCCACTTTTTTGCGTCTGTGGTTTCAAGCAATCCGAGGTAATGCCTGAGACGGGTAGGATCGGCACATTGTGATAAAATCTTTTCAATAACTATCTCAGACATTATTCCCGGTTATTTTATTTTTACACACCAAACACCCGTCTAACAAACTCTCTGCTTAATTTGTGGTTTTCAACTGCCGAGCGGGTAATTTTCGTGCCACCTTCAATAGCAAGCTCCACTGTGTAAACTTTAGCCAGATTATGTTCTTTAGCGTATTTGGCAATTTCCTCGTAATCTATGTCACCAGTGTCCAAAATTTCATACCACACATTATTTCTGCTCTGTCTCAAGTGCCAATTAACAATACGGTCGCCATACATTTTAAGGGCATCCATAGGCTTTATACCGCCTTTCCAAACCCAGTGGACATCGTAACAAAAGCCAACAACTTTCGGGTCTGTGTTTTTGAAGTTGTAATGAAATTCGCGCGCATCCTTCGCCATCTCGGGCATGTGATTGTGGATTCCAAGTTTCATTCCGAGTTTCTTTAAGCCTTCCCCAAGTTTCTGCAACGCTGCAGCCTGTGTTTTCAATTCTTCATCTGTTTTGTCTCTGCCGATAGGATCCGGATTGCAACTAATCATCTTAAACCCGGCTTGAGCGCAGACCTTGCATGCGTTCAAAATCTTCTCAACAACTTCATCAGCCTTTCCTGCTTCATGTAAACGCGCCCCAGTGTAAAGTGTAACAGGTTTCAAACCCCGCGCCTTGCATTGTTCAGCAAACTTGACGTTGTTCTCCGGATTATTCACATCCATGAAATTCTCAAGGTAATCGTAGCCGCAATCCCGCAACGCCTGAATTACCTCAGTAATGTCGAACCGCTTCTTGTCTCTGCTATAATATTGTGTCCACCCATATACATTAGACCCGACAAGCGCCGGTTCTTCTGTTTTATCCGCGCCAAAGAGTTCTCCCGCTGTCAACACAGCAGCAGAAACAGCCGAAGCAGTTGTTGTCAGAAATTCGCGTCTTGAAAAATAACCAGCGTTTGCATTCTTCATCATAGTTTTCATAATCCCGATTAAAACAAAGTCTTTAAAAAAAGCGACAAAATAATTTAACGAATAATACCATGACCGTCTCAACCTAAAAATGTCTGGGGGAGCGCGCCAAATTCCTGAAGTATGCAAATGAAAGTTATTACTCTGATTGGCTGGGCGCCGAAACTTTTTATGTCTTTAATCAATTGCTCATCATCTGTTACGACAAAAATATCTGTCCCCGGATTACTCCGAACCAGTTCAACAATTCTGTAATCCGCCCTGTGCTCACCCTCACCGCCCGAGAAAACAATCCTCACATTAGGCGCCACATTTTCTTCATGTGGATAAGAACCGTCGAATACCACAGTGAATTTGACTTTGTCGCGTCCGACTGCAAGCGCTTTGATTAACTGCAGTAGATTATTTCGCGATTGTTCCTGCACAGGCGCAAATAACAGCCGCTTTAACATGTCGTGCAGAATAATATTATGCGCGTCCAACATTACAATGCATTCCAAATTGTCTTTGAGTTTCTTCCTTAAACCATAACTCCGGGAGCTTTCAGGCATGGGCTGCAATTGAACGTCTATATTGTAATGTCCATAAACTACATTCCAAATCTTTCTCAGAAATTCACCGTTAATAACCTGCTTTTCTGTTAAAAATTCTGCAAACTTCAGAAGCCTGTCATATTCATCTATATCTGTAATCGTATTAGCAAGGGCAAGCATCATCCCATGGAGCCTGTCGCTCTCCGCGTTCATTCCAAGCGTCGAGCGGACACGGTTTATTTCATCGTCAATTCTCGATATTGCAGTCCTAATTTCCGGCACAGGATTAATCGCATTTTCGAGAGCATCCACAAGCTCTGCCCTTATCTTTTCAAGGTTGTTAAGCCTCTGTAATAAAGTTCGCCTGTTGCCAAAATTACGGTCGCGATCTTTCTGAAGTTCGAGCGCTTTTTCTGCAAATTTTAAAATATCGTCCGAAACCTCAATCGCGCTTCTCTCAACCTGAGACGCTTGCGGAAACCACGCGCGCAAATCCTCCGAAAACCTCTTTTCAGTCTCTTCTTTAACCCGCGTTTCAAACTGCGTCCTCAAATTTTTCAATTCCTCTTGTAAACCCTTCAGTTGAAGCTCCAGATTGTTCTTTTGCCTTTTTAAATTTTCAATCTCGTTATTTAACTCAGTAATCCTGTTATTCAGTCTTTGTATTTCATCAAGTTTTGAATTAATCTCTTCCTGATGTTTTTCACGGATTTCTACTATCGTCCGGTTCAAATCTTTAACCTGACCCGCCAGCTCAATGTTTTCTGCTCTTAATCTTGTAACATTTGCGCCGGTATCGGTAATGTCAATGTGAAGTGGCGCGCACACATTCTGTTTCAAAACTCTGGTAAACTCCTGTTTAAATGCGGTTTTCCTCTCATCATCAAGCAGGCGTAACGTGTCTATTTGTGCCTTTAGTTCGTCGGTTTTGTCCGAAAGCAATATCAGCAGCCCGAATTCGTCAATGCCAATCTCATTTGCAATTTCAGAACTATATTCACGCAGTAGTTCAACCGGAAGAAAATCGAATAATTTTCTGTTGGGGGCATGCTTATAGAAAAAATCAATCTGTTCAGGGGTTAATTCTATATCCTTATCAAGTTCTGCACTAATCTTCTGCTTTAACTGTTCAGTGTCTCCGGTGTCAGATATAGAAAACAATTCAGCCAGTTGCTTAAGTTCCCTCCCTCTTAAGCCTTCGACAATCTTCTTCAGAATTTTAACCTGCCCTTCTTTTAAATCATAATTCTTAATTTTCGGCATAAAATATTCTGATATTTAACCAGTTCCAAATCCTTTCATATCCAAATCATGTTTTTCTCGTAACAACGCTTTGTATTAAAATACTTTCTGCGTTTGAAAAATCCAAATCAATTCATTAGAATTTTTGCTATGAAAACAAAATTTAAATCACTAACAGGACTAATTTCCCGCATATTTGCATTATTTATAATATGCGCAGTTTCAATCAACTATGTATCTGCCGCAATAGCAGATCCGAATATCATAATCATTTTTGCCGACGATCTCGGATATGCAGATATCGGCTGTTTTGGCGCAAAGAAAATTAAGACTCCAAACCTCGACAAAATGGCAAAAGAAGGAATCCGCTTTACAGAATTTTATGTTGCGCAACCTGTTTGTTCTGCATCCCGGGCAGCCCTTCTGACTGGGTGTTATCCAAGCAGAGTCGGCATCTTCGGCGCGCTCGGTCCGTCATCAAAAATCGGCATCAATTCTAACGAGGTCACGATTGCCGAACTTGTAAAACAAAAAGGATATGCAACAGCGATTTTCGGTAAATGGCATCTTGGTCATCATAAGCCTTTTTTGCCTATTTATCATGGTTTTGATGAATATTTCGGACTCCCTTACTCCAATGATATGTGGCCCTATCATCCCGAGGCGAAGCCTGGCTCTTATCCTCCGCTCCAATTGATTGAAAACGACCATGCCGTAATAACAAATGTTACAGCGGAAGAGCAAAAAATGCTTACAACATGGTACACTGAACATGCTGTTAAATTTATAGAAAAAAATAAAGACAGACCGTTCTTTCTCTATCTTGCGCACTCAATGCCGCATGTTCCGCTCTTTGTAAGCGATAAATTCAGGGGCAAATCAAAGGCAGGACTTTACGGCGATGTGATAATGGAGATTGACTGGTCAGTCGGCCAGATACTTGAAACATTGAAACGGTGTAATCTCGATCAAAAAACGCTGGTTATTTTTACATCTGACAACGGACCGTGGCTCTCTTATGGTAACCATGCAGGAAGTGCCTACCCGCTCCGGGAAGGCAAAGGGACAGTATGGGAAGGCGGCGTTCGTGTCCCGTTTATAGCAAGGTTTCCAGGAGTAATTCCGCCGGGTAAAGTCTGCAAAGAACCTGCAATGACAATCGATTTATTCCCGACAATTGCAAACTTAATCGGCGCTACATTGCCAACAAATAAAATTGACGGAATGGATATCTTCAACCTGCTCACAGCAAAACCAGGGGCAAAATCGCCTCACGAGGCTTTCTTCTTCTATTACAATGCGAATGAGTTACAGGCTGTGCGATCAAATAAATGGAAACTCATACTCCCGCATACATACAAAACGTTGCAGGGTGTAACACCAGGCAAGGATGGCATCCCGGCAAGATACAAAACAGTTAAAATCGAAAAACCTGAACTATATGACCTAAAGAAAGACCCGTCTGAAACAAAAAACGTAGCGGATAAATATCCGGACATTGTTCAAAATATGATGAAACTTGTTGAACGTTGCAGACAAGAACTGGGAGATAATCTTACGAAACAAAAAGGCGAAGGAGTCCGACCGCCGGGAAGAATCGAAAATTGATATTTCTTTAAAAATAAAAAGGGACACACCGGCAGGTGTATCCCTTTTCGTTTAATTGTTAATCCCGAATACGTGCTTACTTATTAGTTGAAGCGGCAGGCGCATTTGTTTGCGTTGCCGGAGCAGATGCTGGTTTATTCGTTGCTGTAATCAGCAGATTCGTCTGCGTCACCAGCGGCGTCTTAAGAATGCTATCTTCTGCTGGCTTTGCCGTAGTTTCAGCAGGTTTCTGAACCGCTGTGGTCTGACCTGCCTTCGGCAATGCGCGCTCAAATTCTGTCAGCCTTGCCTTATGCGGATTTGCCCGACTCGTGAGTATTGAAAGAATCAGAGACAATCCGAGAAATATAGCCGCGCAGTACTTGGTAGCTTTTGTAAGGACAGTTCCGGTCCCCGCCCCAAGCAACATGTCTGTTACCTGAGAACCAAAAGCCTGACCAAGTCCGGCTTCTTTCTTCGGCAGTTGTATCAGGATTAGGAACCCGAGTATTACCGAGTCTATTACCAGGAATATTGTCAACAATGTTATTACAAGGCTCATAAACTTATTTTATTCAATTTTTATTTATATTGAATTCTTTATTATATCAGAAAATGAGCGAACTTCAAGCGAAGCACCACCGACAAGCGCGCCATCTACGTCCGGCTGACTCATAAGTTCGCGCGCGTTTGACGGTTTAACGCTGCCGCCATATTGAATTCTGACCTTCTTCGCCACATTTTCATTAAACATCTGGGCAATAATACTGCGTATGAATGCATGCGCTTGCTGCGCCTGTTCGGCTGTGGCATTTCTTCCAGTGCCGATTGCCCAAACCGGTTCATAAGCGATAATTGTCTCTTCCATCTGCTCTGCCGTAATACCTGCAAGACTTCCGCGAACCTGTTTTTCAAGAACCTTTTCCGTCAGACCCGCTTCGCGTTCCTGCAAAGTCTCGCCTACACAGACGATCGGCTTAAGCGCCGCATTGTGCGCAGCAATTACCTTCTTGGAAATCAGCTCATCTGTTTCCTTCTGGTACTGGCGTCTTTCTGAGTGTCCCAATATCACATACCTGACAGAGAATTCCTTGAGCATTACTGCGGCAATCTCGCCCGTATATGCCCCGATTGGATTCTCATTCATATTCTGGGCGCCAAGTTTTATATTCGAATCCAGAATAGCCTTCGAAACCTCGCACAACGCCGTAAACGGCGGACAAACAACAATGTCAACTTCCTTGATGTTCGCCAATTCCCGTTTAAGACCGTTTACAAGGTCAAGCGCCTCTGCAACGGTCTTGTTCATTTTCCAGTTTCCGGCAATAATAAGTCTTCTTGCTTTTTCCATATATCGACAAAACTAAATTTTTAAAATTATAAGTTAAGTTTTACTTGCAGCCGCAACAGCAGCAACCGCTCGGTTTATCCATCAACACAGCAACGCCCGGAAGGACTTTTCCTTCGAGGAATTCAAGGCTTGCGCCACCGCCTGTGCTGACAAATGTTACCTTATCAGCAAGACCAGCTTTGTTTAAAGCTTTAACGCTGTCACCGCCACCGATGATGCTTTTAGCGCCTTTTTGTTGGGTAGCATCGGCAACCGCTTTCGCTATAGCGTTTGTGCCTGCGGCAAATTGCTTGACCTCGAACAAACCCATCGGACCGTTCCACAAAATCGTCTTTGCTCCGGCAATAACTTTGGAATACTGCTTGATAGTTTCTGGACCAATATCAAGTCCGGCATAATCATCCGGACAATCCAGCGACGAATTTACTTTAACATCCTGATACTCAACCACTGGTTTGCCTTTCTTATCGAGTTTATCTGTCGGAACAGGCTTTGCGATTACATCGTCCACAGGCAATAGAAACTTTACGTTCTTCTGTTTTGCCTTTTCCAAAGCCTTCTTCGCAACATCAGTTTTATCCGGTTCAACAAGCGATTTTCCAGTCTTGTGTCCCATGCTCAAACGGAAGGTATAGACCATTGCGCCACCTATCAGCAATGCATCTGCCTTGTCGAGCAAACGGTCAATCACATTGATTTTATCAGAGACTTTTGCGCCGCCCAAAATGACTACGAACGGTTTCTGCGGATTTTCAAGCTCGTCCCCGAGGAACTTCAGTTCACGTTCCATTAAAAGCCCAGCAACGCACAAACCACCGCGAGCGGCAATCACCCTTGCAACCCCTTCAGTAGAGGCATGCGCGCGGTGCGCTGAACCAAATGCGTCATTTACATAGATATCTGCAAAAGCGGCAAGTTTCTTCGAAAACTCAGGGTCATTAGCCTCTTCTTCTTTATAGAACCTTGTGTTTTCAAGAACAAGGACATCGCCTTCCTTCATCTTGCTCACTGCCTTCTCCACTTCCGGTCCGATACAATCCTCAACAAACGCAACCGGCTTGCCAAGCATCTCCTGCAGTTTTGCCGCAACAGGTTTTAGCGAAGCAGTTGGGTCTTTCCCCTTAGGACGTCCAAGGTGCGAAGCAAGAATTAGTTTTGCGCCTTGCTGTATAAGAAGTTGAATAGTTGGCAAAGTCTCTTTAATACGTGTTACATCGGTAACAACCATTGCCCCGTCTTTTTCCTCGAGAGGAACGTTGAAATCTACGCGCATAAATACGCGTTTGCCCTTTGCGTTAATATCTCTTACTGTCAATTTCGCCATAAGCCTGTTAAGTTATTTTATTTCAATTCAAGAAAAACTATTCTATTATTAATCCTTAATAAGTCAAAATATTAATGCATTTTATTTTTCTGTTCCGTCAATCAAAAATTGATGGAAATTTAATTGAAGTATAACATCCTTATAATGAATACGTTAGAATCACAACAAAAACAACCGCCACCTCTTGAAAACGGCGTTCTTTATCTTGTGGCAACGCCAATTGGCAATCTTGAAGATATAACATTGCGCGCCATTCGCACTCTCCGTGAATGCGATTTTATCTTTGCGGAAGATACCCGCAGAGCCGGACTTTTGCTTAGACATCTTGGATTTTCAAAACCGATAATCAGTTGTTTCGAGCACAATGAATCGCGTCGCGCGCATGAAATCATAGAAAAACTAAAACAGGGGCAAAAAGTCGCCCTGATAACTGACGCAGGAACACCATGCATCAGCGACCCCGGCTACAGGATTGTATCTGCGGTTCTCGAAGCAGGGTTCAGAGTGCAATCTGTCCCAGGGGCATGCGCGTTGATTGTCGCACTTACTGCCAGCGGATTGCCAACAAATGAGTTTCATTTCATCGGCTTTTTACCACATAAAAAAGGTAAACGAAGAAAAATCATTGAACACCTGAAATCAATCCCTGGCACACTCGTACTCTATGAATCCCCATTTCGCATAGAAAAACTGGTAGAAGAATTGAGCGAAATAATGCCGGAACGAAAAATCGTGCTTGCCCGGGAATTAACTAAAAAATTCGAGGAATATATCCGCGGCTACCCCGCAGAAATCAAAGAAATCTTTAAAACTAAACCCGCCAGAGGCGAATTCGTCGTTATGATTTCGCCACTTGAAGAAACACCTGACAATGAAGATGACGATTCAACAGAGTAACTAAATATTTTAATGAATTTACAAATTTCAAAGCACCATAAAAACCTGACGATATTATACTTCTACAAATTTGGATCTATAATTTACCGCCTGTTAAACCTAAAAATGTTTTCTTTGGAGAATCTAAAAAAACACTTGCACGGTTAATCAGATAAACTTTCCGGGGTTTAAAATATTGTTCGGGTCAAGCGCATTTTTAATCAGCCTATGTAAGCGAACCGCTTCTTTAGGCAGCGCCATCTGCCACCAATCCTTCTTTGCAATTCCGACACCGTGTTCGCCTGTGATAGCGCCACCCCATTCAATTATCTTCTTAAATAATTCATCAAGCGTCTCTCTGCTCTTTTCTTTTGCACCCGGCTTTTCGTAATCAACCATTATGTTGACGTGGATATTCCCGTCCCCCGCATGACCAAAGCAAGCCACAGGAAAACCGTATTTTTTCTGAAGCTCGGCGGCAAAGATAAACAAATCCTCTAATCTGCTTCGCGGAACCACAACGTCCTCGTTAAGCTTTGTCAGTCCGGTATCGCGCAACGCATAAGAAAATTCCCTGCGAAGTTCCCATAATTTTTCGCATTCCGAAGCCCCAAAAGCGCGGTCGGTAAACATCGGATTAAACCCGCTGACAATCTTTTCAACCGTCTGCAATTCGATTTTTACAGATTGTTCCTGACCATCAAGCTCAACAAATAACATCGCATTTGAGCCTTCAAGCCGTTTACTGCCTGTCCGTTTTCTTGCCGCCGCAAGGGTAAATTCATCAGCAATTTCAAGTGCGCATGGCAAAAATCCGGCTCGTAAAACTGCCCTCAGCGCTGACGCTGCAAGCGCCGCCGACGGGAAACCGGCAACCAGAAGTGCCCTGAATGGAGGGAGCGGAAGAAGTTTTAAAGTCGCTTCGGTAACGATTCCAAGCATACCTTCGGAGCCGACAAACAACCTGTGCAGGTCAAAGCCGGCTTTATTTTTGTGTGTTCTGCCGCCCAGTTTAACGATCGTCCCATCAGCAAGCACAACTTCAAGCCCAAGCACGTAATCACGCGTAACCCCATATTTCAGACATCTCGGTCCGCCGGCATTAGTAACAATATTTCCTCCTATACTGCATTCTGTCCTGCTCGCTGGGTCAGGGGGATAAAACAATCCCATTTTTTCCACCTCATCTTGCAGGGTCTGAGTACGTACACCAGGCTCAACGACCGCAACAAAGTCGTCAGGATTAATCTCTTTGATTTTATTCAAACGCTCTGTGGAAACTGTAATGCCACCCATTACAGGCACGCATCCTCCGACATAGCCGTGTCCGGCGCCACGCGCTGTTATGGGGATTCTGTGTTCATTTGCAAATTTCATCACCCGCGAAACTGTTTGCGCTGAATTCGCCAGCACTACGGCATCCGGCATTGCTTCCGCAAACCACTTGTCTTTTCCGTAAGGGGCGCATTCTTCGGGTTTTACAAGCAACTCGTCTTCATCAACAATACTTCTTAACTGACTAATCCATTGCTTTTTATTCGGCTCATCCATAATAAACAGAGTAATTTAACCGCTTTTATGAAAATTGAAAATGGAAGACGTATAAATTTTACATCGCAGACAAACGAAGGTAAGGCATGAAACACGGCTTTGATTGCGGATTAGCCCTCCTTAACAATCCCGAAATAAATTACCCCTGCGCCAGTCTGTACGGTTTTCTGAATTTCAACCTTTACAACCTTATTTACATAATGCACGCCACCCTCTACGACTACCATTGTCCCGTCATTTAAATAAGCAACGCCCTGTCCTTCCTGTTTTCCAGGTTTAACAATTTTAAGTTTCAGCACATCCCCGCTTGATATCATCGGCCTCAAAGCCCGCATAACCTCATTAAGGTTAACGCAGGAAATTTTCTGAAGTTTTGCAATCTCGGCAAGGTTATAATCGAGCGTAAACAATTTAGCATTAAGATTTTTTGCAAGATAAAGCAGTTTATTGTCCACGCTTTTCTCCTCCGGATAATCCGCCTCATGAATTCTTACCTCTACTTTCGAACTATTACGGATACGGTTCAGGATTTCGAGTCCGCGCTGTCCCCGCTCCCGTTTAACAGTATCTATTGAATCCGCAAGTTCATGAATCTCCCTTATTACAAACTTTGGGACAATCACAACTCCTTCAATAAGATTTTCTTCGATTAAATCCGCCACCCGTCCATCAATTATAGCGCTTGTATCGAAAATAATATGTATATCCGGCTTATTTTGCGAGACAAACCTGACGTATGGAATAATCAGGGAAAAATCCTCTTTATTGCTTCGCATTGCCAGCACCATGCCTATATAACCGAATCCAAGGAATAAAGCCAATCTAATAATCCACCTGACCGCCATCTCCTCCACATAGACAAACAAACCGGAATTATCAATTAACCACGCAATAAAAGACCCCAGAAGCAGCCCAAACGTTGCCGCCGAAAATGCTCTCAACGAAAATCCCTTCACCATTTCGTCAATGGCAATTAAAAAACCGCCGAATCCAAACCCAATAATTGCCCCTTGCCATCCATACTGAATTAGACCAAGTTCCGGCGACTGGCTAACCGCATAGCCTGCAAGCGTGCAAAGTGCTAAAAATATAATTCTTATAATCCAAAGCGACATATCCTATCCTTAAAATTGTCTCCGCGGAATTGGTGTCAATGGACTCCCTGTAGTTTTAATCTCCTTTTTCACTTCCGTTTCAACTACGTTAGTCTTCGGATATTTAGGTTTCCACAACATCCACCATAATCCAAACCTGTTCAGGTTGCTGCTCGCAATCTTCAGGTTCGCCGCAAGTCCGTCCATATTCCTTACAAGTTCTTCCACATTCGTCTTTAATTCTGGGTCTTTCAAAAATGCCGCAGCAATTCCCTTGCCTTCCTGCAATTGCCACAATAAATTCGTAAGACCACTCGTAGCCAACGCAGCGTTTTTCAATGAGAGTGTGATATTTTCCTCATTTGTTGACAAGGTTTTATTGAGCGCCACGGTGAAGTTGTTTAATTCCTCAAGAAATACTACAAGATTGCTGGAAATATGCGTCATATTGCTGATAGTAAGGTTAACAGGCGAAATGTTTGTATGTAACAGCGTTTCAACCTCATGAACAGTAGAAACAGTGGTTTCGGATATCTTACTCAAATTACCAAGCGAATAAGTTACGTTCGAAAAATTCTGTTCGGTAAGCAAATTAGTGTCAATCCGCTCAACTATTGAATTCAGTTTCTTAACTGTATCTTCCACCCGTTTTATGAACAACGCAGCTGCCCGCGCTGTTTCCTGCAAATTAAATGGTTCTTCGCATGATATAGTCTCGCCGGGTTTTATAAATTCCCCTTCTTTCACAGGATAAACAGCAATGTATTGGTCGCCTAAAAATCCTGACTGTTCTATGACAAACCGGGAACCTCTTCTAATTTTGAACTGGTCGAGAATCCTGATTGTTATTATCACATTCCAGTTGTCTTCCATAAGTTTTACACCTTCCACGTACCCGACCGGGACACCGGACATCAACACAGAAGCCCGTGCCTTAATTCCACCAACGTTTGAAGTCTTCAGATTTATGCTATAAGTCGGTTTTACAAATAGAGTCCCTTTGCTGAAACTAATCAGCAACACCGCCAGCAAAACAAGACCGATAAAGATAAATATGCCGACTTTTGTCTGCAATTGAGTTTTATTGCTCATAGGAAAAAGACCTCCCGCGGATCAGATTCACCATTTACAAATTGTTTAACTATCGGATCTTCTGAATTAAAAATCTCTTCAGGCGTCCCTGTGGCGTGAATCTTCCCTTTATGCAGCATGAAAATCTTTTTTGCCACACGCCGCACACTACGCATGTCATGCGTAACTACAACCGTAGTAACCTTTAGCCTTTCGCAAATACGAATTATTAGTTTATCAATACTATCGGCAACAACAGGGTCAAGACCAGTGGTTGGTTCATCATACAATATAATTTCTGGCTGATAAACGATTGCCCTTGCCAATCCTACCCGCTTTCTCATCCCGCCGGATAATTCGGATGGCATTTTATTCTCAATCCCGGGCAACTCAACCATCTCGAGCGCTGCTGCTACTTTTTTGCTTATCTCTTCTTCTGTGTACTTCCTTTCCCTCCGGAGAGCAAAAGCGATATTTTCGTAGACATTGAGCGAATCAAACAACGCAGCGCTCTGAAATAACATCCCGAATTTCCTGCGAACTTTAATTAGCTCCCGCTCGTCCATTCCCGTAATATCAACTCCGTCAATTATTACCTTTCCTGCATCTGGCTGGATTAAACCTATTATCGTTTTCAACAAAACACTTTTACCGCATCCGCTTCTGCCAATGATTGCGACCGACTCCCCGTCTTCAATCCTGAGACTAATCCCGTCCAGCACCCGCTGTCGTCCAAAACCTTTTATAATATTTTGAGCCTCAATCATTTTTATCCAAGCAGCCGGTTCAAAACCAGCGTCAGGAAGAAATTGCTAATTAATATAGTTATTGAAGCATAAACCACTGCTTCAGTAGTCGCCCTTCCTACACCTTCAGCCCCTTCTTTGCATGTCATACCTTTATAACAACCAATTAACGATACAATTGCGCCAAATATAAATGCCTTTATTATTCCGGTAAGCACATCGCTTGTGTGCGTATAGCGAACCATGTTGTGCCATGAATAAGCCGGGTCAATCCCCATCATATAAACCCCAACTATATAACCCGCAAAAATCCCAAGTGTGATTGCCTCTGCGGTCAACAAAGGCAGAGCAATCGTTGTTGCTACAATCCTTGGTACTACCAGATAATCAATCGGATGAGTCGCAAGCGTCCTTAAAGCGTCAATTTGTTCGGTTACACGCATTGTTCCCAGTTCCGCCGCCATAGCTGCGCCAACCCTTCCAGCAACCATAAGCCCGCTCAAAACCGGTCCCAATTCTGCGCACATTGAAACGCTCACCACCGCAAGCGTAGCCGTGTCCATCTTAACTTTATGAAACTGGAAAAAGGTCTGCGCGCAAAGAACCATGCCTGTAAATGCCCCGGTTATCAGGACTACTGACTGTGATTTAACACCAATGAAATAAATCTGATACAAAAGTTCCTGCCAGCCCATCCGCTGCGTAAACAAAGAGCGAAAGAATTCCACAGCCATGAGCGTTATCCCGCCCAGACCTTCCAGATTCTCGCGGATTACCTCTTTAACCTTATTTATGACAAAATTCATTACGCTTAAATCACTTACAATATACTACACTAAACATCACCTTTTGTTTTTACTCAACTTTGCTCTCCTTATGCTTTTTGGTGTTCTCTTTTATAGCCCCAGCAAGTCCTATAGTGTTTAGATTCTTCGCAAATTCATTAATCTGTCTGGTAGCGTTCAGAAGCCTGGATATTTTTTCTGTGAAATTTGTAGCGCCTGCTGGCGTAGCAGACCTGAACTGGCTTGCCTCGCGATTAATTGTTGAGATATTTGTCCCAATATTATCCAGATAAGGCTCAACTTTTTCATACACGGTCATAATCTGATTTGTAAAAACAGAAAATGAAGAAGTTAATGAATCCCAGTTTTTCCCAGCCATTTCAAAATCTGATGAAAATTTTTTTAAAACCGGCGAGTTCGTTTCAATAAGAGAGCTCACGATAAACACAGTTGAAGTCCCTTTCTCAACTGCCTTCCCGAAATTATTGGCTATTAGGTCGACCTCGCTAAATGTATTGGAATTAAAAATATTGCGGCTTTTTTCAAATACGCCTTCAATCCGTTTCATGGTCTCCTTCACCCGCGTAATCAGTCCATAACTCAATCTGCCTGCTTCGATAAAATCAATTGTGTCCTCGCACTGCACAAGATCGCCTTCTTTGAGGTATTCCCTCGATACACCCGTCGCAATAACCTCCACATAATACTGACCAAGAACCCCCTGCTGATGGATGGCAAATCTGGCATCTTTTCCAATCCTGTATTTTCCAACAATTTTCATCCTCACGATGGCGTGTTTTAAATCTGGTTCGAGTTCAATTCCGACAACATCACCTATCTTTACTCCGCTTAAAAAAACACCATTCCCAGGTCTTAATTCACCAACGTGGGCTGTGCGCATTTTAATTTCATAGGATGGATAAAACAAGGTAGTGGTCTTTGTAAAAAGGATTAACAGCAGCGCCGTCAGAAAAACCCCGACCACAAGAAACAGAGTTACCTTAGTTTTTACACCACGCCTGTCCATTTATTATACACACTTTATTTATTGCAATTATCCAAACATCTAATAGAAACTTTTAGCATACCATGCTTATTTTTAACAGAAAAATAATGAAAGTATGAAAATATACACCAAAATCCCCGGGATTATAACCGCCATTATAGCATTAACCGTTAATATTAACGCAGTTACTCGAATTGACCTCAACGACCATAAGGAATTACAGGTAATCGTTGATAAAGAACCGGGACAATACCTCGGACACCCAACAACCTGTCTGTTAGAGGATGGTAAAACTATACTTGTAGTGTATCCAAAGGGACACGGACGCGGCGCAATTGTATATAAAAAGAGCGTGGATGGCGGATTAACATGGAGCGACCGTCTCCCCACCCCCAAATCATGGGAAACAAGCCGTGAGACTCCCACTATTCACAGAATAACCACCCCCGACGGCAATAAACGACTCATACTGTGGTCGGGGCTTTATCCTGCCCGCTTCTCTATCTCCGAAGATGATGGGAAAACATGGAGTGAACTTAAACCAGCCGGTGACTGGGGCGGCATTGTGGTCATGAGCTCCCTAATTGAACTCAAAACAACCCCTGTTTCCTACATGGCATTGTTTCACGATGACGGACGGTTCTTTTCAAAGACGCCTGCGCCACAAAAACCGATTGTTTTTACCCTCTATAAGACATTTTCCCGTGATGGGGGACTTTCGTGGACAACCCCGGAAGAAATATACAAATCAAGCGATGTTCACCTTTGCGAACCCGGAGCCATCCGCTCGCCCGATGGCAAAGAAATTGCGGTTTTGTTGCGCGAAAATTCAAGACGTAAAAATTCTCACATAATGTTCACAATAGACGAAGGAAAAACATTTTCAGCGCCACGGGAAGTTAACAGTGTTCTCAATGGCGACCGTCACACGGCAAAATATGCGCCGGACGGTCGTTTGTTAATCTCCTTCCGTAAAGTTAGTCCGGGCGGCATTAAAGATGAATACGAGGGAGACTGGGTGGCATGGGTCGGAACCTATGAAAATCTTAAAAATAATTCAGACGGACAATATTTGATTAGAATAAAAGATAACCTAAAAGGCGCCGACTGCGCATATCCTGGCGTTGAAGTCCTTCCTGATGGCACATTCGTACTCGTTACATACGGTCACTGGGAACAAGACCAGCAGCCTTACATCCTTTGCGTCCATTTCAAATTGAGCGATATTGATAAAATGGCAGGAAAACAATAACCTGGAATATATAACGTTAGTTTTACGCAGAGGTTTAACTTACGAATTCCCCCGTTTCCACAAAGAATAAAAATAATTCCCTGTAACTGATAGCGTGTTATCCGGTTTCACAAGCCAGAAGCCACGCATGAGATTTCCGTCCTTAACCGGGATGCTTACGTCTTTTGCCTCCGGTTTTATCTCGTTGCAGAAAAGTTCCCACTGCACAACATATTTCATCCCAGTTGCAAGAAAAACACCCATCAACGAATCCCAGCGTTCATTAAGATTATCCTTTTGCAGATTCTCAGGTATCCCGATTTCGCCGATATAAACTGACTTTTTCCCGAAAAGCGTACTGGTTCTCGCATTTGCCTTTATCTCCTGAATGCACTTCCACATTGTAACCGGATTTTTCATGCCATCATAAGCGCTATAAGAAACCAAATCCACTTCCACATGCGGAAGAACGTTACGCGTTACAGTAGGAATATTTTTCCATGCGTCAGTAACCCGGTTCACTTCCGTCGCATGCGCAACAACACATTTTGCGCTTTTGCCAAACTCTTCGCGGGCTTTTCGGACGCCTTCTTGTCTTGCGGCGAGCCACTTAATCATCCTGTTGCACAAATCCTGCCAGTTCGCCGGAACATCCTTCCACATCTCTCCTCCGCGACCCCGCAACATCCAGTCTCCTTCCCAGTGCTGAAGGATGAAAACAACATCCCTTTTATTATAATTCTGATATAGGAATTTCGTCAGTTCGTAGAATTCCCTGCCAACACTTTTGTAGAAATCGTCGCTAAGGTTCTGACGTCTCCATCCCTCTTCCACCGGCGCATGAGCCTCAAAAATAAACGTATTAAAAGGCATATCCAGAACCTGCCTGTAATATTCGGACTTTATGCAGTCTGCGAGCGTCGCGTAATCTCCCCACTTGCTGTTAAAAGGATAATCATTCTTGATTGTGCGTGGAATAAGCCAAAATTTCCCCAAACGCGTTTTCAGAGACAGTAGCCTTTCTGCCCCTTCAATCAAAAACGGCTTGTCCGTAAAATGATATTTCCCTGCAACATGTGTTGAGCCGACGATTGAATTAAAGTTTGCAGGAAGTCTGGCGAGTTTTGAAGGTCTGAATGCCTCAACTTTCTTCAGGATCTCTGCCTCATCCTCTATCGCTGCTACTGCCCGTCCCGCAATAGAAAATACTGTTGCGTAGATCCCCGACTTTAAAAATTGTCTTCTGGAAAATCTCATTTGTTACAGAAGTTCACTGGTTGTTTTGTTTCTCTGATGCTTTTATTGCCAAATTTAATTAAGGAACAGATTATCCGGCGCCTCGGCAAGGAGTCTGTATTGTGGTCCTTTAAGTCGTATAATCTGTTGCCAGAGTTTTTCAGGTTCTGGTGTGAATATCAAATCAAGCGTTGCCGGATGCGTCAGCCACGCTTTTCGCCTCATTTCGTCGTCCAGTTGTCCCGGACTCCACCCTGCATAGCCTGCGAATATTTTCAATCTGGTTGTATCTTTTATTTTCTCCCCAATCTCTATAAGTTCATCCAGAGAATGACCAAGACTCAGGTTTGGCATTACGTTTGCATCCGGTAAAAATTCATCCGAATACAGGTAACTTAACGCCGTTGGCTGCACAGGACCCCCAAGAAATATTGGATAATCCCGGAGGGCATCCGACATGTGAGTTACAAAAACATCGCCGAATTTGGCATCTGTCGTGCGGTTAAGAACAAGACCAAAGGCGCCATCGGGGTCATGATGACAAATCAATACAACCGTCCGGTGGAAATATGAACCGTATAACTTTCCCCCATCCAGCAGCAACTGACCTTTTAAAGATTTAAACTCGCCAGCCATAACAACCTCTAATTTAACTTGCTACAAGATTGCCTAAATTACAATAAATAGTAAATTATTTAGCATGAAAAAGATTTTGATAATTTTACTGGCGCTTGGATTGGTTGTCGGTTTAACAACCGGCTGCAAATCAGGTAATAGCGGCGCACGCGAGTTTATACCCGGCAAAGGCTGGGTGCCTGTTAAGTAACTATTTACCCGGTTTTCAGAGCCTCCAATAGACAACGGAGTTCTTCTTCTACCTCTTCCGGAGTAGAAACGGTATTGGCAATTTCTTCTCTAAGCAGTTCGCCGAATCGTTTCCGCATCCTGAATACCGCAACCTTAACAGCGCCTTCGGTCATCCCTAATTTTTTGCCAATCTCGCTGTAGCCCGGCAATTTGCTTTCTCCAGTAAGGGCGGGTTCAATCTCCTTAAACAGATTCAGCTTCCCGTCCTCTTCGTATTCTTTTCTTAATTTTTGCAACACCTGCTCAAGCACAGTAAGTGCCCAATGTCTGTCATATAAAACATCAGCCGTCAGGTTATCAGCAGGTTCATTTTTATATCTGTTTTCAAGGTCTTCTTCGTCAATGCTTATAAATCTTATTCCACCGCCGCGTTTTTGTGTATGCGCCTTATCCCATTCGTGCGAAAGGAAATTCTTCAGAGACGATATAAGAAACGACCTAAACTTGCCTTTTTTTCGGTCAGCAAGCGCAAAATAATGACTCCGCAGTAGTTTAGAGAAAAATTCCTGCGTCAAATCCTGAGCATCATGCGGACTGTAGCCCCGTCGTCTCACATACGCATAAACAGGATACCAGTATGTTTTACACAGTTTCGAAAGGGCTTCCTGAGCTGCTGGCGACGCTGAATCGCCTGCGGCTATCACAACGCTCCAGTGGGTCGTCCTGAAAACCACCCCACCGTTAATCGACCCGGATTTTTCATCAGGTTCGCCCATTAGTTAAAATTTTATATATTTTTTGCAGTAATGCTAATCTTTTATTTTTGGTTAGTTAGATTTTGAAATTAATCTTGGAAATTGATTATATTATCAATGTTTTATATAAAAACATGAAACGTATAAGGGTCATGTGGATAGCGGGCGAGGCAAGTGGCGATGTTTTAGCCACTGAACTTGCCGTAGAATTAAGAAAATCAATCTTGCAGGCAACTACAGAATCTTCCCCGTTTTCCCAACCGCTTTTTACTCCACTTGAACCCTACTTTTTTGGCGCTGGCGGGGAAAAAATGCGTTCAAATAACATTGATATCCTCGTTGACTTTACAAAGAATTCAGCCATAGGACCTTACGACGCGCTGAAAAATATAAAATTCTACAAACACGCCTTTAATAGACTCCTCGATGCCGCTTTTGAACTTACGCCCGACCTGATTATCTGTGTTGACTTTTCAGGTTTCAATCTCCGTTTTGCTTCGGTATTAAGAAACAAAATCAAAAGACACAAGAGGGAATTTTTTAAGTTCAATCCAATTATAGTCCAGTATATTTCCCCTCAGGTCTGGGCATCGCGTCCGTGGCGCGCAAAAAAAATTGCAAAAAACTTTGATTTGCTTCTTTCTATCTTTCCGTTTGAAAAAGATTGGTATAAACAATACGTCCCGGAATTACGGGTGGAGTTTGTCGGGCATCCGTTACTCGACAGATACGAACGAAAAGCGAACCTGGATACTCAGGATAAAGTCAAAATTGTCCTCCTGCCCGGCAGCCGTGTAAGTGAACTAAAAAACCATATTCCCGTGATGAAAGAGGCAACAGGCTTAATCAGAAAAAATTTCCCAAACGCCGAATTTTCAATGGTCTTGCCAAGTGAGGGACTGAAAAATCTGGCAAAGGAACTTTTGAACGGAGAGACTGCAATAAGACTTAACGCCGGGAATTTACAGGATGAACTTTCCGGCGCAACGCTGGCAATTGCATCTACTGGAACAGTCACAATGGAATGCGCCTTCTTTGGCGTGCCAGCTGTAGCGGTATATAAAACATCGCCACTTACTTATCTTATCGGCAAAAAACTTGTCAAAGTCCGTTTCCTTGCAATGCCGAATATTATCGCGAATAAAGAAATATATCCTGAACTGATTCAGGACGCTTTTACTCCTGAACGTGTTGCTGAGGCAGCACTGAAAATTCTAAACGATAAAAAGTTAATCAAAAATATAAAATCTGAACTCGATGAAGTTATAAAAATGCTTGGTGAACCCGGAAGCGCCACACGCTCGGCAAAAATAATAACAGAATTGTTAATGTCAAAAATGCCTGTTGCGTGGCACATGTAAGATTTCTGAATTATGAGAAAATTAATCAAATATCTTGTGTTTTCTGATAAGCCAATGCCGGACGTCCTTGTAAAAGGATGGGTCAGAACCCGGCGGGATTCCAAAGGCTTCTCATTCATAGAACTCAATGACGGTTCATGCCTCACGAACCTTCAGGTCGTTGCGGATTCAGCCACCGAAGGTTACGAGAATATCACAAAATTTACAACAGGTTCATCCGCAGAAATTTATGGCGACCTAGTCGAGTCACCCGCAAGCGGACAAAAGTGGGAATTGCGCGCTAAAAGAATCACGCTCATCGGACATGCCGATGCAACTTATCCTCTGCAGAAAAAAGGACATAGCCTCGAATTTCTACGGACAATAGCACATCTTCGTCCACGTTCAAATCTCTTCGGCGCCGTTTTCAGAACAAGAAGCAGAATGGCTTTCGCCGTACATAAATTCTTTCAGGAACGAGACTTTATTTACGTTCATACACCAATAATTACGGCAAGCGACTGCGAAGGCGCCGGCGAAATGTTCAGGGTAACCACTCTGAAAGGCAATGTTGATGAAAAACCGGAAGCTGACTTTTTCGGAAAACCAACCTATCTGACAGTAAGCGGACAGCTCGAAGGCGAAACCTTTGCCTGCGCGCTTTCGAACATCTACACTTTCGGTCCGACTTTTAGGGCAGAAAATTCCAATACCACCCGTCACGCCGCAGAATTCTGGATGATTGAACCGGAAATGGCGTTCTGCGACCTAAAGGGAGACATGGACCTTGCCGAAGAGTTCATAAAGGAAATGGCGCGCTATATGCTCGAAAACAGTGGCGATGACCTGCAGATTTTCGAAAAGTTTGTGGATAAGTCATTGCGCAACAGACTCGAATTCGTTATCAACAGACCTTTTGTGCGGATTGAATACACGGAGGCATTAAAAATTCTTAAAGAATCGGGTCGGAAATTCGAGTTCCCCGTCGAATACGGTGTAAACTTGCAATCCGAACACGAAAGATACCTCACAGAGGAACATTTCAAATCGCCTGTCACAGTCTACAATTACCCGCGTGAAATCAAGCCATTCTATATGCGTCTGAATGACGATGGCAAAACTGTGGCTGCAATGGATTTGCTTGTGCCGGGAATTGGGGAAGTTATCGGCGGTTCTCAGCGCGAGGAGCGCCTTGATTACCTTTACGAAAATATGAAGTTCCACAAATTATCACCAGAGGATTACTGGTGGTATGTGGATTTACGAAAATATGGCACAGTTCCTCACGCCGGTTTCGGCGTTGGGTTCGAAAGATTGCTGATGTTCTTAACCGGCGTCCAGAATATCCGCGACGTTATTCCGTATCCACGGACACCCGGAAATGCGGAGTTTTAGTTTTTAAAAGCCGTTTACAGCCTAGTCAAAATACATATACAAACCGGTTTGTTTCGCATAGTCCCTTCATCATAGGGGATTTAAAATTTAGTTTTGCGGTTAGTGGTGTATATTAATGTGAAATTATGGATAATTCTATTCAGTTTGAGAAAAATAAGGAAATCCATCAAAAAATCAACGACCTGATTCAAAGCGCTGGTGGTGGCCATAACCCCGACATCGTTGCCGATATAATAATTAACGCGCTTAAGATGCTGAATGATGTGGAAAACAGGGGCGACGCGCGCGTCATCCAGACAGCATTGCGGGAATTTCGCTATTCCTTTAAAACATTTGCGCCGTATGAAGACAGGAAAAAGGTCGTCGTTTTTGGTTCTGCAAGGACGCAACCTTCGCGTCGGATTTACCAACTTGCTGTCGAATTCGGAAGGCTTGCAGCAAAAGCAGGATTCATGGTTATAACAGGCGCCGGCTCAGGCATTATGCAGGCTGCCCATGAAGGGGCTGGACCGGAAATGAGTTTCGGTGTTAACATCCGCCTCCCATGGGAACAATCCCCAAATCCGGTAATCCAGAACGACAAAAAACTGATGACGTTCAAATATTTCTTCACAAGAAAAGTGACATTCATAAGGCATTCAGACGCAGTGGTTTTATTCCCCGGCGGATTTGGAACAATGGACGAAGGTTTTGAAGCACTTACGCTGATACAAACCGGAAAAAGCAGACTGAAACCGTTAATCCTGATTGATGAGCCCGGAAACGACTTCTGGCTTTGCTGGCATGAATACATCAGACAACGACTTCTTAAAGAAGGTTATGTGTCCGAAGAAGATTTAAGTCTATACAAAATCACAGATAGCCCCGAGCAGGCAGTAAAATGGATATCCGCATTCTACAAAAATTACCACTCAAGCAGGTTTGTCGGGGAACTTTTCGTAATCAGACTGCAAAAACCGCCCACAGCTGAACAAATCAAAATCCTCAACGAAGAATTCCGTGATATTATTGCCGAAGGACAAATCGAAAAAATTGACACAACCCCCGAGGAACTGGAAGACAATGATTTCCCGAATCTCCCAAGAATTGGTTTCATTTTTGACCGGAAAAATTATAGCAGATTAAGACAAATGATAGACCGCCTAAATTCCTTTTAATCCCTGACATCAGAAAATTACAACTCAATTAGGACCAGTGTGCTTACCAAAAATTTCTGATTATATCAGGAACGATCATTTAGTTTAATAACACAATATAGTTTTTTTCGCAAAAGGGTTGGAAACCACCATACTAACCATAATTGTGTTGAATATTTCCTGTATTCCGATAATCTTTCTTGTATGAAAACAACAGCAGCAAAATTTTTCGCGTTCACATTTTCTTTGATATGGGCTGTAAATGTCTTTTCCGCAACTGATCCCGAAGGCTTCACACTATTATTCCCGGAAGATGGTATTCCGAAGGGATGGATAGTTACCGTTTGGAACGACCTTAGTAAACCTGCCACAAACATAGTCTGGCGGGTAGAAAATGGAGTCTTGCATGGAAGCAAGGAACGCGGTTCATGGCTTATCAGCGAACGCGAATACGGGGATTTTATCCTTGAATTTGAATTTAAACTTGGCGAACTCGGCAACAGCGGATGCGCCTTGCGTGCCCCGATGAAAGGCGACCCGGCATTCGAAGGGATGGAACTGCAAATGGCAGATTACAGATACAACACGGCCGCAAAAGATTCTGAGTTAACCGGTGGAATTTACAGGGCAATTGCCCCCAAAAAGCAGGTTTATAAACCAACCGAATGGAATAAATACCATATTGAACTAATCGGTAACCACCTGAAAGTCATTCTAAATGACGAGGTTATCCATGACCTTGATCTAAGCAAACAAGACCAGGTCGTAAAGCGGCATGACGGCACAATTGCGCCGCCTGTTAAGGACCGCCCTAAACGCGGGCATATCGGTTTTCAGGAATTGAGCCGTGATAACTCCCGCGTCCAAATCCGCAACGCAAGAATAAAAGTGCTTGATTAATTTTGTTCTAAAAAAGTTTTGTCCAGACAAAGTTAAACCAAATCCAAAAAGAACCCAAATCCCGTGTAATTTAAAAACTTATTTCTCTCAAATTAACATGAATTTATTTTTTTAAGGCTTCGTAATGTAAAAATATTTAACTGTTAGAAGTTCCGGCTGAATTCGGCTTATTAAAAAAACTTAACCATAATCTTTAAAAATGTTTGACAAGTTATAAGCATTAAATAAATTATACGGGGTTTTGCAGAACCGTAGCTGCGGAACCTTCGAATGTCAGTTATAAATCCGCCTTAATGTCCTTTTATTTCCGTTATCTGTTTTTTCGTAATTCCTTCCTTTGCCCGGGCGATGGCACAAGGAAGAATAAACAAACCATGAACAATAGTTAGAAACAGGAAAAAATGAGTACTGCTCCAACAAATAACAAGAAACTGATAAAATGGGTTAACGAGATGGCAAAATTATGCCAGCCAACATCAGTTCACTGGTGTGATGGTTCAGACGCAGAATACAACTGGCTCTGCGACCTGATGGTTAAAGGCGGAACATTCACAAAATTAAACGAGAATCTTTTCCCGAATAGTTATCTGGCGCGTTCGCATCCGAGCGACGTCGCCCGTGTCGAAGATAGAACATTTATTTGCAGCCGAAACAAAGATGACGCAGGTCCTACGAACAACTGGGCAGACCCCGATGAGATGAAAAAGACATTGCTCGGGCTGTTCAATGGATGTATGCGGGGGCGGACAATGTATGTTATTCCTTTCGCAATGGGTCCTCTGGATTCTCCGATTGTAAAAATCGGCATTGAAATTACGGATTCGCCTTACGTTGTCGCCAACATGCGGATTATGACCCGCATGGGTAAAACAGTTCTTGAAAAATTAGGCAAAAACGGCAATTTCGTCCCATGCATGCATTCTGTTGGAGCGCCACTTGCCCCGGGTCAGAAAGACGTTCCATGGCCATGTGAACCTGACCCAGCCAAAAAATACATCGTGCATTTCCCTGAAGAACCGTCTATCTGGTCTTATGGTTCTGGATACGGCGGCAACGCCTTGTTAGGTAAAAAGTGCTTGGCTCTTCGCATAGCGTCAGTTGTTGCGAGAAACGAGGGCTGGCTTGCGGAACACATGTTGATTCTCTCCTTCACATCTCCGGAAGGAAAGAAATACTACATTGCAGCGGCTTTCCCAAGCGCATGCGGAAAAACCAACCTCGCAATGATGAATCCAACTATCCCCGGGTGGAAACTCCGTTGCCTTGGCGATGATATTGCGTGGATCCGGATTGGAAAAGACGGCAGACTTTATGCAATGAACCCGGAGACTGGATTCTTTGGCGTCGCCCCCGGCACATCCTATAAATCCAATCCAAACGCCATGGAGACAATCAAGAAAAATACCATTTTCACAAACGTACTGCTTACTCCCGAAAATGGCGTTTGGTGGGAAGACATGGGGGTACCTGCTCCTGCACGCGGAATCGACTGGCAGGGTCAGGAATGGACACCTGATTGTGGCAGAAAAGGCGCTCATCCAAATAGTCGCTTCACTGCGCCGGCAAAACAATGCCCGGTAATTGACCCCGACTGGGAAAATCCGGAGGGTGTCCCGCTTTCAGCCATCTTATTCGGTGGACGCCGTGCTCATGTTGTCCCGCTTGTTACTCAGGCATTCAACTGGGAACATGGTGTCTTTATGGGTGCATCCGCTGGTTCAGAGACCACTGCAGCAGCTCTGCATCAGGTCGGTGTTCTCCGCCGCGACCCATTTGCTATGTTGCCATTCTGCGGATACAACATGGGCGATTACTTTGCTCACTGGCTTTCGTTCACTAAAAGAACAAATCCAGATAAGTTGCCGAAGATATTCTTCGTCAACTGGTTCCGCAAGGGAGACAAGAACGAATTCCTCTGGCCCGGATTTGGTGAAAACAGTCGCGTGCTGAAATGGATTTGCGAACGCGTCGAAGGCAAAGGAAAGGCGGTTGAAACGCCAATCGGTTACCTGCCAACACCAGATGCCCTCGACCTTAGCGGATTGAATATACCCGAAAGCTCTATCAAAAAACTGCTCGAAGTTGATATCGAGGGGTGGAAGAAAGAAGTGCTGGACACCGAGGAATACTTCAAGAAATTCGGTAACAGATTACCAGAAGGCATGATTCAGCAACTTAACCAGATTAAAGCAAGACTTGGTCTCAAATAATATTGAGTGGAAACCTTAGCAATAAGCGCTATTATGGTTAAAAATTGACCGTAATAGCGCTTTTTATCCATCTATGAATACAACAAATCCAAAAGTGGCTGTATTAATGGGCAGCGCCTCAGACTGGGAAATTGTTAAGGAAGCAGTTGCTACATTAAAAAATTTCGGGATTCCAGTCGAAGCGCATGTAATTTCGGCTCACCGAACTCCTGATGTTGCCGCCGAATTCGCCCGCAACGCAGAGAATCGCGGCATCAAGGTCATAATCGCAGCCGCAGGCGCCGCTGCTCACCTTGCCGGTGTCATCGCAGCTCATACAACATTACCTGTTATCGGTATTCCTATGACAAGTGTCCTGAACGGTCTTGATTCGTTATTATCCACCGTTCAGATGCCCGGCGGGATTCCTGTCGGAACTATGGCTATCGGAAAAGCCGGTGCCATAAATGCGGGAATCTACGCTGCTCAAATCCTCGCGTTATCAGACGAAACCCTTCGCGAAAAACTCCGAAAGCATAAGGAATCCCTGAAACAGACAGTTATCGAAGGCGATGCCAAAATTCAGATGGATCTGAATAAATAAACCGGCAGCCAACCTTCATATACTGCCTTTACAAGAGGTATGGTTTTTGTAAAAAAACCAGCATGAATATTGTTTTTCTGTTTTACTGGATTTTTACCCCTGTAATAATCTAAAATTCGCGAATAGAAAATTAAGAATTTAACAAGTATAGTTTTGTGGAGCAGATATAAGGTTTTAATATGAATATGGCGCCGGCAATAACGCGACTATTTATACTTTTAATATTGAACATTATTTTAAGCGGATGCCTGCCGGGAGGAAATGACGAGCTTGATGAACAACGAGACCCGAATTTCCTTGCCGGAAAGGCGTATTTAAACACTTTAAATTACCGCGCTGCGGCGGAAGCCTTCGAAAAGGCGCTTGAATCAAATCCCCGTTCGGCGTCTGCACATTTTGAACTTGGACTTCTCTATGAACAAAAACTTGAAGAAGAAAATTCTAAGGCAATTGCAATTTATCATTTCGATAAATTCCTTAAACTTCGTCCGAATTCCGAACATGCCCAGATTGTCAAACAGAAAATCCTTGCCTGCAAACGCGAAATTGCCAAACCATTTACAATTGAACCGGGTTCGCAGCAATATCTGCGCGAATATGAACGGCTGAAAGCCGAAAATATTCAACTCAAAAGCCAACTCGAGTTATGGCATGCCTATTATTCAAATCTGATGGCGAGGGGTCAGGCAGTTGTAGCAAATCCGTCCCAACATACAGAAACCAGGAACATTGCCGTTGGCTCTTCTCCAACGCAAATACCGCAACCACCATCGGCACAGCAAAGCCAGCAACAATATTTAAAACACACGGTTCAGGCTGGCGATACTATGGCAGGTATTGCCAAAAAATATGGAGTTAGTCTGAATTCTTTGCTTTCTGCAAACCCTGGTGTTGACCCGCGTAGGATTAAAATTGGACAGGCAATTAATGTCCCCGTTAAACAGGGAACGCAAAGATGATAAATAGAGTCATTTTTATAACAATTCTTCTGCTGTGGTTAGCGGCAAATTACATGCTGTATCAGTACGAGAACGCTAACCGCCGCAAATATACCTCTTCTGTTCCGATTGAAACTGTATGGAAAAAAGTCCTGACATCTCCCGATCCTTCTTCACTGGAAATTTACAGCCAGGACAAACGTATAGGCACATGTAGGTGGAGCGCCGGCGCCGGCGAAGAACAGATGAGAAAGTTTCTGCAATCCGACGAAGGCGCTATTCAAACCCCGCTGCCGAAACCTTCTTATTACACAATTGACCTTGACGGCAATGTCCGTCTATCTGACCTTAAAACTGTGGCAAGGTTCTATTTCCATGCCTCTTTGCCGGATGAGAAAAACTGGAGCAACATATTGCTGCGCGTAAGCCTTGATAAGGCAACAATTTATATGAACGCTATCTCAAAAGATGAGACAGTTAACCTGAAATTAGAAGCCGGTAAAACCTACTTTGACCGCACATTTAAATTTTCCGAATTGCTGAATCCATCTTTCATTCTGCAATCACTTGGTGTGCCACTCGGCGGTTTGTTTCTGCCGGAAATGCCGTTAATCATAAATACGAATTCATCCTCCACGAACCTTAACAACCTCGGTATCCAATTGGACTGGAAGGCATACCATGACAACATGACTGTCGGAAAAGTAAATTTAAAAGTATATCGGGTCGAGGCTGTAGTATGGGGAAAATTTAAAGCCGTCGCAACAATAAGCAGGGCCGGCGAAATATTGAAGATTGAACTGCCTGAAAACATTACTTTAATTAATACTGCGCTGGCAAACTATTGATTTAATGGGACAAAATGATTGAGTTAATAAAACTTACGAAAAAGTTTGGCGACCTCGTCGCGGTAGATAACATCGACCTGTTTATTCCAAAGGGAGAGTTCTTTGCAGTCTTAGGTCCCAATGCTGCCGGCAAAACCACGACAATTAAAATGATCGCCGGCTTAATAAAGCCCACGCACGGAACAGCAAAGATCGGCGGTTTCGACATTCAGCTCGAACCAATCGAGGCGCGCAAAAAAATGGCTTATGTTCCGGATTTCCCGTTTTTGTATGAGAAACTTACTGTGAAAGAATTTCTCATGTTTACAGGACAAATCTTCGACATGCCCGAGCAGAAAATCATCAGAAACGCCGAGTATTTGGTAAAACTGTTTAATCTGCAGGATTTTCTCAATAAACAGATAGAAGGTTTATCCCACGGAACACGTCAGCGTGTTGTCATAGTTTCGGCATTGATGCATGAACCGGAGGTATTCGTGATCGATGAACCCATGGTGGGTCTTGACCCGCATCATGCAAGAATTCTGAAAGATATTTTGAAAGAAAGATCGCGGGACGGTATGACAGTTTTATTCTCTACACATCAAGTGGAAGTTGCAGAAGAACTTGCAGACCGCGTTGGCATCATTAACAAAGGGAAACTGATTGCTGTAGGAACGCTTGATGAACTGCGAAGGCAATGCGGTTCAAGCGGCTCTCTTGAATCCGTATTTATTTCTATCACTGCGGATAATTATAACCCGCAACCAAGCCGTGTCTTTGATAATACCTAATGCAGCCAGATATTAAAAATGCTGATTATCTCCCTTCAAAACCGCCGGCACGGATAAATATCCTCGGCGTGGGTGTGTCGGTGTTAAATTTAGATACAGCCACAGAGTTAATAGCAGATGCAATAAAAAACAGGAAAAAAGGGTATATATGTGTCACTGGCGTTCACGGCGTTTCCGAAGCTCAAAATGACCCGGCGTTTAAAAAAATCCTGAACAGGAGTTTTCTCTGCACACCGGATGGAATGCCGCTCGTATGGATCGGTAGATTGCGTGGTTACTCTGAAATGAGAAGGGTTTACGGTCCGGATTTAATGAAAAGAGTCTGCGAATGGAGCAGGTCGAACAACTGTGTTCACTTTCTCTACGGAGGCATGCCCGGCGTTGCGGACGATTTAAAAAAACGTCTCGAAACTGATTATCCCGGAATAAAGGTAGGCGCAACTTTTACTCCCCCGTTTCGTCCCCTCTCTCCTGATGAAGAGAAAGAACTCATAGCGCTGGTTGACAAAATCAGACCGGATATTATCTGGGTCGGATTAAGCACGCCGAAACAGGAGCGGTTCATGGCTGAATATTTATACAGGCTAAACACAACGCTGATGATTGGCGTAGGCGCGGCGTTCGATTTTCTCACGGGTCGCGTGAAACAAGCGCCACGCTGGATACAACGAATCGGGCTCGAGTGGTTTTTCCGCATGTGCTGCGAACCCAAACGACTTGCCACACGGTATCTTAAAAACAATCCTCTTTTCATTTTAAGGCTGTTCATGCAGGCGACAGGCTTGAAAAAATATCCGTTAGAATAGTCGTTTATGATATTCTTAAATTTTTATTTTGTAATATCCTGATTCATGATTAAATAAAGGTATGAAAAACATACCACGTCGGGATTTTTTAAAGAGCGCCGCTGTTTTAACTCTTGGAACGCTCGGCATAAGCGGGCAAAGGCTGTTTTCCATCGAGCCTTTTAAAAGAACCGGTAAAAGTCGTCTATTGCCAAGTCTCGCGGCGTATTCATTCCGCGACTATTTTATTCATGGCGGTTCAAAGAAACAAATCCCAGAGGATAAACGGATAGATTTATTTAAATTTATAGATATGTGCGCCGATTACGGTTGCGTGGGCACAGAATTAACAAGTTATTATTTTCCACCGGACACAGATAAGGACTTTCTGTTAAAAATCAAGCGTTACGCATTTTTAAAAGGAATCAATATCAGCGGGACTGCCGTCGGCAATACCTTTACACACCCTGAGGGCGAAGCGAGAAACAAAGAAATTGCGCATGTGAAAAAGTGGATTGAATTTGCCGCAATTATGGGGGCGCCACATATTCGCGTATTCGCCGGAAACGCAGGTAACCTCAGCTACAACGAAGCAAAAAGTAATTGTATCAAAGCCCTTGAGGAATGCGCAGAGTATGCAGGAAAATACGGGATTTTCCTTGGACTTGAGAACCATGGCGGGATTGTTGCTGAACCACAACAAATTCTGGATATTATTAAAGAGGTAAAGAGCCCGTGGGTCGGTATAAATCTTGATACCGGAAACTTCAGAACCGACGATCCATACAAAGACCTCGAACTGTGCGCTCCCTATGCGGTCAATGTTCAGATAAAAGTTGAGATTCGGCGTAGAAATCAGAATAAATCTGAACCGACAGATTTTTCGCGAATAATAAAGATCCTGCGCAATGCAAATTATCAGGGTTATGTGGCTCTCGAATATGAAGCGGCTGAAGACCCATGGATTGCTGTGCCGCGATACATGAATGAGATTGTCAAATTGTGCGCATCTTGAAAACCTCTCTTAATGTGTTAATTTGACTCTGGGTTAAAATTCAGCGGAAATGATTAAATTGTTAATGCATCCTTCTCCGGGCGAAAGGAGAGTGGCTTTCGTCGGCGATTATATTAAATTTAGGCTAAAATTCGAAAACGGCATTCCTCATGAACCCGGCTGGCGCGCATTCGTCCGGACAAACCTCGGACGCGCCGCAGTAAGAAGGCAGGAAATAATCAGCGCCTATTTCCAAAAGATAAAACTCTTTGGCGCATCGTGGCACGATATCCCGATGTACGCCGAAGGGGATGAATGGGTGGCGCAAGTGCCACTTTGTGAGGTTGGTTATTTTAAAGCAAAGGCATACGTCCGTGATCCCCGTGGCTGGCAACACTGGCCAGAAGGTCCCGATTTCGGAGTTAATGTCCACCCAAATTCATGCAGGACAGGAAATATAATTTATTGCGCGTTCACAAGGCTTTTCGGAGAAGCAAAATATCTTGTAAAGGCAAGAGACGAAAATGCGGAAAATTCTCTGAAACCGCTTGATAGTCGGGGTTTCACAGTAATCCCGCCTTCGGGAAAACTGCGTGATTTAAAACGGGAAATCCCGCATATTATGGATGTCCTCGGCTGCAAGATTGTCCATCTTCTGCCAATAAATCCCACACCAACAACTTTTGCGCGATTTGGCAGATTTGGTAGTCCGTATGCTGCGTTGGATTTAACAGGCATCGATCACGCTCTCGTCGAATTCGACAAGAAAACAAACGCAGTTGATCAGTTCAAAGAACTCGCCTACGAGATTCATAAACGCGGCGGATTGATTTTTCTAGATGTTGTGGTTAACCATACCGGCTGGGGGGCTTATCTTTTTAATAACCATCCCGAATGGTATAAACGTTTGCCTGATGGAACATTCGAAAGTCCCGGCGCATGGGGAATCATCTGGGAAGACCTTGTCGAACTCGACCAGAAATATCCTGAATTGTGGGAATATTTTGCGGATGCATTTTTAAAATGGTGCGAACGCGGAGTGGATGGATTCCGTTGTGACGCAGGTTATAAAATTCCTGTGAACGTGTGGCAATATATCGTCGCCCGGGTTCAGGAGGAATTTCCGGAAACCATTTTTCTACTCGAAGGACTTGGCGGCGCATGGGAATCGACGGAAGACCTTCTGACCGAGGGTGGCATGCAGTGGGCATATTCTGAACTCTTTCAGAATTATTCACCAATCCAGATTTCCGGTTATCTCGACCATGCGATTAAGCAAAGCTCAAGGGTCGGTATCCTCGTCCATTACAGCGAAACCCACGATAATAACAGGCTCGCTGTAAAAGGAAAAAACTGGTCGCTTGTGAGAAACCGGCTGTGTGCTCTATCATCTGTCAGTGGCGGATTTGGTTTTACCTGCGGAGTTGAATGGCTTGCCACAGAGAAAATCAATGTTCATCATCTCTCGGGCCTGAACTGGGGCGCGTCTGAAAATATTGTTTCAGAACTTGCAACACTTAATAAACTCCTGAGTAATCACCCTTGTTTCTTTGACAACGCCCAAATCTACAGAATAAGCCCACATGATTCTCATATTCTCGTTTTATTGAGGATATCATACGACGATAAAGACAGTGTCCTTGTAATTATAAATTCTGACCACGAAAACTCTCACGAACTGACAATTTCAAAAAATAGTTTAGGACAATTCAGCGAGAGGTTTGCAGCAATCCTTTCTTCCCCTGTAAATCTGCTTGGTCAATCTCTTCCGCAAATTGAATTCATAGACAACCATACAATAAGATTGTCATTAAAGCCCGGTGAAACTTTCTGTATTTCTGATACTCTCCAGCCAAAAGGATTAAGTGGCGATTTATACCGCAAATTGCGGGCATGTGCAGCCTTCGGATTTGAAGCAATGAAATCCGTTGTTCCCCCCGAAACAATCGGCTTTTATGATTGGAAAATGCTGGGCTCGGAAATTTATAAAGATCCGTTTTCTTTTCTTTCAAAACTTAAGCCGGGCTTAAATTCAGAACAAACCGGAAAAGTAAAAAGAGTCCGCGTCTGGGTAAATGCGGATGGCTTCCTCAGCCCATTGAATTACGATAATCTCGTTGAGTTTATCCCCGGAAATCCGTCGAAATGGCGGTTTATTGCAAACTCGGGCGATGGCAGAGCTGTGGAAATCTGTTTAACCGCATGGATGGTTACCGGCAAAAACACAACTGTAATTCAACTCTGTCGTTCGCCTTATCGTCCAGAAATCGGAAAAGAACTACCGCCGGAATGCGACGTCCGCCTGACAGTGCGGTTTGATATAGAAGATAGAAATTTTCACTGGGTGACTAAACGAAATGAAGGGGCGGATTATCACTTTTCATCAAATTGCAGGCAGACGATCTACACTGTCGGCGACAAACAGTTTTTTGGATTTGAATTTACGCCATCCGCGGAAAGACAACTGAGGGTGCTTTCATCAGGCGGTGTCTATCATCCATCACCTGAATGGTCTATCAACATCCCCCACCCCGTTGAACAAACAAGAGGTCTTGAGCCAAACGGCGATTCTTACAGCCCTGGCTGGTTTGAAATCCCAATTTTACAGGGCGAAACTGTCACGTTAATCGCAACCGCAGAGACAAAAAAACCGTATTTTGACATCTCAGATATTGCCCCGAAACCAACTCAGCGCATTAAAGTTTTAGATTCCGTGCTAACAAATTCAGCAGCCACATTTGTTGTCAGACGGGGAAAAAGCAAAACCATTATTGCCGGTTATCCATGGTTTCTGGATTGGGGACGCGACACTTTGATTGCAGCGCGCGGACTTCTTTCAGCAGGAATGTTCGAAACCACGCTGGAAATTTTACGCACCTTTGCAAAATTCGAAGAAAACGGAACACTTCCTAACGCAATTTTTGGGGAAAATACCTCGAACCGCGATACCTCGGATGCCCCGCTCTGGTTTGCCCTGCTGTGCGAGGAATTTGCAGAGGCACAGGAACAAAATCCGCTTTTGCCGGATATACCGGTTTACGATTTAAAAACAGAGAATGGCAGAAAGATTCTGGAAGTTCTCGTCTCTATTGCGGAAAATTACATCCGCGGAACACAAAACGGGATTAAGATGGATGAAGATTCGGGGTTAATATTCAGCCCATCACATTTTACATGGATGGACACGAATTATCCGGCATGCACCCCGCGCGAAGGTTATCCTGTGGAAATTCAGGCGCTATGGATAAGACTTCTAAAACAACTTGCCCGTCTCGGTGTAAAACGAAATGGTCCCAGTTATGATGAAATTGGGAAGAAAGCCGAAAATTCCTTTCATTCACTTTTCTGGCTCGAAAGAGAAGGATGGTACTCTGATGTTTTGATATGTCAGCATAATACACCAGCAAAATCTGCAACAAAAGACCACGCCCTGCGTTCGAACTGCCTGCTGGCTATATGCCTTGGCATTGTTTCAGGCATAAGAGCGCAGAAGTGCGTGGAAGCAGCGCAAAATTATCTGATTGTTCCGGGAGCGTTACGGTCTCTCGCGCCTTTGCGTGTTGAGCCTCCCCTCTTTATAAAGGCGCCTGATGGCAGGCTGCTTAACAATCCTGAATATCCGTATTGGGGAAGATATGAAGGCGACGAAGACACACGAAGAAAACCGGCATATCATAATGGCACAGCATGGGTCTGGACTTTCCCTCATTTCTGTGAAGCGCTTGTCAGGGCATGGGACTTTCACCCGGAAGCCGTCAAGGCGGCTAAATCATATCTGACCTCCGTAAAAGATTTAATAGAAAATGGTTGCATCGGTCATTTACCGGAGATCGTTGACGGCGACGCCCCTCATACACAACGCGGATGTGATGCTCAGGCATGGAGCGTAACCGAATTTTTACGCGTCCTGAAATTGATTCAGAGCGCAGAAAATTCTGGGATTTAGTAACCTCAGTCTTTACTAAAACCTGTAAAATAAGTGACAAAATCAGTATTTCACAGCCTGCGTTTCCGAATCGCTTAATAACTCACCTTTTTCGAGATGAACAATCCTGCTTCCGAATGAAGCCGCTTTAGGGTCGTGAGTAACCATGATTATTGTCTTTCCCAAAGACCTGTTCAGACTTTGCAAAATCGAAAGTACCTCCTGAGCGGCATGCGAATCAAGATTCCCTGTAGGTTCATCGGCGACAACCAGAGTCGGGTCTGTAACAATTGCGCGCGCAATCGCAACCCTTTGCTCCTGTCCGCCGGAAAGTTGTCGCGGCAAATGATTCATCCGGTCAGCAAGTCCGACAAGTTCAAGCGCAGTTTCAACCTGTTGCCGTCTCTGCTTGCGGCTCATACCGGTAAGCAATAAAGGTAATTCCACATTCTCGTAGGCGGTAAGGACAGGAATCAGGTTAAACGTTTGAAATACAAAGCCAATGTTCTGATTGCGCCAGTCGGCTAACTCCGACTCATCAAGTTCCTGAAGATCAACTCCCTGAACAATGCATGAACCGCTTGTGGGACGGTCAATACCAGCAATAATATGAAGCAGTGTTGATTTTCCCGAACCACTCGGTCCCATCAAAACCAGAAATTCCCCATCTTTTATTTCAAGATTTATCCGGTTAAGAGCGATTACCTCAATCTCCCCCTGAGCATAAACCTTTGTTAAATCTCTGGTTACAACAATATTTCCGTTTTCTGTATTCATATCGACGGAACCGACTTACGTCAATTTCCGGATATTAATTTACCCGATAATTGTATTTAACAAAATTAAATTCTAAAAACACACCTATAATTTTCCTCGACAATCTACATCCTCCTGAAATAATAAAAACAAAACCCGTATAAGATATAATCCAAAAACTATTTTTATGAAAACACAGAGTTATCTGAAAAAGGAGAAAACTGAAATTACGCGCCCGTCCATCAAAGGAAGAGTTAAAAGAACTTTTCCCATTTTTTGTAAAATAAAAATCACAAACTTAAAACCACAAAGAAAATATGGATAACCAGAACATATCAAGACGCGAAACTCTCAAAATGGTAGGGTTATTTGGCGCGACGGGCTTGCTTGCCGGCGCCAATGGCTTTGCCATTCCAACAGTAGAGTCTCCAGAAAAAATCCAGCCCACGGACATCCGCAAAAAAATCTTTAAAAAAGTTTGGGAAACCCAACTTGTTGATACCCACGAACACCTGCCTGATGAACGGGACTGCCTGGGAGGCCCTGAAGGTAAACCGCATGGCGATTGGACTGTAATTTTCAATCATTACCTTAACGACGACTTCCGGGCTGCCGGCATGACACGTAAGGAGTTTGACCAGTTCTTCAACAGCCAAATGTCGCCACAGGAAAAATGGAACATAGTCAAGCCATACTGGCTTGCAACGAAAAATACCGGCTACGGACAGGCGGTAAGAATCGCTATGCGGGAACTCTACGGCGTTGATGACCTTTCAGAAAAAACTGTGGAAAAAGTCCACGATGGATATCTGAAAACGCGTAAACCCGGCTTTTATACACGCATACTCCGCGAACTGGGAAACATAGATTCATGTCAGGTAAATACAGGAACATTCCGCGAGTCTTCCCTGCCTTTTCTGCTGCTTCAGGATTTAAGCATAGTCGGAATGTTTGTTGGTCCAAACATTGATGGTCTATCAAAACCCGCAGGCATTTCCGTTAAAAATATAAATGACTGGTATAAAGTAATAGACTGGTGGTTTGATAAATACGCAAAATACGCAGTTGCGGTAAAATCCCAGAATGCATACGCCCGCGATATTAATTACGAGAAAGTTCCTTTTGAAAAAGCGGAGCAGATTTTTTCAAAACGAATCGGCGGGGAAAAATTGTCTCCGGTAGAACAAAAGGCGCTCGAAGACCATCTGTTTTGGTACTCAGTCAACAAGGCAACTGAAAATAATCTTCCCGTAAAACTCCATACTGGTTATTACGTGGGTACAGGCAACATGCCGCTTTCACGGCTTATCAATAATCCAGGTTCGGCGTGCGAACTTTGCAAAACATCCCCGCAAACAACCTTTGTATTCATGCACATCTGCTATCCTTATTACGAAGAATTAATAAGTGTTGCAAAACACTATCCAAACGCATTCGTGGATATGTGCTGGGGATGGATTATAAATCCTATCGCTGCCAAAGATTTTTTAAAGAAGTTCCTCGTAACTGCGCCTGCAAACAAAATATTCACATTTGGCGGAGATTATATACCTGTTGAACCTGTGCTTGGTCATTCGCTGATTGCAAGGCACGGTATAGCACTTGCCTTATGTGAACTTGTCGAAGAAGGCTGGATAACTCTGGATGACGCCCTCGAACTTACTGATCCGATAATGCATGGGAATGCCCGTAAAATCTTCAGAATAGAAGAAAAGAAAAACAACCTCAAAACCGCACCATGGGTAAAAGGATAAAATTGATAACGCGAAAATAAAAATCCCCTCCATTATAATGAAGGGGATTTTAAGATTTTATCTTGTTAACCGTCGGATATTTACTTCAAGGTCTTCTTCAGGAATTCAAGTCCTTTGATTGCAATATCTTCCCGCGAAGGTTCAATCTGCCTCCAGATTGCCGCTGCTCTTGCAATAACCTTAACATCCTGAGTGAATGACTCAATAACCACATCGCCATTGTATTTAATCTTCTTCAACGCCTTTGCAATTCCCTTCCAGTCAATGTGGTCATAACCAGGTGTTCCACGGTCGCATCCACAGGCATGGAAATGTCCTAACAATTTCCCTGCCTTTTCAATTGCCGGCGGCTGGAACTTCTCTTCTATATTCATGTGGAAGGTGTCGTAATGCAATTTGAGCGCAGGGCTGCCAACATCGCTAATCATGTTCAGCGCCTGGTCAACAGTGTTTATGAAGTCCGTCTCGAACCGGTTCAGCGGCTCCATGCAGATTTGTTTGCCTTTATCCTCAGCGTATTTGCAGAGTTCTTTCAGGTTTTTGACTACTGTTTTCCACTGTTGGCGATACTCCTTCGGTGGCACAGCATCCGCCCTACCCACAGAAGAATAGACAGGACCAATAAGCGACGGACAATCAAGAACAACCATCTGGTCAATGCATGCCTTTAAATATGTCATTGAATTTTTTTGCTGTTCTTCAGTGCCGCGCAAATCTCTGTCCGGACCTAAACATGCGCAGACCGAACCGCATGCGAGCCCGACCTTGTCCAACGCCTCCTTGACCTTTACCGGGTCAATATGAGCAGGGTCTTCTATTGCGATTTCCACCGTGTCAAACCCCCAGTCCTTGAAGGTTTTGAATAGTTTCACGCTCTTCGTCGTGAACGGCGAAACAAATAAGAATGTATTTATTCCGAATCTCATAACGCTTACCTTTTTGTTTAACCTTACAAAATACTAAATAACTGTCAACAAAAACATTGCAAAATCCGCATTTTTTTCATTCAGAACGAGAAAATTATATCATCCCCAATAATTCAAACATCCTTTTAAATTTTGTTGTAATTAAATACCAAAAAGGGTTTAATCCATGAGGCTGGAAAAAATTTTTCCGGTATGTTAGAATAGTCCTTAGTTTTTTAAAAATTAAACAACGAAATAGAAAAGAGAACATGGAACCAAAGGCTGATATTGCGGTAATAGGTCTGGCTGTAATGGGTCAGAACCTTATTTTAAACATGAACGACCACGGCTTTGTTGTCGTGGCTTACAACCGGACAGTCTCCAAAGTTGACGAATTTTTGAATGGACCTGCTAAAGGCACAAATGTCATCGGCGCGCACTCTTTACAGGAGATGGCTGCGCTGCTCAAAAAACCGCGCCGGGTGATGCTAATGGTCAAGGCAGGTTCTGCGGTAGATGAATTTATTGAACAGTTACTTGGTGTCCTTGAACCGGGCGACATCATTATTGACGGTGGCAACTCAAACTTCGAGGATACAATCCGCCGCACAAAATATGTGGAATCCAAAGGCTTGCTTTATATCGGTACCGGCGTGAGCGGCGGCGAAGAAGGCGCGCGTCATGGTCCGTCAATCATGCCCGGTGGTTCGCCAGCAGCATGGCCACATGTCAAACCTATATTCCAGGCAATAGCGGCAAAGGTTGAAGATGGTACCCCGTGCTGCGACTGGGTAGGCGAAAATGGCGCAGGTCATTACGTGAAGATGGTTCATAACGGCATTGAATACGGCGACATGCAGTTAATCTGCGAGGCTTACCATCTTATGCGCGATGGTCTGGGAATGACCGCAGATGAAATGCACAAGGTCTTCGCCGAATGGAATCAAGGTGAACTTAATTCATATCTTATCGAAATCACGCGCGACATCCTCGCTTACAAAGATACCGACGGACAGCCGCTTGTTGATAAGATTCTGGATGCCGCCGGTCAGAAAGGTACAGGCAAGTGGACGGTTATTTCTTCTCAGGAATTAAGCATACCAATCACCCTTATTGCCGAGGCTGTTTACGCTCGTTGCGTTTCGGCAATGAAAGAAGCGCGCGTTGAAGCTTCTAAACAATTTAAAGGACCAAAACCTCTGATTAAAACAGACCGCGCCAAATTCATTAACGATATCCGTAAGGCGCTTTATGCGTCAAAGATTGTTTCATACGCTCAAGGATTCATGCTTTTGCGCGCAGCTGCTAAACACTACAACTGGAATCTTAACTATGGCAGCATTGCGTTGATGTGGCGTGGCGGGTGCATCATCCGCAGCATTTTCCTTGGCAAGATTAAGGAAGCGTTCGATAAGAACCCCGAGTTGTCAAACTTGTTGCTTGATCCATTCTTCAAGAAAGCAATCCTTGACGGGCAGACTTCGTGGCGCAACGTGGTTGCCACAGCGGCAAAGAAGGGTATTCCGGTGCCGGCATTCGCTTCAGCGCTTGCATTCTACGACGGATTCCGCTGCGAACGCCTGCCGCATAATCTGCTTCAGGCAATGCGCGATTATTTCGGCGCCCATACTTATGAAAGAATTGATCATCCGCGTGGACAGTTCTTCCACACGAACTGGACAGGTCGCGGCGGTTCTGTGGCTTCGACCACCTACACAGTGTAATCAAACTGCCACGTAAAATTTAAACGGGCTGGTTTTGTTAATCCAAAGCCAGCCCGTTTTCATTTTCATATATTCCAAATCTTTAGGCGTCAGAGAATCAAATTTTCTCGAGTTTTTTATAGACCAGCATATCCCCCTGCATTTCGAGGTCTTCCGGATGATACCGCGGGATAGGCAATTCCTCCTGTTTAAGCGAAGAAGGCAACACCTTTTTATCCACTAGCCCCATTGCAAGCGCAACCCCGTAAATAATTGCTTCTGGTCGTGGGGGACATCCCGGAATATAAAAGTTTACAGGTATAATCTTTTCCACAGGTCCAATAACATTATATGTATCGTGCCAGATACCGCCGCCACACGCGCATGAACCTATCGCAAACACAATCTTTGGGGATGGCATCGCTTCGTATGCCCGTTTTAAAGCAGCAGCGGTCGAACGCATTGCCGGTCCCTGACAAAGCATAACATCCGCATGACGTGGAGACGCGACAAGTTTGATTCCAAAGCGTTCGGCATCATAATACGGCGTAAGAACATTCAACACCTCGATATCACAGCCGTTACAACCACCGCTGTTGGCGTGGTAGACCCATAACGACCTCGGGAAAAATTTTAAAAACAGTTTCCTGAACATAGGTTTTAATCCAGTTCAATATGTATATCGTCGGTTACCTTAAACTGATCAAAATAAGATTTTGACTTGAAAATCCACCTGTCATTTTCCAAATCGTCAAACCGGTAGCCTTTCAGTTTCAGCTGCTCGAGCGGCGTAGGCTCTTTAAAACATCGTCCGCATCGCTGGCAGGTACTCATGAAAAGCTCAAGTCTTTGCTGAAGGTCAGCAATATTGTTCGTGGCAGTTTCGTAGTCCTTGCTCATCGTGATGGCTTTTTCCGGACAAAGGTCAGCGCAACGTCCGCAATAAGTGCAACGCCTCCCCAGATACTTCAGTATCCGTATTTCCTGACACACATCAAAAACCAGAATCTCACGCGCTGGACAGTTATTGGCGCAACCTGCGCAACCGATACATTTGGAGGCGTCAAAAATCGGGCGACCACGGAATCGTTCCGGCGCAGGCTGTGGTTTTGCTGGATATGGCAGAGTCACCTTGCCTGCCTTCAAGCAAATCCACGTTTCCTTGATTTTACTCAGTAAAGACATATCTCAGTTAATATCCTATCGCCGCAAGCAGAAGCGCAATAAACGATACCCCAAGCATAATAGCAAAATACTTTATCGCCTGGTCTATGCGATACCGCGCATGCGTTGCCGCTATTACCGTTATTATTACTGTGAACAAAAGCACTTTTGCCCAGAAGACCAGAAAACCAAGTGGAAAGATTAGATTATTTCCCCAAGGCACAAAAAGATGAACAAATATTGCGGAATAAATCACCAGCCTTATCATACGCGAATACCTGAAAAGGGCGAGTTTTGGACCAGAGTATTCAACAAGGGGTCCATCCATTATTTCAGTCTCCGCTTCTGAAATATCGAATGGCACACGCTGTGTAAACGCCTGAATTGAAAGCAACATAATAATGAGCATTATAATCGCTGAAACCGGAAAAGCCGTCGAATTGTAAACCGATCCATTCAGGACTGTCGCGATTTCAAACGACTTGCTGTTCAGCGCGCCGGCGATAAGAGCCACAGCAAGGATAGGCTCGAGCGGGATCATCATCATCATCTCCCTGCTAATACCGAGCAGCGAGTATGTTGAACCCGCAGCCAGACCCGCAAGCAAAGCGCAAACACCACAGAACGTGAGAAGGTAAATCAATACAATCACGTCGCCGAATTTAGAAAACCCTGTCCCGAAGCCAAGCGGCAGAAATGCAGTAACCGTCAATGCAGACGCAAACGCCAGATGTGCCGCCGCCCGTTGCATCAGCGGGTAATCGCCTGATTCTATGTCTTCCTTTATAAAAAGTTTCATTAGATCGTAGTATGGCTGAAAGACTGGTGGTCCTTGACGCGATTGAATCCTCGCCGTGAGTTTTCGCATTATCCCCTCAATCAGTGGGGCTATCGCCATTGAGAATAATGCGTTTAACAAACCGCTTATTATGATTTTTAACGCTTCCATTTTTTACTTTTGCAAAAGTTGTTCCAGTTCCTTTGCCGTATAAGTTTTGATTTTTCCGCTGTTTATATCGACAGCTTCAAGCCTGTCTGTGCAAGAGAAACACGGGTCAATGCTTGCAAGTGCAAGCGTCATATCCGCAAGTGATCTATCTTTAATCATCGACGGAACTCCCTGCAGGTTCTGATATGTCGGAGCGCGGACTCGCCATCTGCGTGGACGATTATTTTCACCGGTTATCACAAAATGATGACTCTCACCCCGTGGCGCCTCCACAGACGACATCCCATACCGGCCAGGTATAATCTCTTCTTTTATCTCTGCCTGAATCGGACCTTTCTCCATCTTATCAAGGCACTGCCTTATTATTTTTATAGATTCGAACACCTCATACATCCTTACTATGAGTCTTCCCCATACATCACAGGTTTCAGCCGTTACAACGTCAAAGTCAAGGTCTGCATACGCAGCATAGGGATGGTCTTTTCTGGCATCTATCGGAACACCGGAGGCACGCGCTACCGGTCCAAGAAGCGACATCTCTTTTACCAGATTTTTATCCGCTATTCCGACATCCCGAGTTCTTTTCTGAATATTCTTATCCTTTTCGACAGCGGAAACAACCGCCCGCCACGATTTTTCAAGTTCGTCGATAACCGCTTTTAATTCATCAGCAAGCGTGTCAGTAATCTCCCACCGAACACCACCAATCACACACAGAGAGTAGGTTTTCCTGTTCCCGCTTATTTTTTCCGCAATCCACATAATCGGCTCGCGAATCCGGAAACATTGCATAAACAAGGTATCAAATCCGCTTATATGACAGGCGAGTCCCACCCACAATAAATGGCTATGAAGGCGTTCGATTTCTAACATTATCGTCCTGATAAACTCAGCACGTCTTGGCGGTTTTATTCCTGCCGCATCTTCCACCGCCTGCGCGTAAGCTACGTTGTGCACACAGCCGCAAATACCGCAAATCCTCTCAGCAGCCATCGGGATTTCATTATATGTAAGCACTGAATCACCGAGTTTCTCAATCCCCCGATGAACCATGAATCCACGATATTCACAGCCGCGAACCATTTCGCCCTCGACATAAAGACGAAAATGCGCAGGCTCATCAAGTGTAGGATGGAACGGTCCAAACGGAACAACCACACACCCTTTCGGAGGCTCATCGAAATCAAATCCGCGATTCTCATCAAAACCTTCCGGCACTTTATTCCACGGATAATCTTTCCTTAACGGGTACACTCCATCAGGCCATCCATCCGGCAGCACAAGTCGCTTCGGATAGACATGTCCGATTGGCTCAATACCAACCAAATCCCTGAACTCTCTTTCCGCCCAGTTGGAAGCAGGCACCACGTCGGATATTGACTGAACAAAAGGCGCTTCAGATTCAGCCCTCGTCATTACACTGCAAAGAAGATGCAGCTTATCAAAAGCAAAGTTATGCGCTACGAGAAAACCTTTTCCGTATTGTCTTTCGTCTGCGCCTATGCTTGTAACAAACCGAGCGTCAAGACCGCGGAATATCTTCTGGCACACTTCTTTCAGAGAATCAGGTTCAACATGAATATAAAATCGTCCTTTGCCGCAGATATCAGCGCTCCGGATCGCACCGTCGTAACTTTTCTTTAATTCAGCTATTATCTCCGTAGCGTTCATACTTTGTTCATGTTAAAAATTGTCCTTCCTGCTAAATTTATTTCCGTCACGAACGCCAGCCGAAACAAAATCCTGACTATCATCTCTGCCATCGCCTTCCTCAGGCAATCCATAGGTCAGCCCCATCCCAAATCCGGACGGAAAACTCTTTTTCACTTTATTGATAAGTTCATGACAAAGTTGAGATGCAGGATACTGTGTGTTCCGACTATATCTTTGATAACCGCAAAGCCACGGTTCGCCGCCAGTTCTCTGCGATCCGCCGCACTTTGAGAAAATTACCGCCGCAGAATATGCAAATGCCATCGCAGCAAATAAACCCGCAGGCGCATAACCCAGCCCCCAGTTCATTCCCATGTCGTATTCATTGAACTTCTGAATCCCCTTTCCAATCAGCTTACCGAGTCCATGCGGATTTCTTATTAACAATTTCGTAACAATACCTGTAAGCATCTGCGGAAATACTGAAAATATTAGCGCAATAAAACATAGTCCTATCTGCGGCAAAGTTATATTCAGGTTAGATTCTGCAAAACGCGTAATTTTGCCGGAATCATTAACTGTCTTACCAGATAAAACCAGCGGTTTTGACAGATAGATGGAACCGAAATATTTGACAAAAACCACAATTGTTGCAACCCCCGCAAGTATTGCGATGCCGCTTAAAATGGCAAAAACAGGAACGTTTGTAGATGATTTTACTGCTGTGCAATAGATAAACCACTTACCTGTGAATCCGTTCAACGGTGGCAGTCCAGCAGCAGACATTGAGGCTAAAAATCCGCACAGACATGAAACAGGAAGATATTTCGCTATGCCAACGATGTTCTCGATTAGACGAGATCCTGCAATACTTAAAATCACTCCCGCGTTAATAAAGAGAACAACATTTACAATTCCATGGTTTATAAGATGAATAAATGCTCCTGTAATTGCAGCAGCACCGACCACTGCGGCTTTATCTGATACCGGAAGAACAGAAACACAAACACCAAGACTGACTAAAATTAACCCGCCGGTTGCCATAGCCGAATATGCAAGTATTCGCTTTATCCCGCTTTCAATCAGCGCGCGCCATGTCGCAATAACAAGCGTTATTGCCCCTGTGCCACCCAAAACTATCCCCCAGATTTGAAAATTGAAATTATCTGTCGCATTCTCCGGAATAAGACTAAGAAAAGTTCTAATAAGCCCATAAAGACCTGTCTTACTGACAATTGCCGCAAACAAGGCGCTCACAGGAGAAGGCGCTGAATCGTAAGAGTCTGCCAGCCAGAATAAACCAAAAGGCATTATCCCAAGTTTAATCCCAAAACCAATCAGGAACATCAGGATTGCCATGTTCGCAGTGAACGGATTCTCTTTTATTATCTCACCCATGCGTTCCGAAACCATATTGAAATCAAATAATTCAAAATACGACAGCCCTGTAACGTTTTTCCCCATTGTCAGAAAGACTGCCCCAAGAATTACAAAAACAAACCCGCTCTGCATCCAAATAAAAAAGTTTCTTGCCGCCTTGTTTGCCCCTTTTGTCTCTCCGTTTTTAATAAGCCACCATCCGCTGAATGCCAATATCTGCCAGAAAATTCCAAGGCAAATAAACATGTCTGCGACCACCAGAAGTCCATACACCGAGAGCGTGAGTAGAAACGCAAATGAATAGAAATGGTTCATCCCCTTCCTTTTCTTAACATACGCCGCTGAATATTGAAAAATGAATGGCAGAATGATTCCCATCAGAAATAGAAATATTGCCGAAATACCATCCACATGAATCCTGAACTTTATAAACTTAAACAGCGGCAGAGACAAAATAATTCCATCCGATGGTCCTCCGTATAATACCTGAAAAACTGCAGCAAACGTTAAGACGCTGACAACAAAACTTGTTAACAATGCAACCGTCGCGCTGATTCTATAATTCTTTACAAAAAACGAAACTACTCCCACAGCCCCTGAAAGGAACATCGCTATAATAATAATTTTTTCCGCCCCAATACTCATTATTTGCCCTTTTCTGTTATCCCAGTTGCTTTTTCAGATTCTGTTTTAAAAACTCGTTTCAGTTCTCCGTAAAAATTATGCGCTGTGTAGCGGCATGCCGTCTCATCCGATACATAACCGCATAGCCACGACGATGCCTTTCGTCTCTGAGCTTCGCCAGACTTTATAAGCACAAAAGAAATAAACCCAAAGATAACCATGAATGAAGCTATTAAAATAGGTGAAAATATGGAAGCACCCTGCAAATAGGACACACCTGCAAAAGCATTTCCGTTAATTGCAGATTCAGAACCAAATAACCCTCCGAATCCTTTGGCGCTAAACAAAAATGCCTCATGAATCTTTGATATCCCCAGCCAAGGGAATAAACCAAACACAATGCATAATGTAGCAAGAAAAATCTGCGGTATAAGCATTGAAGAACAGACATCACCTCCGATTGTCTTTTCACTAATGCTGCCATAATCCCGCGGCTTTCCGGAAAGGAAAGACGAACCAAAGAATTTTATAAATGAAGCAAGGGTAAGTCCGCTCGTAAGGATTGCAATTACACCAAGCAATGGCAGATAAAAACTGTGGTAGCCACCGTAAATTGACCCGATAAATATTGTCCACTTGCTTGCAAATCCATTCAGTGGCGGAACACCCGATATCGAAAAAGAAGCAATTAACGCAGTTAAGCCTGTTATCGGCATAATGCGCATCAACCCGCCAAGACGGTTCAAATCCTGCGTGTTTGTTTTATACAGAATTGACCCTGCATTTAAAAACAACAGAGCTTTGAAAACGCCATGGTTGAATACATGAAAAATGGCGCCTAACAATGCAATTGAACCAATCCTTACCCACTGCGGGTTTTGAACATCTGCAAGCGTTAACGCAATGCCAATGCCCAGCAAAATATATCCAACCTGTCCTATGCTGTGAAACGCAAGCAAACGCTTCGTCTGTTCCTGCTTAAGAGCGGAGAATGTCCCTGTGAACAACGTAATTGTGCCTAAAACACTTATGACAATCCCCCAGCCTTCGTATGGAAACCACCTCCACTCATTCTGTGGAACAAGCCATAGAAAATAACGGATTATCCCATAGACACCGGTCTTTATCATTACACCGGACAGCATTGCGCTGACCGGCGACGGCGCTGCCGGATGTGCATCCGGCAACCACACCCTCCCAAATGGCCACATACCAAGTTTAATCCCAAACCCGATAAGAAACATCATGAACGCGAACTGCGTAAGTATCGGTTTTTCTTTGAGCAAAACGCCGATGTTATTCTGAACCGCCTCGAAATCGTATTTTAGGATTTTTTCGCCCCCGACAACCATCTCGTGCCCTGCAATAATGCCCGCCCCAAGCATTGTGATGAAACAGGCGGCTTGCATCATATACATGAATTTATTTGCCGCTTTTTTATTTTCGGGTTTCCGTGATTCATACCTTATCAATGCATAGCCGGGGATTGTCATCATTTGCCAGAAGATGAAGAAAAACCACATCATATCCGTTGTGCTTAATAATCCGAACATTGCGGCAAGGAATAGCAGAATGAACGGATAATATCCGCGCGGGGAATAATCTTGATAATGGTCCATATACCTTATACTAAACAGCAAAGCCGGAACCGCAATTGTGGCTGCAAGTATCAGAAAACACGCGCTTATACCATCAACATGAATCCGCAAGGCAAATCCAAGAGATTCATTCGAAAGAAATGTAACGGCGTTGCCACTTCCGTGCGATAGCACTACAAACGAGGCGTAATAAACCAGCGTCGCCGCGCAGACGGTAACAATGAACGAGAATATCCCTGCAGCCCGACGATTATTTATCAGGCTCGCCACACAAGCGCCGCCAATGCAAAGGAGTATTGATATAAACACTGATTTTTCAGGGCTAAACATAGTTATTTATTCCCACACCGGATAACCTTTCTATAATCATCCCGGGTTGTCTTGTTAATAATCCTGTTAATACATCCGCTGCCTCCTTCACTTCCGGAGATAATCCCGAAGCCATCCTGATATTTTTGACCTGAATACCGATTAACCACACACTGGTCTTTCCATTAGCCTCGATGTATTTTGCAATTGCAGACAGCGAAATTTTGTGTGTTGATACCTGCGGAAACCTGCTCTTAATTTCTTCGGACCCCAGAAAGGCAATCTCTCCTTCCCTGCCTCCGAATTCAACCGCATCAAGGAAAATAACATGGCAAGGCAATCCATCCGCAGAACCGTCTTTGTTAACACTCAGTGTTCCAACTAATCTGAGCAAATCCATTTCAGATTCACATAAAACAACTTCGACATTTTCCGGCAACCTTTCACATGCTAACCGTTTTGCAATATAAAGCCCCACCCCATCGTCTCCGCGTTCTGCGGAACCGAGACCAACAATCAATATCTTTCCATTCCGATCTTTAATTTGCCTGTTCAAATCTTCCATCAGGTTTTTTAAATCAAATATCTTCGCCAAGTTTTTTAATCTGACGATATGTAAACACAGGTCCGTCAACGCAAACGTATGCGCTTCCTATGCAACAATGCCCGCACTTTCCTACCCCGCATTTCATATATCTTTCCAGCGTCGAAACGATATTGTCCTCGCTAAATCCCATCTCGAGTAAATCCTTTATGACAAACCGGAACATGATTGGCGGACCGCACACAAAGGCAATTGTGTTTTCCACACTGACCTTTACACCCGGTTTTTTAAATAAACTGCCAACGACCCCAACATTTCCCTGCCAGCCATCAGTTGCGCGGTCAACGGTAAGGTAACATTCGATACCAGCCTGTTTTTCCCACTGGCTCAGATTTTCGCGATACATCAGTTCCGCAGGAGTACGCGCGCCATAAAAAATCTGAATCTTTCCGTATTTATCCCGGTTTTCTATTGCGTAAATAATGCAGGACCTAAGTGGAATCAGACCAATCCCGCCGGCAACAAACACAAGGTTCTTTCCCTCGTATTTATCCATCGGGAATCCATTCCCATACGGACCGCGAACGCCGAATTTTTCCCCTGGCTTCATCCTGTGAAGTGCCTCAGTGCATGTCCCCACGGCTCGAATCGTGAAAAATGTCTCTTTTTCAGTCGGGCTTGGCGGCAAAGACGCCGGAAACTCGCCTACGCCAAAGATAGAAATTTGCGCGAACTGCCCGGGCAAAAATCTCTTAAATTTTTCCTGCTCGGCTGGATCTTCAAAGTGCCAGTAAAATGTGCGGACGTCTTTTATCTCGTCCACAACCCGGTCAAGAATAGCAATTTTAGGCAGATAAATATTTTTTTCGGTTTTTTCGTTCATTTTGCTTCCACCTGAACCGTTGCCCTTCTAATCATTTCCACAACCGCCGGCATCCCCACATCGCCGTGACAAACCGCAGCGCACCTGCCGCAACCTACACAAGCCATGCTTAATTCCCGTTGTATGAAATAATGCGCAAGTTTCCGGTAAAACCTCCGGTTACGTCTGTCGTGAACCGCTTTTCTTGGATTAAATCCCCCCGCCATCCGTGTGAACCCACCAAGCGCGCATGAATCCCATATCCGCACACGTTCTACCTCTCCATTCGCAGATTTTCTGTCACTCACCGTAAAACACGTGCAGGCAGGACACACATAAGTACATCCCCCGCATTCAAGACACCTGTTGCCAATCTCCTCCCACGTCTTCTCGAGAACAGCGCCCTGAGAAACATAACGTACCGTCGCCGAGAACCAACTTGTTGTATCTTTGAATTGCTTCCTGACCTCGCTCAGTATGGCGCGCCTGCGGTCAACATGTTCCTGTGTGGCTTTTTTAAATATCGGGTCCCTCAAAAATTCCTCCCCTGCCATCGAACCCGCTACAACAAGATACACATCGCCAATATCCATCAACTGTAAATCAAATAACTCTCTTGCCGCCGGACCGGTATCTGCGCATAAACAGAAGCACTCATCGGTTATATCAACACCCGGCATTGAACAGACCATATTTACAAGAAATAGAGATTTCCTCCTTATTTCATAATAGCAATCGCGATATTTTCCGCCTAAGAAAAACCTATCAAGATGCCCAATCCCAGCAACATCGCATGAACGAATCCCGAAAATTGCAAGCGGTTTGACATTGTATTCGGGTTCTATGTCAATCTTATCTTTTCCAGCCCTGATTCTCATCATCCTCTCAATATGCGGGAAAACGAATCTTTTCGGGGGATAATAAGGATTAGGAATATGGAGTTTGATTAAATGCTTGTTCTCATCTGTAACGCGTTCAAAGAAAGAATCCCGTCCCAGTCCGGAAAACGGCGCTATGACCTCGTATTTCTCCATCAAAAGGTCAACAATCTTCATTACATTTTCAGATTCAATAATCCGCGCTTTCATGTTGTGAGTTTCTGGATTCGGACAGGGACATAATCCTGACCGTTTATTGCCCGACCGAGAATTTTTTCTCCCACTTCTCTCAGAAAATACGGAACGAACACCGTGCCCTGCCGGATTTCATTTGTTAGTCTTACCGCCGCGACAGCTGAGCCTGTCCTTGCCACAATCTGAACCTTCTCGCCATCGCGGACTTTCAATTTTTCAGCATCAGAGGTATTTACCTCCACAAACCCTTCAGGATAATCCAGCAATAAAATCCTGTATTCCCTCTTGAGAATTTCGCTGTGTTGTATCAACACATTTCTGTGCCAGTAATAAAGTGAATGACCAAAAATTAACTGCAACGGATAATCCTTTTCCTCCATCCTTTGTTCAGTGAACCCCGGTAACGGAAGGAATTTAAATTTATACGGAATATCTCCGTCTGCAAAAAGGGTTTTAGTCCCATGCGGTTTTTCCAGGGTGCATGGCCATTGTCTGCCATAATCCGCAGACAAATTGTCGTAAGAGGCGCGTTCGTAAAACGGGACAACGCGTCCGATTTCTGCCATCACATCCGCCGCAGTATTGTAGTCCCAGTTTTCACCAAATGCATTTGCAATCATGCATATCTGTTTCCATGCCGGAATCGCCTCACCTAGCGGCTCGATTGCCTTCGCCGTCAGTTGTATACGTCTTTCGGTATTTGTAAATGTAACCTGCTCTTCTCCGTAAGCCGTGCATGGTAAAATAACGTCTGCGTAATCCCCTGTCGCTGTTTTGAATAAGTGCTGGACAACAACAAATTCCGCGCGCTCAAGCGAAGAAACGGCATCCGCAAAAAATGCAGTGCTTACTGGGTCATACCGGCACAACCAGATTGCCTTGATTTTGCCATTGCCACAGTGAGTCAATGTCTCCCGTGCGTTCAAACCCGGCGAGGTAGGAAGTCTTTTGCCCCAGATTTTTTCCAGCCTTGCCCTTCCGGCAAAATCATCTACAGAATAATACCCCGCAAACCGGGAAGGTATCATCCCCATGTCGCATACCCCCTGCAAATTGTTATGTTCGGTTAATGGATAAATACCGGCGCCTTCTTTCCCTATTTGCCCCGCAATCAGGCAAAGATTAACACTTCCGATAATGCTTTCGACCCTTCTGCTTTCAATGCCTGTAGAGTATAAAATCGCCGCATTTTTCGCAGTTGCATACCATGTAGCCGCCTTTTCTATTAAATCTGGCGCAACACCGCATTCATCGCTTGCGCCAATAAGGTCATAACCCCGGATAGATTCAAGAAACTTATCAAAATCCTGACAATGTCCTTTAATAAAACTGCGATTGCATAATCCCTTGTCGTAAATAATCTTACACATTGCGCCGTAAAGAATATATTCAGTCCCCGGACGAATCTGCAAAAATATATCAGCATTTTCTGCCACGCGGTGACGTCTACTGTCTATCACAATTACTTTTGCGCCATTCAGATGCGCCCTGATAACTCGTCCTCCTATTGTGGGCAATTGTTTTCCAAGATCTACTCCATCAACTATAATCACTTCGCTTTTATCGAGCTCCTCAATCGAATTTGTCGAAGCCGGAACTCCAATCATCTCTAAAAGAACATTAATACTGTTATGTCCATAGACACCGGTTCCGTGGTCAACGTTGTTTGTGCCTATTACCGCCCTTGCAAATTTTTGAAGCAAATAGGATTCCTCATTTGAACATCTTGGGGAGCAAAGAAATGCCAGTGAATCTGAACCGTATTTTTCTTTTATTTCCCTTAACCGCTGAACAACTGTATTTACCGCTTCATCCCACGTCGTCTCAACAAAAGTCCCGTTTTTCTTAATTAGTGGCTTTTTTAATCTGTCCGGAGCAGACGCAACCTCGTGGACGTGCCAGCCGCGAATACAAATCCTTCCCCGATTAGTTGGGTGTGACATACTTGGATAGGCGCCAAAAATATTTTTCCCATCAGTCTCTAAATAAAGCCCGCAACCCACCCCGCAAAATGTGCATGTGGTTAATTTATGTGCCATACCATGTGATTTACTGTGAGTTAGATTCCTGGTAAACTTCGTTTTTCATACTTCAAAACAACTGTTTTTTAACTCCTGATTCTCTTAAGAAATACTTTTTGATACGAAACCAGCCTTTCAGAACCTTTGTCTATTTCAAATAACAATTAAATTGATAAATTTTGATTTGATTTTGATTAAATTCGCTAATTAATCAAGATAATTTTAAAAAAAATTACTAATGACTTAAACCCCTGCTATGAAATTCTCCTTGAAAGGAAAAATTCCCCCAATGGCATAATATTCCATCAGCAAATGAAATCAGAGAAATGTGAGCCTGAAAAGCGTCCTATTTTAAAACGCCTATTTCGGTAAGAATTCTTCTTGTGGATTCAGCGTCTTTGTGAACAAATGCCCGCCACCCAAGCTTTAAACCTGTCTGAACATTTTCCGGAATATCGTCGAAATAGACAATCCTGTCGCCACTGTATCCGCTATCTTTTTCAAGTGCCCTATATATGCGTTCATCGGGCTTCAGTGCCCTGTAGTGAAACGAGAAAATATATCCATCGAAGGTATTAAAAAACGGGAAGGTTTCTTTAAAATGTTCCACAACAAGCTCATTTGTATTTGAGAAAATGTAGGTCTTAAATCCACGCTCTTTGCATTCTTTATGAACCTTTATCATTGGCTCAATTGGCGTGAAAATATCTGTAAGAAAACGTGCAAACTCTTCGAACGTCCCGTTGAATCCCGTCAATTCCGTTGCTTTTATGAAAAACTCATAGGTTGTGATTGAACCGCTTTCGTAGTCGGAAAAAAGAGGTGATTTTATTATAAGGTTGTATAATTCCTCTTCGCTCAATTTACAGCGCGGAGCAATCTTTTTAATTGCCTTCCTGTAGTCGAAATCTACAAACACCTTTCCAAGGTCAAAAACCAGTAATAAAGAGTTCTGCATATTTAAGAAGATTAAGTTTCGGTGATTTCGCGTCTGCCTTCGAGCGCGCGGCTAAGTGTTACTTGATCGGCAAATTCCAGTCCGCCCCCTGCCGGTAATCCATGGGCAATACGTGATACCCGCACGCCTTTTCCTGAAAGCCGCTTTGCAAGATAATAACTGGTGGCATCGCCTTCCACATCTGCGCCAAGCGCAAGTATAACCTCTCGTATATTCTCCTTTAATATCCGCTCCTCAAGTTCTGCAATTCTCAGGTCTTCCGGTCCGACACCGCTCAACGGACTAATCTTACCACCAAGAACATGATATTTGCCTTTATAAACCGCCGTTTTTTCAATGCTTATAATGTCCGTTGGCTTCTCAACGACACAGACGGTCGAGCTGTCTCTCCGTGGGTCGGAGCATATCGCACATGGTTCTGTTTCCGTCAAAGCGCCGCAACGGGAACAATTTTTGACTTTTTCGCGAACCTGCAAAATCAGTTCAGCCAGTCTCTTTACTTCTGCTTCGTCGGCTCTTAGCAGATAAAGCGCAATCCTTTCCGCCGAACGCGCGCCTATGCCGGGCAATTTATTCAATTGCTGGATTAACCGCGTCAGGTTTTCCGGAAAAAGATTCATTCAAAGCAGGCTAATGGTGCAGAAGCAAGCGGATATAAACCCATAATCCTCTCTTACATCAAGCCGGGTATGTCAAGACCACCAGTAATCTTAGCCATTTCCTGTCTTGCCACTTCATGCGCCTTTTCAAGAGCCTGATTAACAGCGCACAAGACTAACTCTTCTACCATCTGAACATCTGCGGGATTCAATACCTGCGGATCTATTTTTACTGATTCAATAAACCCGTTGCATCTGGCAACCACCTTTACCGCTCCGCCCCCAGCAGAGGCTTCCACGGTTTTATTTCCAAGTTCAGCCTGCACCTGATCCGCCTGCGCCTTCATTCTCGCAGCCTGCTTCAATAGTTTTCCTAAACCTGCCATAATAGTTTTATATTATCTGAATTATTAATTTTCGCTATTCGATTTTTTGGGAATAACTGCCGCTATTCTCCCCTTGAACCGTTCAAGGGCTTCTTTAATTTTAGGGTCATTCTTAAAATCTTCCGCCGTCAGCTCCTGTTCAGATTCCGCATGTTCAAGCACCGGTGGAGTAACAACAGGTTTCTCCGATTTTTCTTTTGTCTGCTGAACAGGTTTCGCCTTCGGTTTTGCAACTTTTATCTCCTCAAGAGGAACACCAATAAATTCAACCTTTGTGGCTTTATAACCAGCTTCATTCAAAATCTTGAGCAGCGTTTCAGTACCTTTATCGTCACCGAATATGCCACTACCAGATTCAGCCGGCGCTGCAATCTTCAGAACATTATTCTCAAATGAAACCGGCGAACACTGGCTGAGAAACGCCTTAAAAAATATACTTTCCCTTTCCGCAGCCGAAATTATTTTTCCCCATAATTCGGCAAGGTCTGACGGAATAGCCGGACTTTGCTCCTCGCTCTCCGTTTCCTGTTCAACCGATTGTTTTACTGCCTTGCTTTCTTCTGAATCTTTAACCGTTTGCGGTTTCTGCTGGACTGGCTGCGAAGAAACTCCCCTTTCGTCCGCTCTGACGGTCTCGACCTCAAACTTTCCGCTTGCTGCTTCTTCGCGGAGTGTCTGAAGTTGTTTTAACACGCTGTCTATCCGGACTGCAGAACGTGCCTCAATCGCCTTTATTATGCTTATTTCAACAAGAATCTTACGCGACACAGCATTCCGCAACCCAGTCTCGCACTCCGCAAAGATTTCCATGATACGCGTGATTGCATCCGCGCTAAGTTGTTTTGCCTGTTCCTGATACCGTTTTAATTCTTCCTCCGTTGCCTCAATTAATGATGTATCTCCTGCAGAAACCTTAATTATCAGTAAGTTCCGAAAATATGAAAGGACATCGGAAATCAACCGGGTCATTTCTTTGCCGGATGAAGACAGTTCGTTAAGTATTTGCAAAGCCTTGTCAGGTTTATTATCAATAATTGCCTGCGCAAGTTCAGCAATCTTTTCCCCGGATGTAATCCCAAACATTGAGAGAACATCCGATTCTTTAATCTTATTCCCGCAAAAACTAATAAGTTGGTCAAGCATCCCCTCAGCATCGCGCATGCAACCATCGCTGCTGCGGGCTATTGCGTAAAGGGCGCCGGTTTCGATTTCCACTCCCTCAGCTTTCGCAATTTTTGCAAGATGATTCACAATCAGTTTGACCGGAATCCGTCTCAGATCATATCGCTGACATCGCGAAAGCACAGTCGGAGGGATTTTTTCCGGGTCGGTAGTCGCAAACATGAAAATCACATGCGGAGGCGGCTCTTCCAATGTCTTCAAAAGTGCGTTGAATGCCCCCTGACTTAACATGTGAACTTCGTCAATTATATAAATTTTGTATCTGCTGACCGCCGGTGCGTAACGAACTGCCTCTCTCAATTGCCTGACCTGTTCCACACCGTTGTTGCTTGCCCCGTCAATCTCAATCACATCCAGAGAACTCCCCTCGGCAATCTCTTTGCATCGCGGGTCGTTATCGTCAAAATCCACCCTTGGTCCGTTTGTGCAGTTAAGACATTTTGCAAAAATTCTTGCGATTGTCGTCTTCCCTGTGCCGCGTGGTCCGCAAAACAAATACGCATGCGCAATTCTTCCCATGGCAATTGCGTTTGCCAGGGTCTGTGTTACATGTTCCTGCCCGACAACATCGCTGAAACGTTGCGGACGATACTTTCTTGCAATGACAAGATAACTCATTAATTAACCCGCGGTATTTATGTTATCTGAAATAAAGCCGGGGTTACCGCGGCTGATGCAGAGCATACTACCGTTGCTGCCTTCCGGCCCTGGCGGGGTTCGTAAGTCCACATTCCGCGGGCCCCGGCAAATCCTTTCTGGAAGTGACGCTTTCCCGCGTCCCTATCCACAATTCAAAGCCTTATGAAGCCCAATATACCCTAACCATAGTAAAAATAAATGATAATTCACGGCTTATCAAATTTTATTTTTAACAAATCCTGACACTCATCTGACTTCTTTTACTATTCATAGAAACTCTAATCCAATCACATTCCGGGATTTACTGCGACGGCTTCATAAACTCTGCAAGCCATCGACGCATCCGTTCGCGGTTTCCAGCATCATAAAATTCAACCGGGTTAAAATCGTCTGTTAAAACCCTCCCGTGCGCAGGATTTGCCTCCACAATAGTATTCAAAACGGCTTCCACAGCATATTGTAAAGAAGGATGAACCTCTTCAAGGTCTGGCTGTCTTATCATCTTCATATCTTCCTTATCCGATGCGGCAAAGAATATATTCCCGGTATGCGCTGTGTGAATTTTAACGCTCTTAAAAACAGATTTCAAAGTCTCCTGCAACGACGCAGTAAAAAAGTCCCTACCTGTCTCAAGGTCTCCAAACGAATTAATCACAAGTGTCCCTCCGGGTTTCAGTAACTTTTTCATCGATTCAAATGCCTCTTTGGTCATCAGATGTGATGGAGAGGAATCCCCCAAAAATGCGTCAAGGACAATCACGTCGTATTTCTTTTTGCACTGGTTTAAATAATACCGCCCGTCGCAAATCTCAATATTCAACTTTTCAGGTTCAAGGTCAAAATGCCGCTTTGCAATTGGAATTATAGCCGGATTAATTTCAACAACATCAACCCGAACCCCCTTTTTTGCAAACTCCATCGGGACAATCCCAACACCAAGCCCAATACATAACGCATCTTCTATCTTTTCTGTATAACCTTCAGCCAGATATTGAAGTGCGTATGTGAAAAGCGCGAGACTCTTCTTTTTCGCCGGGTCATAAATGTTCTGGGTCAAAAAATCATTCAGATAATATCGCTTAAAACTGTTTGTGGATTGCAAAACCTGCATCAGACCAAAATTAGAATTTCTCCTTTCCAGTTCTTCCATCCCACCGTATTCAAGCGACGCCTCAGCGCGAATGCCGCCATATCCGGCAATCAGTCCACCAATAATAATCAGAGCAGCGCTTGTAAGAGAACGACTCTTTCTCTCAAACTTAATGAAATAAACAGTAACAATAATCATAAGAACAACCGCTGTCAGAAACATAATCATAGAATTGGGCAAATATGGAATCAGGATATACCCGATCAGCAATGTGCCAATCACACTCCCGATTGTGCTTAATGCAGAAAGCCTTCCCACCTGCCCACCAACAACCTGTAACGATGAAGTCATAATCCTTACAATAAATGGATAAACCGTCGCCAAAAGCATAAGCGGAATAAAAAACAGAAATGCAGAGGCAAGCAGGGAGCCAACAGCAAGTCTGAAACTAAGAAACTTATATGACACAGGCCGACACAGCGGGATCGTAAGACACAGGTAAACCGCCGCTATCAGAATCAGAAAATAAAGCAACGAAGCTTTAGGTTTTTTATCCGCAAGCCTACCTCCTAAGTAATAACCAATTGCAAGGGAAATTAGTGTTACTCCGATTTGCGCAGTCCATACAAAATGAGACGTTCCAAAAAACGGCGCAAGCATCTTGGCGCCAAGAATTTCAACTATCAAAATTGCCGCACCGCATACTAACGCCGTCAGGTAAAGATAAAACTTTAACCCCGGACTTATGCCCGTCTGAACTGGTAATGGTTTTTCGCGCACGCGTAATTTTTAATTCTAAAAATCTTCTTTTGCAATTTAAAATTTTTATGGAAGACATCAGATTAATTCCTTTAAAATATTTTTCATGAATAAAATCAGATTGTTTTTGGTTTTGCCAGTTTTATTTTTAATCGCAAGCCTTTCGTATTCCGAAGAAACACCGCAGGAACGGGATGCGCGAATGGCTTGGTGGCGCGAGGCACGTTTCGGCATGTTCGTCCACTGGGGACTTTATTCAGGTTTAGCCGGAACATGGGAAGGCAAGCCCGTCGGAACACGCGGCGGCATGGAATGGATCCAGCAAAGGGTAAAGGCAGATACCGATACCTATGCCAAAAAAGCAATCCCACTTTTCAAACCGAAACCTGACTTCGCCACCGAATGGGCACGCCTTGCAAAAGAGGCTGGCTGTAAATACGTCGTTTTCACCACAAAACACCACGAGGGTTTTGCCCTCCATGATTCTAAAGTCAGTGACTTTGATGCAGGTTCTGTTCTCGGACGCGACCTTGTTAAGGAGATTGTCGAAGCCCTTCGTAAAGAAGGTTTGCGTGTCGGATTTTATCACTCAGTAATCGACTGGCATCATGACCAGTATGAATACGCACGCTCTAAACAACTCCCTCACCCGCTCAAAGGACAACCATACCCAAACGGCAAACGCAATCACGAGATCTACATCAAATACCTCCACGATCAGGTTCGTGAACTCCTTACGCAATACGGAAAGATTGATATTATGTGGTGGGACTACAGCTCACAGGATTTTCAGGGCGATGAAGCATGGCACGCCACTGAACTGATGAAAATGGTGCGTTCCCTACAGCCACACATAATCATGAACAACAGACTTTTCAGAATTCCAGAGGCTGGCTGGGCAAGTATGGGAACCGATGGTTATATTCCAAAACTTGATCCCCGTTTTGGCGATTTTATTACACCGGAACAGCATATCCCCGCAATCGGCATGCCCGGTATTGACTGGGAAACCTGTATGACCATGAACACAACATGGGGCTATAGCGAACATGACCATGCATGGAAGTCCAGTCAGACGCTCATCCGCAATCTAATAGATATCGCAAGCAAAGGCGGCAATTACTTGCTTAACATCGGTCCAAAAGGCGACGGTTCAGTTCCCGAAGAAAGCATCCGAGCAATGCGCGACATCGGCGCATGGATGAAACTCAACGGCGAATCCATTTACGGCACCAAAGCAAGCCCGTTCAAAAACCTCCCATGGGGACGCTGCACCAAAAAGGATTCGCCTGATGAAACCATCCTTTATCTCCACATCTTTGATTATCCGTCAAACGGTCAACTTATTGTCCCGGGTTTATTAAACAAACCCGTATCCGCTTATCTCCTTGCAACACGTGAACCTTTGAAAACATCCCGTCAAAATAACGATATCATTATTTCCGTTCCTGAAAAACCGCTTGATACAAACGCCACAGTCGTTGTTCTTAAAATTTCAGGAAAACCGGAAATAAAACAATAACATCTGAACAATGTAAACTTGCAGTAAGCATTATTGGGAAAACCCGAAAAAGCGCAAAATCCTATTTCTCTTTTTATATCTTATTTCTGATACAACGGCATGTAATTATATGGAACAGCGAGAATGCTTGTAAAAATCGCAGTGCAGTAAGTTGGTCCTACATCCCTACCACGGTCGCGCTTCGGCTCCCAATAGCACATGTCATTTTCGCGTTTAACATCTTCAAGTAAAATTGCCTTAACCTTCTCATACCAGTATTTCCAGACCTCGCCTGAAATCATATATTGCGCAGGCGCAGCGTAGAAATGACCATAAGTGAACCATTCACGGATATCGTTGTTTTTAAGCGCTTTTACCAGATATTCAGAGCCATTTTTAACCATAGGATCATCGTATAACCCACAGACCTGCAGAGAATAAATCGCCGCAGCAGTCCGGGCAAACCCCGGTGACGAACCCGGCTGATACGCAAATCCGCCCGTACGCTGGTCATAACATTTTTTAACATATTTTACTGCGTTATCGAGCGTTTGCTGAGGGACAGCAATGCCAGCGTTTTTTGCCGAACGCAACGCCACAACCTGCAACACAGTTACAGAAATATCGGCATCCTGTGACACAGGACGGTATCGCCATCCCCCTTCGCGGCTCTGACTGCTGATAATCAGACGCACAAGCCGTTCGAGTTTTTGCCTGACCGATTGCAGTTTTGTTTGTCCGTAAACCTCTCCAAGGACAATCGTTGCAAGCCCGTGGCTGTACATGTACTGTCCATCGTTACGGTTACCAATGATTCCATCCGGCTGAATCTGATCCAGAAGATACTGAACACCGGCAGCAACAGTCTTCCCGTATTCGCCTTCGCCCGGCACATGTCCGCATGTCAAAAACGCAATCAATGCATAAGAGGTCATCGCGATTTTCCGGGAACTTTCTTCTCCATAACTTCCCCATGAACCGTTTGGAAGTTGTTTGGACGCCAGCCACCTCAAGGCCCCGCGAATAACCTCCTCCGTTTGCTTGTCAACTTTGACCTCGTTATCGCTAACAGGTATGTCAGCACTGTTTCCGGTTTGGAAAAATATAACAGTAAAAAAAACTACAACAAAAATGTATTTAAACCTGATTTTGAGCCAATCCTTAAACTCTTCTTTGCACAATTGAATAGCCATATACAAAATCCCGGATAAATTCCTATTTTTTCGGAACTGCTTCGTCAGATAAATTCTTCATATACTGCTCAATAAACGATGCATAATCAGGAGGATATTTTTCAGCCTGTGATTGCATGATGGCTTCGCGTTCGCGCTGTGGCAACCCGATAAATTTACCCGCGCCTTCTGCAAACATTCGTTGTCCTTTATCTCCACCGTTCGCGTATCTCGCCCTGTTCTTCGCCAAGTTCCTGAATTGTTGGTATCTTCTCCCCAGTATTATTTCCCGCAACAGACTGCTGAGCCGCGCTCTGGTTATTGTCTGCTTGACTGCCTTTACCACCCTGTGATGGCGATTGTCCGTTCGGATTTGCAGCCTGATTTTCTCCTGATTGCCCTTTGCCTGTGCCCAAATTCTGATTACCTGACGATTCGCCGCGTGACGATTCGCCGCGAGATGCTTCAGAAGACTGCTGCGATAGCTTTTCTGCCGGGGACTGCTGCGAAGGTTCTGTTGCCGGAGAGTGCTGCGACGGCTTTGTTGCCTGAGACTGCTGCGGGGAAGACTGACCCTGTGGTTTCGCCGATTTCCCAGCCTCTTTCAGCGCATTCTCAGATTCACGCATTGCGTTCACGGCTTCCCTCACATCAGCGGATGCAAGTTTCTTCGCCGCCTCAGCAGCGGATTTCTCTGCCTTATCAAGAATTCCGGAAGGAATTCCTGTTTCGCTCTGTTTTTGGTTCTTTTCTGCGGAACCTTTATTTCCTTCTTTATTTATCTGCGACTTAATTTTCCCTATATTTCCAGCAAGTTCCTTTTGTCTCTTCATCAGTTCGTCAATAATCCCGGCAGGCATCAATTCGTTCAAAGCCGAGTTCAGTTGTTCCTGCGCTTGATTAATTAACTCTTCGGCTTTGGCAAGTTCCTGCGGAGATGCAACAGGCATGCCGAGTTGTTGTTTTAACTCAGCAGCACGATTTTCCATTGCATCTTTTGCCTTGTATAAATTATCCAGCGCGCTGGCTTGCGGTGGCATAGCCTGAGACGGCTTTGATTGCGACAACGCTCCTGCCGCTTCTCGCATATTGTCTGCGGCTTGTGACAACGCCTGCGACGCCGCCGGCACACTCTGCGGAATTTCAGAACGTAAACCTGAAGTCTTATTCGCCGTGCCAGTCTGTTTCTGTGCAAGCGCCTTCATCTTTTGCGGGTCTGTCATCTGTGGCTTCGCCGCAGCCAATGTTGTTTCTTTACCTGTATCCTGCTGCTCTTTTATCACGTCAGAAAGTTTTTCAAGCGCTTTATCAATCGCAGCCACTTCTTCTTTTGCCTTCTCCTTCTCAGCCAGCGCTTGTTTGAGTTCCTGTGCAGCGCGTTTTAAGGATTCCGCTGCATAATTCTGACTGAACGGATCATTTTTTCCCCTTGCGAGCGATTTTTCAGCACGCCCCATCTGCTCAGCAGCCTTACTTAACTCCTCAGCCGCTTTCGGAGAGACAGGCGAACTGTCCGCCTGCGCCTCCTGTGTCGCCCGTTTTATTTCCCCCTGTTTTTGAGCCAGTTCATTACCTCGTGAACTAATCTGATTGTTCCGTTCAAAATCCGACGCCGATTTAGTCAGATTAGTCTGTTCTCCTAACAGATTCTCCACCCTGCCAATCAGGTCTTTTAATTGCGATATCGGATCGGCAGGTTTTGCCTTTTCCCCTTCAATCGCCGCAACCTGTTTCTCAAGTTCATCTTTTGCCTTTTCCAAACCTTTAAGCGCCTCTTTTTCTTTTCCAATCGCATCAGCAGCCCGCCAGCGACCCTCATTGGAATTCAATACCGCATGCGTCTCTTGCATCTTGTTAATCGAATCTTTAAGATTCTCCGCAACGGCGGGCGCTGTGTTTTTAAGCATCTGACGAAGCGTATCCGCCCTGTCGCTCAATTCCAGCTGACGCGCCGCAATTTCCTTATTATTGTCCAGAGTCCTGCTGTTCTGTTTCAAATCTTCAGTTTGCTTCAGAACCGATTTCTGTTCAGCAATTAAATTCTCCAGTTCACGCAAAGCCTGACGCAACGCCTCCGTAGTCTCAGCCGGTGGAATCAACTGTCGAGCAAGTTCCCTTAACGTATCCCGAATCCGCTTTTCATTCCCGATTGCGCTGTAAAGCCTCGCCATCCTTAAATCTTCAATCGCCTCCGTCAATGCCATCTTTAAGTTACTATTCGTAACCAAATTCAGAGCGTTGATTGCTTGCTCGGTTGTCTTTGTGAATTCCTCCGCCGCAATCTTTTCAAGTTTTTCAAGACCAAGCAGTGTCTCAGCCTTTATGGATTCCTGTTCAGTCGCCTGTACCTGCAATGGCACTTTCTGTGGCTCGGTTAATTTGTCTATTGTCCTTCCCTGTAAAATAGGCTCAAGCGCCACAGCCTCCTTCAAATTCGCATTCTGTTTCTCCGCAAGTCGGTTGAACAATATCGAAAGTTCATAGAGTTCCTTTTGCCGTTTAAATTCATCAAGCAACTGTTTCAGTTTAATCATGATTGATTTTTGTCCAGCAAACGCCTCAAGCAATCGCTGTTGTGAAACATTCGGATTATCCAAGACCTTCGCCTCCTGCAGAAGGGCGATAATCCTCGCCATTTCTTTTTCGCTTAACTGACCAAGCACAGATTGAAGCGATTTCAAGACCTGCAAATCCTCTCCCCCTATCCCGTTGCGTTCGAATTCCTCAATGATGAATGTTAACTGGTTATTAACCCGTTGCGTAGTTGTCCTCAGCGACTCCTGTTTTATCTCAACCTCGGTCAATTTATTTGCCGGATTTGAATCTATCTGCGCTAAACTTTTACCTACAAAAAAAGAAAAATTCCCCCACCCAAACACTAACGCTAACAGCAATGTCAGATTTTTTATTATTTTCATTATTATAATATGCGCTTTAATTTAGGTTCTGTCTTCTTATAATTTGACTACAAATAAAGCAAATAAATTCAGACATCCGAACTGTGATTTAAGAAATATTATATAAACCATTTTCAAATGTTTCAGGATATATACAACCCTAAACATTGGTTACCGTCGCCATCCATAACTCAAAAGATTATTATCCGTTCATTTTTCAAATTTCGGCTTTTAGGTTATTATATAATAATTATGAAAAATAAGATAATGAAATTGGCGGCTGTTCTACTTGTTATCTGGCTGCAACTCTTAATTGCCGATGCTGCTGAGACCTTCCGTATTGCAACTTATAATCTTGAAAATTATGTTAATAATCCGGCTTCCGGCAGACCCATAAAAACAAAGGAATCAAAGGAAAAAATCTGTGAGAGTATCCTCGCAATCAAACCAGACGTCCTTGCTGTTCAGGAAATCGGCTCCCTTGAATTACTCCTTGAACTGCAAAAGATGCTTAAAGACAGAGGACTTAATTTACAATATTATGAATTTGTTAATGGCTGGGACACAAATATCTATGTGGCTATATTAAGCAGATTTCCCATTGTCGAAAGACGCTCTCATACCAATGAAAATTATCTCTTGCATGGTCGCAGATTTCAGGTCAGCCGCGGTTTCGGCGAAGTCGATATTCAGGTAAATGATCAATATAAATTCACTATGTTTACCTGCCACCTGAAATCCAAACGGACTGTCGCATCTGCCGACGAGGCGGAGATGAGACTTGAAGAAGCCAAAATTTTGCGGGAAAAGATTGAATCACGACTCGAGAAAAATCCCAATGCGAATATCGTTGTAGCCGGGGATTTTAATGATACAAAAGACGCTCCATCTACTAAGACTATATTAGGCCGTCAGAACAGCCGCACCGGGCTTGTTGACACAAGACCCGCTGAAAAAAACGGCGATAACCTACCGCCTCAACGCCCGGGCTATTCGCCACGCAATATTGCATGGACACATTTCTATGGGAAAGAAGATACTTACAGCAGAATTGATTACATCCTCCTTAGTCGCGGCATGGCAAGAGAATGGGTAACAAACGAGACTTATGTCCTTGCTATTCCAAACTGGGGTCTTGCTTCAGACCATAGACCTATTGTTGCAACCTTCGTTGCCGAGGATAAATAAAACCGGTTTAAAACTATTCTTCCGGTTTCCTTAATTGTCCGTTTACAAAAACGTAGCCTTTGTTGAGAAAAGAAACAACATCCCCTTCTTTTACAGTGCCGTATTTTTTGCCATTAACATAAATTCGTTTATTTTTTACAAAAACCTTCAGTCCCTCACATTCGAAGCGAAACTCTCCCGGCGCATCTGAATGGTCTGCCGGTTCAAGGGGGACATAGTATTTTACCCCTTCATGCTGGATTAATCTGCCGCTTTTCAGATCTATCGGAACGACCGGTTCTTCAGCCTTTTTCTTTTCCTGACAACTGATACAGACAACCGGTATTACAAACAGGATTAATAAAAGAAGTTTTTTCATAATTTATTCAACAATAGCAACATCCATTTCTGGAGTATAATATAGCATACGTCCGCAGTTCGGACAGTAAAGTATTTCGGTTTGCGCCATACAATCAACCACAATCTGGCGGTTTAGTCTGACGTGACATCCGCCACAAACGCCCCTCTCAATCCCCACAATTACTTTGCCCCCCTTGTTTTTAAGTAATCTCTCATATCGTGCTAAAATCCCGCTTTCCACTCCCTGTGCTAAGTTAGCCCTTTTCACTTCAAGAGACTTCATTGTAGCAGTAAGCGCCTCTTCGTGTTTTTTAAGTTCGGCAAGTTGTTCATCGACCTCTTTTTTCATTGCCTCCTCTTGGCGGATATAGTCTTTCAGATTCTTTTCAAGTGTATCAATTTCTTCCATTATTGCGAGTTCCTGATCCTCGATTGCAACAATTTCCTGTTTCGCCTTCTCAATTTCATTTGCAAGAGCGCGGTATTCCTCGTTTTTCTTTGTCTGGTATTGCTGGTTGGTGTATTGAACTATTTTTTCCTGTTTTTCTTTAACCTTAAGTTCCAGTTCCCGCCTTTGGGTCTCGAGTTCCTTAATTTTTTTACGCGTTGTCTCTACCTTCTCATGAGCAACCGAATAACGCTCTGTCGCCATTTGCCGTTCAATAGGAACACGGCGGAGTTGCTCTTGTGTCTGAAGAATCTTCTGGTCGCATTCTTGCAACTCAAGTAATTTTTTTAATACATCAAGCATTTTTTAAAATTCCAATTCCCCAAAATAATGTCAAAAAATCTTCAAGAAGGTTACATGGATTAACTGTTATAGTCAATATTGTTAATAAAGTTAATTGTCTGCATTTTACTTATCATCCTGATTACCAACAACTTATATATTTAATTTTTATATTTTTTATATCCAGCCCGTTAAAAAATACACTTTTATTATTACCAATATTCCACTGCCAAAACCCTAAAAAATAAAAACTCAATATATTGTGGTGATTTTATCTTGACAGTCGGTTATGTTGTGGTTTTATTGAAGTCATGAAACTGAATAATTTAATTATTGCGTTTTTGTGCGGCTTTGTGATTCTAACAAGCGGTTGCTATAAAACCGTAGATGGACATGTTAAAGCCGGTGTCCCATTCAAAAAGGACAAGATTGAAGGTCGTTACGAACGCACTGTCCCACAGGTTTTTGAAGCCTCCAAAATTGTCCTCAACCGCTTTGGAAAAATAGTGTCGGAAGATACTATTTCAAAATCACTCGTCGGCAAGGTAGATACCAGAACAGTCTGGATTCGCGTCTCCGAAGTTGACCCGAAAGTTACCATGGTTACAGTTCAGGTTCGGACAAAAGGCGGAGATTCCGATATTGACCTTGCCGCGCAGATTGAAAAAGAGATTGCTCTCCAACTTGTCCAGATGAAGTGATTCTCAGCCGTTACGCCGACGGCTTTAAATTTAAAAACACGCCTGTAAAATAATGATCCCAATTTTTTCATTAAAACAGGCGTGTTTATTTTTTTCTTTTAAGACAGACTTTAAAAGATTAACTGCGTCTTTGTTCGCGTTTTAAGATTGCGGATTTCCAATTCCTGAATTTGCCAGATGCCATTTTCGTCTTTTCTGAAACTGCTGACTTCAAATTGCTTTATCTTTTTGCCATCCATATCGTATGCTTCGGCTATCAATATCCCCAACGTTTCTTTATCAACCCACGTAACAACCTTGCTGTATCCATAGTTTTTGTCGGATTTTTCAGGCACACTTTCGAGTACCTTGCACACACGACTCTTGCGCATTTCAGTCTTTAAAATTGTCTGCTTCTGCCAGTGGAAAAATTCGAGTCCTAAATCGCCAAGGTAAAAATCTGAACCGGCAAAGGATTCCGCAAGTGACGGATTTTCTATCACCCTTTTATTATTACCTTCATAAATTTCATAAACATACTTATTTGCATTGTCTCTTGAATGATTTATGCTCAACCGTTCCCTGATATTGCCATCTTCCCCGCTAACTTCATAAATCGAAACCCATCCATTTTCTGCCGGCTTAATCTGGCTCGAAATTTTTAAAACCTGAATCGTCCCATCGGCATTTCGTCTCTTAAGGATTCCACGCAGGACAGTCTCTTTTTCAGGGATAAGGTTGCGAATTTCCGCCGCAAGCGCTTTGCCATCCTCGACAGTTTGTGCAGGTGGCTGAATCGGAATGGCGGCAAATTTCGTCTGCCCGCACACATCCAACGTAATTCCCAACAAAATCGCAGATAAAATCAGAATTACATTCATATTTTAATAATGCGTGTTTCTTCCGTATTGGACAAGTTTTTAAGGATTAACTACATTGACAGGAGTTCCATTCAGGAAGGCGCGGATGTTATTGACTACAATTTTCATTAGTCTCTCACGGGCACTTTTTGTCGCCCAGCCAATATGAGGCGTAATTATACAATTTTTTGCCGTAAGAAGCGGATTTGAAGGTTGCGGTGGTTCAGTGGAAAGCACATCCACAGCCGCACCAGCAATGCGTCCATTGTTCAGCGCCTCAGTAAGAGCTTGTTCATCAACAAGCCCGCCTCGGCCTGTGTTTATCAAAAATGCCGTGGATTTCATCAACGAAATTCTTTCTCGGTTGACAATTCTCTCAGTCTCCTTTGTTAACGGACAATGCAGCGAAACAACATCCGCAGTTTCGAAAATCTTGTCAATCTCCTCAAACCGCGCATTTTCGTCCCCTTCATTTTTCAGTCGCCGCGAATATGCTATTACGTCCATGCCGAATGCACGCGCAACCTTTGCCACAGCGCGTCCGATGCGTCCGTAACCTATGATTCCCATCGTCAACCCGTCAATTTCCACAAGCGGAGTTAACCAGTAACAAAAATCAGGGGATTTCGTCCAATCCCCACGTCTTACAGACTCAGAATGAAGCCCAACATGATGTGTCAATTCGAGCAACAAAGCAAAAGTCAATTGAACGACAGACATTGTGCTATAATCTGGGACATTTGTTACAACTATTCCGCGTTTTTTAGCTTCGGAGATGTCAATAACATTATAACCTGTTGCAAGAACGCCGATATAACGAAGACGCGGCAGGGATTCAATCACTTCTTTATCCAAAACGACTTTATTTGTTAAAACAATTTCCGCATCCGCTGCGCGGGTTACTACAAGTTCCTTTGGTGTGCGGTCATAAATAAAACATTCCCCGAGCGATTTAAGTTCATCCCAGGACAAATCCCCAGGGTTCATCGTATATCCATCCAGCACCACAATTTTCATATCAATATTTTAAACAATACTAAACTATAAATAAATATTTTCCGGATATCCCCCGTTTTATTGAGACTATAAATCAATCCTAAGCCATCAAAAAATTACTGAAAAATCTATCAGGATAATTCACCTCAATGATTTGAAAAAATTATTCTAATGTTGCAAATAGTGAATCTTAACCCAATCGCAGATATTAGAAAATATGTGACGGATACTTTTTAAAAGCCGGTTATCTTACGGTATTCTTGGAATCTCTGCTCGATTTCTTCTCTACTGACTTTAGATAATCTGCTAACGCCGAATCCTTCGCAGCAGAAAGATGCCACAACCGAACCATAAACAACGGCTTTCCTTAAATTGGCTTTAATATCTCCGTTTACCGATGCAAGGTATCCAATTAATCCGCCAAGGAATGTATCACCTGCTCCTGTCGGATCAACAACCTTCATAAGAGGATATGCCGGAGCAACAAACAACTCGCCACTCATCGACAATATCGCCCCGTGTTCACCTTTTTTAACTATCACATTTTTTGGACCAAGTTTATGAATCTTACGGATTGCTGATATTACATTATCATCCTTGGTCAAAAGTTTTGCTTCGCTGTCGTTTAGAACAAATAAATCCACTTTCTTTAACAGTTTCAGCAGGTCGTCAAGGGCAATATTTAGCCACAAATCCATGGTGTCAGCGGCAATAAATTTAGGTTTTTTAACCTGTTCAAGCACGTGGAGTTGTAGAGATGGCGCAATGTTTGCAAGTAAAACATATTCCGAGTTCCTGTAACTTTCAGGCAATACTGGATTAAAATCTGCAAAAACCCCCAATTCGGTGGAAATCGTCCGGCGGTTATTCATGTTAACTTCATACTCGCCCGACCAGTGGAATGTCTTGCCGGGCTTTATCTGAAGTCCTTCAATATCAATACCATGTTTCTTGTAAAGGCTGATGTATTTTCGCGGAAAATCGTCGCCGACGACTCCAACCATTTTTACCGGTGCAAAAAAACTCGCCGCAATAGATGCATAACTCGCCGAACCGCCCAGTAAACGCGGGTTTTCCTTTTTCGGTGTTTTTATCGAATCCAGCGCTGTTGAACCAACAATGACTATGCTCATATTAAAGGATACCTTTCAATTATCTGCCTGAATTTTTTACACGTGCCAATTATATCATCCGAATTAAGAATTGCCGAGACAATACAAATCCTTCTGGCACCGGCTTCCATTACAGTTTCAATATTGTCAAAATTAATCCCGCCGATGGCAAACCATGGAATTTTTACATTTTCAGAAGCCCACTTAACCAGTTCATAACCAACAGGTTTTGCTGTAGGCTTTGTACCGGTCTTAAAAACCGGTCCTATGGCAATATAATCCGGTTCAGCCCTTAATGCCCTTTGCGCCTGTTCGACGGAATGAGTGCTAATACCAAGCCCGAATTCCTTCGGACAACCGGTTACCTGATTAGCAAATCTGAATCCCCTGTCAAAAAAATCCTCCTGTCCGAGATGGCAAAAATCTGCCCCGACTTTTGAGGCAATCTCCGGATAATCGTTAATTACAAGATAGACCCCTCCAGCCCGGATTACAGGTAATATTTCAAGGGCAATTTTTAAAACCTCTTCCTTTGGCTCATCTTTAGCGCGGAGCTGGATTATATCCGAACCCCCTTTAACAAGTTGATTCGCAATGAGTTTTAAATCCTTCCCCTTTACATAACTCAAGTCAATAAATGTATAAAGTCTGCATTCTGAAAGTGGTTTCATCAATCCATGTTTACATCTGGTTTTCGACTATTTCCTTTTTTCCTGCATTTCCAAGAAGCTGGTCAACAAAATTCGTTGTATATGTTCCGCGGGCAAAATTCGGGTCTGTTAATATTTTAAGTTGGAAAGGAATAGTTGTTTTTATACCTGTAATGTAAAACTCGTTCATTGCGCGAATCATCTTTGCAAGCGCCTCTTTTCTGTCTTTTCCGTAAGCAATGAGTTTTCCTATAAGCGAATCATAGTAAGGCGGAACTGTGTAGCCGGCATAAACATGGCTATCCAGTCTTATTCCTTTGCCTCCCGGCGGGTAATACATTTTAATCGTCCCCGGTGATGGCTGGAAATCCTCAAATGGGTCTTCTGCGTTAATGCGACATTCAATCGCATGACCCTTTATCTGAACATCCGAAATTTTCAGTGGCTCGCCTGCAGCAAGCAATATCTGCATCTTTACAATATCAATCCCCGTAACTTCCTCAGTTATAGGATGTTCCACCTGAATCCTCTTATTTACTTCGAGGAAATAAAAATTACCCTGTTCGTCAACTATGAATTCTACTGTGCCTGCATTTGTATATTTTGCCTCTTGAGCAATTCTGATAGCCGCCTTGCCCATCTTCTTACGAAGGTCTTTGAACTTGTTTTCTATTAGGGGGGACGGTGTTTCTTCTATGAGTTTCTGATTTCTGCGCTGGATGGAACATTCACGTTCCCCTAAATGAATAATATTGCCTTTATAATCTCCAAGTATCTGAAACTCAATATGATGCGGATTTTCAATAAACTTTTCGATATAAACCTGCGAATTGCCGAATGCCTTTTCTGCCTCGCTGCGGGCAGTGTGATAACCCCTGACCAGTGAAATATCGTTGTGGGCAATTCTCATCCCCTTTCCGCCACCACCGGAAACTGCCTTTATTAAAACCGGGTATCCGATCTTTTTGGCAACTGCAAGGGCATCCTGTTCTGTCTCTACCGGACCATCTGAACCCGGTGGAATCGGCACACCCGCCTTTTTGGCAAGTTGACGGCTAACAGCCTTATTTTCAAGGGCTTGCATTGCCTGCGGGCTTGGTCCTATGAAACGTATATTACATTTTTCGCAGATATCGGCAAAATGAACGCTCTCGGATAAAAAGCCATACCCCGGATGGATTGCGTCAACATCGGTAATTTCCGCAGCGCTGATTAACCTTTCTATTTTTAAATAACTTTCGCTCGCAGGACCTTTTCCGATGCAAATTGCCTCATCCGCCAGCTGGACATGCATAGAGTTTGCATCGGCTTCGGAATAAACGGCAACAGTCTTGATATTCAACTCCTTACAAGCCCTGATTACCCGAATCGCAATTTCTCCACGATTTGCTATTAAAATCTTTTCGAACATTTCCCTTGTATGGTTGTGGATAAATTCTGAATTTAACCTTCATTTACAGCGGTTTGACCTTAAACAGAGGTTGACCAAACTCAACCGGCTTTGCATTTTCTACCAGAACTTTGGTTATAATCCCGTGAACTTCGGCTTTAATCTCGTTCATTACCTTCATTGCCTCGATAATGCATACCACAGTGTCAGGATGGACTTCTGTCCCAACATCCACATACGGAGCAGATTCAGGCGATGGTGCCCTGTAAAATGTTCCGATCATGGGAGATTTAATCTCAATTTCATTCGTAGCCGGTTGTTCTGAAGCAGGGACAGTTTGGGGCTGCTGTGGCTGAACAACCGGAGCCGGAATTTGCGGAGGCTGGTAATAGGCAACCTGCGCTTGTTCTTCGTAGATCGGCGCGCCAGGTCCGATTCCCCGTTTCAACCTTATCTTAAAATCCTGCCTCTCAAGTTCAAACTCCGTGATGGAGTTTTTCTTCATCAGATCAACAATTGCTTTAATATCTTTTAGGTCCACAATTGCCTCCGGGTTTAACTTTTGTTAACCGTTTCTGTTTCCAATAATTGTAACTACATCAAAACTCATCTTTTTCTTATATTTTAACATTTTCCCGTCATTTTTCCCAATATTTGAGTGGTTATAATACCCTTTTAAAATATCAAGTCAAGCCATGATTTTTGGTTAAATGCCCTTAATTTTAAGCAAATCAGTATAAAAAACGGCAATTTTTTGTTAAAGAACACCAGTTTTTAACAGGATTTGACTTTAACGTTAACGGCAGCCATCAGCCCAAGTATGTATGAGTACGCTCCAAAACCGCTGATCTGCCCAACACATACAGGCGCTATCATCGAATGACGTCTGAACTCTTCCCGGGCATGGATGTTAGATAGGTGTATTTCAATAGTTGGTATTTTAACTGCCGCTATAGCGTCGCGAATTGCAATGCTTGTATGGGTGTATGCCCCTGCGTTCAAAACAATTGAGTCATATTTTCCCACTGCCTGCTGAATCCATGTTACTATGTCGCCTTCCGAATTAGACTGCTTGAATTCAACCTGAACTTTGAGTTCGGTTGCCTTTTCACGGACCATCTTTTCAATCTCATCCAGAGTTAAATTTCCGTAAATCCCCGGCTCCCGTTTGCCGAGCAGATTCAGGTTTGGTCCGTTTATAAATAGTATGTTCATCTGACTCTGGATATAAATACTACCTTTTTTGGACAGAAATGTCCATGTTTTATTAAAGCCGGGATTTTTACTTAAACTAAATTTAAATTATGGATTTCAGATATTTTATTGACCTTTCCGCCTGCTCAATTGTTCCGCATTCTACTGAGAAGACGATATCGCGTTTCGCCTTTTTACAAATCTGGACGACCTTTTTCCAGTCAATAACACCGTCGCCGCAAGCACAGCCAACAGGTGTTCCTGTAACCTTTCCGCGTTCGACTTCAGAATGCTGAATTGATATATCTTTGGCATGAAGGTGGACAAGCCTGCCGACAACATGATTTAACCATTTGTAAGGATCCTGTCCGGCAAGGTATGAGTTACCTGTATCAAAATTAATACCAATAGACGGGCTCTTAACCAATTTATAAATCCTGTCAAGTCCCTCAGGAGTCTTGCTATATTGCTGATGACATTCAAGGCCGATTAATATTCCGCGCGGTTCGGCAACCTTTGCAGCTTCCATCAAGGTATATCGCATCAACACATGATCTTCCTCAACAGTCGTCCATGGTTGTTTCGGACCTTCATCAGTATTTACTACAGGAGCGCCGCACTCTGCGGCAAACCTGATTGCCTGTTTCAGGTATTCCACACTGACTTCCGGCTTGCATAGCGGACAATGGGCAGATAATCCGGAAAGTTTTACACCGTATTTCTCGCAAATACGTTTAACCCTCAAAGGGTCGTCCAACATTGAGACACTGTGGAAATAACCGGCTTCGCTCAATAATTCGCGTCCCCAGTGCACCATCGGTTCCACATATTCGTATCCGAGTTCGGCGGCTTTTGCCACGCCCCACTCGAATGGTTTATCCGCATGCCGGACAAATTCAAGATTAACGCCAATATATATCTTTCCCATAGTCGTGTGGTTTTATTTTAAATACGATTCTAAATGTTTTTCAGAAAAGTAAAAGTTTTTTTTATTGAGTGAAGCGCTCTTATTTCATGCCCATCGAACATTGTGTAGTTGCAAAAGTATTTATATTTTAGAATTGAAATCTTATTATAGATTCGGAAAACAAGGTAAATCAGAGGAATTTAAAATGGAAAAGATTTCAATACCATCTGAGTTAATACGAATTCTTAAATCGGCAAAAAACGTTGTTGCGCTTACCGGTGCCGGTGTTTCGGCTGAAAGCGGAATACCTACATTCAGGGACAAAGACGGGCTTTTTACAAAGGATAATGTGGAAGACGTCGCGACACCGGAAGGGTTCAAAAGAAACCCAAAATTAGTCTGGGAATGGTATTCGATGAGACGCGAAAAAGTTAAACAGGCGCATCCAAATCCCGGACATATCGCCCTTGCGAAGTTCGAGGAAATATTTCCGAATTTTACTTTGATTACCCAGAACGTGGACGGGCTTCATCAGAAAGCGGGCAGTAGAAATGTAATTGAATTGCATGGAAACATAATGAGGAATAAATGCTTTGCAAATTCACATCCTGTGGATGTGGAAAAATTGCCGCCCAGTTCAGAAATTCCGCCGCGGTGTCCTGTTTGCGGAAGCCTTGTCCGTCCTGACGTTGTATGGTTTGGCGAATTCCTTGACCCTGAAATTTTGTCAGCAGCGGAGGTGGCAACAAGAAATGCAGACGTATTTTTCACAATCGGGACATCATCAGAAGTTTATCCGGCGGCAGGCTTTATATCACTCGCAAAAGAATCCGGGGCAACCGTGATTGAGATTAATCCAAATGAAACACTAAAATCATATCTTGCAGATTTTACATTTAGATATCCATCCGGAAAGGTTCTGCCTGTAATACTTGATGAATTCACTCGTCAAAAAGATTGATAACGCCTTATGTTTGTAAAATAATAAATATCAGTACTATGAAAGCCAAAATTATCAAACAGTTATCCGGTCTTATTTCGTTGATTCTATTATATGTGAATCACACTGTTGTTCAGGCGCAGAAAATTCCAACGGATGAAGAGTCGAAAAAGATTTATTCTGCAGCGCCAGACAAAGCAGCAGCAATTCCTAAAAAAGAGCGGAAAATACTTATATTCACGCTGTGCCGCGGTTTTTACCACAACTCAATTCCATACGGCGCAAAGGCTGTTCAGGTTATGGGAGAAAAAACGAAGGCTTTTAAGTCTGTAATTTCGGATGACCCTTCATGGTTCGAGCCGGAAAAACTGAACGAATTTGATGGGGTCTGTTTAATGAGTGCCCTTGGAGAATTCTTTATTCCTCCTGATTTCAAACAACTCCCTCAATCCGAACAGGAACAAATTCTGAAAAAAGACAAACAGTTAAAAGAAAATTTTCTGAACTTCATAAAAGGCGGGAAGGGTCTGATTGTTATCCATGGTTCATCTTATGCGTTTCCTGAATGGAAGGAATACGCTGAAATGCTTGGAGGTTTCTTTGACAGGCATCCGTGGAATGGTTATGAAAAACTTGCGATTAAGATTGAAGAGCCGAGCCATCCACTCATGCGCGCATTTTGTCCGCAAGGTTTTGAAATAATTGACGAGGGGTATCAGTTTAAAGAGCCGTATGCGCGTAAAAATGTTCGCGTGCTGATGAGTCTGGATTTAAGCCGTATGGAGACAAACAAACCCAATTTAAGAGTCGACCGCGATTTTCCAATCACATGGGTAAAACAATATGGAAAGGGACGCGTCTTTCACTGCGCGCTTGGACATAATCCGGAAGAATTTTGGAATCCCTCATTACTGACGCACATCCTTGACGGAATCCAATTTGCGATTGGTGATTTAGACGCACCGGCTGAACCAAGATAATTTTAAAGCCATGAAAATTACTAATTCAGGTTTGCTAACCATAGTATGTGTCTTCGGCATTATTTTAGATTTGCGTGTTAATGCGGAAAATTCTACGGACTGCAAAATAGATTTCCGCTACAAACCGCCACAATGGCAGACATCAATCTGCCTGCCTGATGACTGGCAGAAAACCCTCGTCGGCAAGGATGGCTCATTACTATACGACTATCCTGGCGGTTTTTCCAGTTTTGGTTTAAAAATAAATGCTAACGTTCCCACTAATGCAACATGGATTGAACAGTCTTTATATTCTCCCAAAGTACCGGTAGTGAGAACAACGTATAAATACGGTGATTTAAAGATTGAACAAACCGCATTTGCGGTCACAACTGTTCCAAATGGTTCAGAAAAAAAGGCAATCATAGAGCGGGTTGATTCGCAAAGTGTCATTAAAAACTGGGCGAAACCAACGACTGACTATGACAAAGATTTCCGCCACATTGCAGTAGGATGGGGAAAACCGGTTCATTATCGTTTTAAATGCGAGAAGAACAAAAAATACATTGTTGCGTTCGGTCTGTGCGAAGGTTGGCATACTAACGCAGGGAAGCGAATCCTCGACCTTCAGATTGAAGGTAAGACAATGGCAACAGTGGACCTTGTAAAAGAAAAAGGAAGAAACGTTCCGGCAGTTTATCAGTTCATTGCATCAGATGAGAACAACGACGGCTGGCTTGACATAGTCTCCGCCGCTTCAAAGACCGGCACAGATAGCAACGCTATATTAAACATCCTCTGGATTTTCCCGGAAAATGCGCAGGTTTCAGAAAAAGAACTCTTACAGGAACGTTATTCAGCGCAACCGATTATACGGGTTTCCTGTGCTGAACCTGATTTTGGCAATAAACCACCACGAACTGATATAATGATAATAAAATATCGTAATGAAGGCGCAGCGCCTGTCGTGTTTAAACCCGAAATTGCGGTCTATTATGATGAACCTGTAACAAGAATAGAAAATTCTAAAAGAAAATTATTCATCAATTCCCAAACAAGGTTGTTTTTAACTTCAGACTGCCAGGAGATTGAAAACAAGCCCAATTTATCGGTTCTCAAAATAGATACGGTGAATCTTTCTGCTGGAAAAGAGTTTGAGCTTGCTATCGGGATTTTAAGAGGATTAAGCAAAAAAGAAATTCCAGCGAGCGTAGCCGAGGCAAAATCACTTCTTAAAAATGCAATCGGATTCTGGGAAGGTTTAAAATTGCCTTACGATACAATTGTTCACCCGGATGAACAATTGCAGGCTTTACTGACTTCATGTATCCGCAACATCTATCAGGCAAGAGAAATAAAAAATGGACTTCCAGCATTTCAGGTTGGTCCGACCTGTTACCGAGGGTTGTGGGTCGTAGATGGCTCATTTATTATGGAGGCAATATCATTTCTCGGGAGGACAAATGAAGCAAGAGAAGGAATTAAATATCTGATGAGTTTTCAACGCGACGACGGCGGTATAATCCTGATTGATGGACACTGGAAAGAAACCGGAATTGCATTATGGGCAATCTGCCGCCATGCTGTTTTAACAGGAGACAAAATCTGGCTTGAGCAAAACTGGGAAAAGGTTAGTAAAGCCGTAAATTATATTCTGAAATTAAAGGAGATACCTCCGCCCGATGCTCCAAACGCAGGTCTGATTCCGGATGGTTTCAGCGATGGTGGTCTTGGTGAAAGTGTGCCTGAATATACAAATATTTACTGGACTCTTGCAGGGTGGAAAGCCGCTATCAACGCGGCTAATTTTCTTGGAAAAACTGATATCGCATCGCGATGGAAAAATGAATACGACAAGTTTTACGAAAGATTTCGCAAAGCCGCAGAACGTGACATGAAAACCGACGCCTTCGGGAACAGATATCTCCCAATCCGCATGAAGAACAACGACAAAATTCCACCCCAAAAAGCGCAATGGGCATTTTTGCATGCCGTGTTTCCGGGAAAAGTATTTCAAAAAAACGACCCGTTAGTTGCCGGTAACATGGCAATGTTAAAGGCGGTCGAAAAACAAGGTCTGGTGTTAGATACCGGCTGGCTCAAAGACGGCATCTGGACATATTTCGGTTCATTTTACGGACACGCATGGTTATGGCTTGGAGACAGCCAGAAAGCTGCGCATACCTTAATTTCATTTGCAAACCACGCCTCGCCGCTGATGTGCTGGAGAGAGGAACAAATGCCGGTTGGAAAAGGCGAAGGTGTCGTCGGAGATATGCCACATAACTGGGCAAGCGCAGAGTTCATAAGACTGACCAGAAACTGCCTTGTTTTCGAAAGGGATGATGAACTTCATCTGCTCGAAGGATTTTTAAAATGTTGGCTGAAACCGGGAAAAAGTTTACGGCTCAATAACGTGTTAACCGAATTTGGCACGGTATCTTTTGAAATGGAAATTGCAAGAGACGGCAAGTCATGCGCTGTGTATCTTGAACCGCCAAAGAGAAATCCGCCAAAAAGAATAATCCTTCATTTAGAACCATGGTCAGGTCAAAAAGGTACTATTGAATGTGATGTTAAAAGAAAGAGTAGATTTGAAATAAAACTGAATCAGTAAGACCGGTATTAACTAAAAATAAGGAGCAGTAGAACACCGACCACAGACGTTATAATGGTTACTGGAATGCCAAATTTTGCATAATCCCAGAAGCTAACTTCAACATATCCGCGGGCACTTTCGACAACAATAATGTTTGCAACAGAACCAAGGATTGTGAGATTACCTGCAAAGGTTGTCGCAAGCGCCATGACCTTCCACATCAATTCAGGATTTGAAAAGTTAGGAATCCATTTGCTCGCAACAAGCACAAATGGCACGTTTGAAAAGACGTTCGACCCGAGCGCGGAAAACCATGCAAAGTTCCAAGCCTGTGATGTCTCGGAACCGCCAAAAAGACCTCTTAAAGCATAGTATGCCTTATCGGGCAACCCAGTTCTGTTAAATGCCGCAACAACTACGAACAACGCTGCAAAAAACAGAAGCAAATGCCAATCCACCAATTTAAGAACATGATGAGTATCTTTTCTCGCAAGAACCATGACAAGCGTCCCGCCGGCAAGCGCTGTCCATGCTAAATTTGTGCCACTCATGAAACCGATAAATACAAGAACCAATACGCCAATTGTGATGTATATAAGCCTTTTATCCAATTTATACTCGCGCGCAGGGGGACGTTTAATTTCCACGCCGTTCAGAACTTTTCTGAAACCAAAACACAAAATTGCATATTCAATCAGAAGACCGGCAACCGCTGCGGGTAACAGGGATAGGAAAAAATTTGAAAATGAAATTTTCGAGAAATGACCGATAATCATGTTTTGCGGGTTGCCGACTAAAGTTGCAACACTCCCGATGTTTGCGCTCATCGCAAGGGCAAGCAAATATGGCATCAAAGGTAAACCGCCTCTTGCAATAACGGCAACCACAAGCGGGGTCATCATCATACAGACTGTGTCGTTGACAAGTAGAGCAGACAGAATACCTGAAGCAAATATCAGATAAAGCAATAGTCTTTTTTGTGTCGGGACAATCCGCAAAATCCAGTCTGCCATCCAGTCGAAAAATCCCGCCATAAAAAGATAAGCGGAAATAAGCATCATACCAAGTAGCAGGACGAGGGTGTCATATTCGATTGATTTATAGACCTCCTCTGTCGTCATCACACCAGATACCACTAACAAAACAGTTCCCAATAATGCTGCTGCGGGTCGGTTTAAAGGAAGAATCTTGAGCCTCCGCCCGCTTATTAATATGTAGGTAAAAGAAAAAATTAAAATTGTAGCGATTTCCTTATATAAATCGCCGGAAATTTTCATAATAAAATAAAAAAATTGGTGGAGCCGAGGGGATTCGAACCCCTGACCCCCACAATGCCATTGTGGTGCTCTACCAACTGAGCTACGACCCCAGCCTGTTTAAATGCAAAATAGTTTATATACCATTTTTTGTCAAACATTACTTTTGATAAAAAAATTTGAAAATTTTTCGTGCAATTTTCTTCTAAACTGATATAAGTTAAGCGATAAGCCATAAAAAAAGAGTGAGCAGGACAAAATTATTTTGATGAGCAAATGCGAATAAAACTAATCACCTGTGTGTCCTTTGCGCGAACGCTCGTTTCTGCGACAGCACGTTCGAAGAATATTATTCATACTGAACTCCTCGAAGCAAACCTGCCCAATCATAAATCTGACTTTGCGTGCTTTAACGGCATGGAAAGCGAACTGTGCAAAGGCAATATAAACCTGTGTAATGAAAATTGTCAGGATGACTCAATTGCGTTAAGAGTTAAACTTCATGCAATGGTCTATTCGGCAGAGGCTAACGGATTTAACGCCGTGTTGATATTATTGGACAATCGCTGTTCAGATTATTTGTCTGGTATTAAAGCAAATAAAATACCTATAGTGATTCCTCGAAGTCTATTCTGCAATAATCTTTCCTGTGGATATCACGCTGATAATCAAAGGCTTTCAACTTATTTCAAAGACCTCGGAAGCGCAGGCAAAAATTCACTTAATTCAGACCTAAAAGATGATGGCGTTATTTCCATGATTGAAAAACTGAATCGTATAAAGAGCGGAAATACCCTCCCTGCCGCAGAGTTATTTGAATTCTGGGAAAATCTCTCCGAAATCGAGGCTAAATGGTTTGGATGGGATTTTGAAAAGTTAGGTTCAGATTATCTTATGTTTCAGAAATTCGTTGATGGATTCTGGAGTTATGATGAATTTATAGTTTTAATGCCGGGCGACCAATTGGTAATAGATTCGGAAATCGGAAATGTCGCCCTTAAGAAAGCAGATTGAAATTATCGAGAAAACACTGCAATTTTTACCTGGAAATAATACGGTAGAATTTTTGCGGCATAGTTAAGCGGTTCGTTTCCATAAAGTATAATCTTCCGTCTTCTTCAAATATTTCATAATTCGCCGGTTCCCAGTTCATTAAGTTCGTGCTTGTCTGAATCTCAAAAAACTGAAGATTTTCAGGCTTCATAAATTGCCCGTCAAAGTCTGAAAATGATATAAGGATGGCATCAGATGTATTAACTTGCTGAATCTGAATGGTTTGAGGAACAACGACATGCAACATCGCATTGCTGCTTTTTATCAAACCAGCATTATTTGAGGCAACCAAATAATACGCACCCTCGTCTTTTCTGGAAATATTATTCAGAAATAGCAACCTATTGGTAGCCAAAGGAATAGGATTGTCATTTTTATACCATTGCAAGGATACTTTATCCTGCGGAAAAACAATCGCCTCGAAAACCACATTTTCTCCCCATCGGTTAGTCCTACTAACAGGTTGTGTTATGAAACATGGGGCTTGGAGCGGTATATCACCGATAACCGCAGTAACGTGCGATTGTCCTGGCGCCACAGTTGAAATATTTGTTGCCCAAGTTGGTGGCGTTAATGTTCCAATTTCACTCCCGCCCCAGACAACAATCTTCCTGTTTTGCAGAATGGCAATGTTATTGCCACCGCCGGCATATATGGCAAAAACGTTGGTCAAATTTGACGGCACATAGGTCTGAGCGAATGTAGAATCTCCCCAGACGACAACTTCGCCACTCCTTTTTAGCGCAACTGAATGCAGACTGCCGCAAGCAATCTGAGCCACGTTTGTAACGTATTGAGGCACAGTGGATTGACCGGAGTTCGGATAAGGAGATAAAACCCCGTTTGCACCAGCCCCCCATGCTAAAACTGAGCCATCGGACTTCAAAACAAGATTATGATAATCACCGCAGGCAATTGAAATGACGTCAGATAAACCAACAGGGACTGATGTCTGGTTATAATTCGTTTGCCCCCATGCAATTACACGTCCGTCAAAGAGCAAAGCAAGACTGTGGGATACACCGCCTGTAATTTCCCGCACCGGCGGCAATGATGCAGGCAAAGAAAGTTGTCCGCCACTGTTTGCCCCCCAGCCGATAACCGTCCCATCAGATTTGATTGCAAAACTGTGGTAAGAACCAGCGCCGATATTAATGATACCTGACGAGGTATTTTGAGGAGGATTACACTGACCGTAAGTATTGTCTCCCCAACAAATTACAGAACCATCGGAAATCAAAGCCAATGAGTGGCGCGCACCAGATTTAACAGATATTACATTTGTCAGGCTTCCAGGGATTATTGCCTGCCCGTAGTTGTTACGTCCCCACGCGACAGCCACTCCGTCAGATTTAACAGCAATCGAATGAAACTTTCCGCAACTGATTGCCGCAATATCTGTTAATCCGGCTGGAACCGAACATTGTCCGTAAGAATTATCTCCCCATGCAATAACTGAGCCGTTTTCTAACAAGGCAAGACTATGGGCTGCGCCTGCGGAAACAGCAACTGCACGGGATGGTATTGGCGGCGGGGAACACTGACCGGAGTAGTTTGCGCCCCAGCAGATAATCTCGCCATTGGAATTTATAGCGACGCAATGGTTTTCGCCAGCGGCAACGGCAACGGCATTTGTCAAATAGGCAGGAACGTTTGTTTGTCCATATGTATTATTGCCCCATGCGATGACCCGTCCGTCGTTTAATAAAGCAATTGAGAAGTCTCCTCCGGCGGCTATTGCAATGGCATTAGAGACAGAAGCCGGCACATTTGTCTGACGGGAATAATTTGCACCCCATGCAATTACGCTACCATTGCTCAACAAGGCAAGTGAATGGAAAGAACCAGATGCGATTGCAACGGCATTTGAGACATTTGCAGGAACCTTTAATTGTCCATACGTATTTGTCCCCCACGCAATTACTGAACCATCAGGCAATAGAGCCAGCGAATGTTGCTCGCCTGCTGACAGAGAAATCGCTGACGGTATATTGGTAGGAATATTACATTGCGAATAACGGTTGTCTCCCCATGCAATTAAAGCGCCGTTAGTGAGTATCCCAAGATTATGATTCGCTCCACAGAAAATTTTTGTAAATGCAGGCGAACCATAAACAGGTGGCAAAACAATGCTTCCCCAACTAACCACCTGATTCTGAGCATTAGTTTGATGGCAGACGACAAGAAATATTAATATTAAAACCGCGGATAAAAACTTTTTAACGGCTTGCATAGATATAGGTTTGCGGTGTTATCCAGAGACTGCGCCAGTACAACTGGTCGAGTTCAAAGTAATTAACTTTTTCTTTGGCAGGGTCAAATGATTTCGGAAGAATTCCGAATCGTTTCATTTCTCTTATATATTGTTTGTTTGGCTGAAAATCAGGGGTTCCATAACGTGGAACAGAATTAATCACATTTGCTGCTTTTGTAAGAGCTGTTAGAAGCGCTTTGTAGTCAGGGTCAGATTTATCACGGAAAACATCCCCGCAACTGCCGAAACCTCCTGCCTCTTTTTTAAGTGGCGCAAGGAGAATCGGCGAATTTTCCGGATGCGAAAAATTAAGGATAATATTCGCGCTGTAACGCGCAATAGGGTCGTTGGTAAAAACAATGCGTTCATACTCGCCAGTCGGACGACCTGCGAATGAACGTTTCTGATATCTGTCGCCACCCTCGTAAGGCAACACAAATGGGGATTTTTCATTCAGATTTGTATTTTTGTGACAGGAATTACAGCGGCGTTCAAGTATAGGTTTACTTTCGCCAAATGCAATTCCTACTGCCCTACCTGCAAGACTCTGCTCTTCATGATTTCTTAAACCTGCGTAACTGCCGGCGTAAGGCGCTCCGCTTTCTATCCATAGCCAAACAGTCCGCCAGTCTTTCTCTGTGGCTTTGCCTTTCTCTTTATAACTGGTGAGTCGCTTCAACAATTTGCTCGCGGAACTGCCAATTGAACGGGGCGGTTGATTTCCAAGTCCGTTTCTTCCATCTGCCACTTCAAGTCGGGCAAAAAGAGTGTAGTAACTGTGTGACCATTCTGGTCCGAGGTCGCCGCAGAGAATGACATTACCTTCTCGCCGCTGGTAATTATGGCATTCCACGCAATATTTGTTGAGAATCGGCTGAATATCCCGGTTGAAATCCAGAACATCCGGATATCCTTCAAATGGCTGGATTTTTGAAGGGGGTCTTTTAAATGCGAGTGGATATCCTTCAACGTTATAATCTGGCGTCTTATTTCTCTGCTCGTGGCATCCGACACAACTCAAGGTTTCGCCGGGCATAACAGTGGTAAAACTCTGCATTCGTTTAACTGAAAGGTCTTTTTCATCGAGCGCAACAAAAAATAACTGGCGACCTGCCGGAGCCTCGAAAAATGCTGAGCCATCTTCCTCGACCGGGACTATTCCAAGAACGCGTTCGAGAGTAAACGTCCCCAGCCATGAAACAAGGTCAGGACCACCACTGAAGTTTACCGGCTTTGGCAGTGATTCAAGGATAAGCAGTTTTTTAATTTCGCCTTTTTTAACACCTGCTAAGTTTCTGCTCTCATACACATTTGCCAGAAAGAAAAACCCATTCGTTACAGCAGGTTTTACCGAATCCGGGATAATTCGTTCTCTGGGACGCTGCATAATTGGACGTGGCTCATGAAGTCCGCCTTGTCCTTTGTAGACGAGGATTGGTTCAATTCCGCCGACACCGTCGAGGATAACAATTTCGTTATCCCGCGCCGCAAAATAGCAATAACGGTCAACTGGATAAGGGTCTCTTGTAAGCCTGCCTTTATGGAGCGGGATTGCCGCCGATTTATCGTCCGGTCCGCGTTTTTGGGACACAAGTGTGGCAATACCGGCATGTTCGTTAACACCATGACCGGGCGAAAAAGACGCCACAACGAAATCGGTGTCCGGAACAGGTTTTGCATCGATCATTACAATATGCGGATGCATGTTTCCGTAATAAATATTCTGAGCTGTGCCATCAGGATTCATTGTCCATAGATGATGAAATTCAACCTGACTGCGATCTACATATTCCCAGCGCGTATAAAGAATTCTGCCATCAGGCATTACCCATGGCGTATTATCGTGTTCGGTGTTTGATGACACAGGACGGATGTTATTTCCATTCTTGTCGCATCTGTACATAATGCCTACCTGCGTCATCCAACAGTTCACCCACCTTTTGCAACGTGTTGATAGGAAGATAATGTCTTCATTAGGCAAATAAATCGGTTCATAATCATCAAACTCATCGCGTGTTATCTGACGAAGATTGGTGCCGTCAATGTTTACTTCATAAAGATTATAGTTGTCTTTACCAGCACGACGCCATGAGAAAAGGATTTTACTTCCGCTGTAGTGGACGACCGGGTCGCGAACAGAACTACCGGGCTCATTTATGATATATTTTATCTCGCCAGTTTTAAAATTAAATTTAACAAGCCTTCCTATGTCCGGTTTGCCATTGCCGGTGTATGCCTTTTTGTTTTCATCATCGCAATAGTAACCAATATTAGCATACCAATGAGGATCGTCGTAAGGCAGACGGATACAGAAAACTATCTCTGAAATGTTTTTAAGACTATTGTTTAATGCCTTTTGAAGAATTCCGGAATTCGGGATATTAAACTCATTTGTGTTTGCAGTTGATACTGCATTCTGCGGCGTTTGAGCTCTTATAAAAATTGTAGAAATGAAAATGGTTGGTAACAGCAACCTGCCGGAAAGAACATTAAAGTAAGATATTAATTTTGCCGCGCGCATAATTTTCCTTATATCAGGAATCTTTGAAAAAACAATTTAAATTAGATATTATTGACGAAAAATATTAGAATTAGAGTGTGTATGAAACAAAGAATGAAAAGTTATAAAAAACAGGAATGAGCTCCGGAGGCAAAATGAGTGTGGGGATTAAAATTTTGAACACAACCACAAAACAACCTGCTGAGTAAGGATGGATACTCTATACCTCATTGCAATCATAATCAGCGGTTCGGCAAGTTTTTTCTTTGCAGTCGCGGAATCTTCTCTCTTTTCACTTACAAGATGGCAGGTTAAGAAACTGGCGGAGAATTACCCTGATAAAGGAGGAGCAATCCAGCAACTTTTATCATCGCCGGAGGAAGTTCTGGCAAGGATTGCAATGGGCAATACGTTCGCAAACAGCATAATTATTGCAATAGCGGTAACAGAGTTCTCAAATAAATTCGGGATAATTTTACCGGTTGTGCTAAGTCTTTTTCTCATACTGATTGTATGCGAGGTTTTTCCTAAGACGCTGGGAGTCCGTTCGCCGGAGAAGTGGGCGTTGAGGATATCCGGTCTGATGTTATTTTTTTACAGGTTCAGCGCGCCTTTGCATTATCTTGCAGGCAAGTTAAAAGGACTTATTAAAAACACTTTTAAATCCCTGCAAATGATCCAACAACAGGAACTTACCGATGAAGAATACAGAGAACTGATTGACCTTGCGTTTCAACATGGCGCCGTTAACACATCCGAAAGACAGATAATCCTGAATATCATTGCCCTTGATCGTAGGACAGCAGGCGAAATAATGCGTCCGCGCGCAGAAATGGCTTGTATAAGCGATGACGCAACAGTGGAAGAAATGATTGCGATTGCGAAAAAGTATAAATACCGACGTCTGCCAATTTATGATGAAACGCCGGATACGATTGTGGGTATCTTAAACGCACGGAAATTTTTGCTGAATCCAAACGCCGACCTTGATGAAGTAATTGAAATGCCGTCGTTTGTTCCCTCAACGATGAATCTATTGAAACTCTTTAAAAGTTTTCAGAAACAAAAACGCGGACTTGCGATTGTTCTTGATGAATTCGGATGCACAGCCGGCATAGTTACTATGAGTGATATAATCGAAGTTGTTGTAGGTAAGTTTTCTTATGAAGGTGAAATACCTGGTTTACTGATAGAACAAATAGGCGATAAAAAGTGGAAAACCGGCGGTACTGTGAGAATCGAGGATTTTCAGAGATATTGTCCGGAATTCAGGACCTCGCTGGATGTAGATACAATCGGTGGGTTTGTGGTCGCAAAAATGGAGTATGTTCCGCCTGAAGGAACAGTAATCCAGCACGAGGGATTCAGGATAACTGTAACACGCGCTGATGAACGCAGAGTTATCGAGGTGTTGATTGAAAAGGCTCAATCTAAATCCGGAAGTGACCAGAAATGAATGATGTTGCATTTTCAATAATCTTTTTCATAGGCCTATGCATCTCGTTCCTGCTTTCAGGAATGGAGGCGGGTCTGTTTCAGTTAAACCGTCTCCGGTTAAAAAATATGGGACGGCATGGTGATAAACGCGCAAACGTTCTTTTGCGTTATCTTGAACAGCCGGAACAATTTCTCTGGACAATACTTGTCGGGAACATCCTCGCAAATGTAACCGTGGTGGCAATGAGCGCTGTTTATTTAAGAAAAATGATAAATAATAACTGGTTGTTCTGGATTGCCTTCCTGATATTTGTATTTGCATTCTATCTTGTCTGCGACCTTGTGCCTAAAATGACATTCCGGTTGAATGCCACACAGTTGTGTCTTTCTCTGGCGCGTTTGTTCAAACTCATCTACATAATACTTTCGCCGATAGTCCTCATAATAAATCACGTCGCAAAAATTCTGATTAAATGGACAGGCGGAAAGGCATATACAGGCAAGATTTTTGCAAGCAAAGAGGAAATCAAATATTTTATGCGCGAAACAAACGCAGGTTTATCCAAAGAAGAATTAATGATGATTAACCGCGTGTTAGATATAAAAGACATAACAGTAAAACGCCTGACCATCCCATTCCAGAATGTTACGGTGGTGGATCTCCATTCGCCGATTAATGTAGCCTTGGAGTTATTCAATAAAACGGGATATTCGCATTTGCCGGTAATACAGAAAAAAAATGGCAATTCTGTGGTCGCAGGAATTATAAGTTTGAGGGATGTAATTTATAATCTAGACTTGCCTTTGGAATCCGATAAAGAAAATTCATCAGCCGATGTAAATGAAAAAAGACCCGGAATCTTTATGGTCGCCCACTACGTTAAACCGGCATTGTTTATTAATGAAAATGTAACCCTCGAAGACGCTCTTAAAAAACTGCAGAAAAGCGGACGAAAGATTGCAATTGTTCTAAATGCCGAAAATAAGGAAATAGGCATCGTCACCTTAAATGATATTCTTGGTTTTATATTTGGCGAGGTCGAATTATAATTCTGCCGGAAAATGGATATTAACCAGATAATCGAGATAATAGTAAAACTGCTAATAGTCGCTGCTCTGGTTTTCATGAATGGATTTTTTGTCGCAGCGGAGTTTGCGCTCGTTAAGGTTCGCGACACGCAACTCGATGTTTTAATTAATAAAGGGAATAAACGGGCAAAAATTGCGCGGATTGTTATACAGAATCTTGATTCTTCACTAAGCGCATGTCAACTTGGAGTCACAGCGGCAAGCCTTGCACTTGGTTGGGTTGGAGAACCTGTTTTTAAAGTGATACTTGAACCGTTGTTTTCTCTTTTCTCAATCACAAGACCTGAAACTAAAGAAACGCTCGCAGTTGTGGTCGGGTTTATTTCAATATCATACCTGCATATAATTGCAGGAGAGCAGTCGGCAAAGTGGCTGGCAATAATTAAACCTTTGCCGACAGCGTTGTGGGTTTCTGCGCCGCTAAGGATCTTTTATTTCATTACCTATCCGTTTATCTGGCTATTGAACAAGAGCGCATTAATGTTGCTGAAAATTATAGGTATTGATCCAACTATGGCGCATGAGAAAGGTTTTAGCGAAGAAGAACTCCGCCTGTTATTTGCAGTCATGCAAAAGCAATCCGGAAGGTCAAAATTAGGAAGGGAAATTGTCCTTAATGCGCTCGACCTTCAAAAACGGATTGTCAAAGAAGTTATGCGACCGCGTAAAGAGATTGTTTTTTTCGATACCAACCATGGAATTGACGAATGTATTGAGATTGCCGAGAAAACCAGATACTCCCGCTACCCCCTATGCGATGACGGAAATGTAGATAAAACTCTCGGTGTAATCCATATTAAAGACCTTTACCTGATGAGGAAATCTGCAGTGAAGGGATGGGATTTATTGCCCGCCGCAAAGAATCTGATTTATGTGCCGCCAACATGCAGACTGGAAAAATTACTCCAATTATTCCTCGAAAAAAAATTGCACATGGCAATTGTTGTGGACGAGTTTGGCGGGACTCTCGGTCTTGTTACTCTTGAAAACGTGCTGGAAGAACTCGTAGGGCAGATTCAGGATGAATTTGATCAGGAAAAACCGAAACTGGTTAAAATTGACGCCGATACATGGGAACTGGATGGGACATTGCCGTTATATGAATTAATGGAGCTTATCAACCAGAAAATCGAAGCTGAAGGCGTATCGACAGTAAGCGGTTGGGTTACGCAATACCTCGGCGGTTTTCCAAAACCGGGCGATACGATTAAGATTGGGAATTATACAATTACTGTGCAGAGCATGGATGGCGCCCGGGTTGACAGACTCAAAGTCAAGAAAGAAAGCGAGCCGGAAAAATCACTTGTCCAGTCTTAACCTGAAATACTGCGCGGGTTCTGAAATCCGCAAAATCATTGTATTTATCCCGTTCGTAGAAATTACCTGATTGGTAACAGGTATCCAGACGGAATGTATTAAATTAGTAGTTGTTTCAATTATTGCATTTCCAAAACCAGGAGACCATTTTAATACAAGATTCGAATTGTTGATCCCGTAATTAGCAAATGCAAAGGGCTGGGCATATATAACAAGCGTATCTGTTGTTTTTGCCGCACCAAGATTATCTATTGCCCGAGCGTAAACTGTCATTAATCCGGTCTGAATTATAGGGATACGACCCCTTAAGAACAAATGGTATAAACGTCCTATTATTAAGACCAACAAGAATAATTACAGGTTCTGAAGTTGCGGTTGTATTTTGATTATCAACAGCGACGGCTCGGATTTCATATAATCCGGGAAAGATATTTGTCCAGATAATTGAATATGGTGGGGAAGAAACCTGACCGACTTCATCGCCGTTTATTAAGAATTTAACCTGTTGTATCTGACCATCAGAGTCTGAAGCAGACGCCGAAATCTGGATTGGTGATGCGGACTGATAAATTGTGAAAGGTAATGGATTTGTGATGGAAATGGCAGGCGGGTTATTTATGTTGCGAGTAGTAAATTGCCAAACTGGACTCATCGTCTGAGCATTTTCAAATTTAGCGGCTACGCGCCAGTAGTAAGTTGTTTCAGGAACAAGGTTATGGAGTTCCCAATATCCGTTCGTTGTTGTACCTAATGAAACAAAAGATTGCTCGGAAGAGTTTGTGCTCAGATAGACCTCGTAAACCGGCATGGTTGCAGAAGTAAGATTTAATTCTATATCGTCGAGACCAACATAAATATTCCCGTTAAAATCATGCTCCGTAAATGCAACGCGTATTGTTTTCCCTTTTAGTTGAGTTAAATCAACAGAATACTGCCGCCAGCCAGTATCCATCGGTGTGTTTTCATCCGTCTGAAAAAGAGTCTTTAAAACTTGATTGGACTGATTAAGTATCTCGGCTTTGAAGAAGTTGTTTGAATTATAAATTCCGCTGCGGTTTATTATCCGGGCTTTCCAGTTTAAAACTGCAGAAACTGCCGTCTCGGGAATAAACACCTGTTGCCATAAAATGTGTTGCCCGAAGGCATACTGAACACACCATGCGGTATATTTTCCGGAAATATTCTCCAATTCGCCGGAAATTCCAGTATCCAGACCGCCATCGCTTATGAGCCACCCGCCAACACCCTCATTTTCGGTATTCCATCCGTCAAGATTCCCGAATTCGAAACCGGAATTGACGATCTGATTTCCAAAGCCGGTATTCCACATTAAGACCACATTCAGAGGTTGATTTACAGAACCATCCGCAGGTTTCGGATTATATGGAGAAACAGGATATTCGTTATCAATGACAACAACCGTTGCTGTTGAGGAAATAAAACCAGGCGCTGATGCAATCACTGTAATAATCTGATTTCCATCAAGCACATTATTATCAGGGATAAAAATATCGAAGGCAGTTTCCATCTGGTTAGTTCCAATAACGACTGATGACGGGATTTGAACCTTATTGGTATCCGAAGATGTTAACGTGATCACCACATTGGAATTCACAAAGCCATCTAAATAAATTATACCACCATTTTCAACAAGCCCTGCGCCTTCAGCAATGTGTTCAGGCAACACAAGAAGGAGCTGAACACTTTCATTGTCCTCAACAATTAATTCCCGCGAAGCATTATTCCAATTTTGGACTTCTGCCTGAATTAAAACTCTCCGATTACCGTTTATAAAATAATCATCTTCAACCGTGGCAGTAAATGGAACATTGGTCTGACCGGGCGATACGAACAAGAGAGGCGGAACAGGGAGTTTAACCGAGCCCGGATCTGAGACCAAAAGTTTAATATACATTCCTTTTTGGGGTGGCGGATTTATAAATATATTTCCATAGAAGCTCCCGGAAGACTCGGATACACGCTCCGGCAAATTTAAAACGAGGTTGCCAACTTCGTTGTCATAAATTGCCATTGTCTGGCTACCAGTTGTGAACCCTTCGGCTGTAGCAAAGACTCTTGGATGTTGCGTGCCATCCAATATGTTGTTATCAACAATAATCAGGTCAAATGTAGCATTTGTTTTTCCTGCCAAAATTGTAACTACTGTCGGCACAATCAATTTGTTGGTATCGGTTGAGTATAATGATACGGTTATATTTGTGTCAGCTGGTTCGGATATCAGTACAGTTCCTGCATCTTTCAAAAGACCATCCCCTTCGGTGGCAGAGGTGGGTAAAATGAGCGTCAGAAAACTTCCGCATTGCGGATATGCAGTAAAATCGCTCTCAGTCAATCCTTGAGGAACTCCGCCGCCGGGAGACAATCCGCTCATTCCCCCCAATGTTTCGATATTAAGCCAAGTCATCCTGATAGTTCCGTTGGTAAATAGTTCAGCTTGAAAAGTATTTCTGTTGGGACGGCCGTATTCCGGCACATTTTCCCACGTAACAGCCACCCTGTCTGGCATTGTCTTCCACGAAACTTTTCCGCCTGTTGCCGGGTTTAAATCAACGTAAAGCGGGGCGACTCTCGGATATTCATAAAATGCGCTTAATTGAGGATAAAAATAACTGGTGTCGCCTTGCGCAAAAGAGACTTCTCCGTTTGCGCCAATCCAGATTGCATTTGTTCTGATGCCGTATATCTCAACTTGCATTCCGGGGGGTAAAATCACCTGAACGCGGCTATCGTCATCGAGTGTAACAACATTTCCATTGGCAGGGTCAGTGTAAAAATTTGTAACTATAGTTTTGCAAACGCTGTAACGACTTGGGGAGTTATCCGGGGTAAATGTAAGAGACATATAATCGAGGTCATTATCATAAGAATCGAACATCTCGATAAAATAATCTTTTTGTCCCACGAGCAGTTTTATGACTCTGTTCTGGGCAATTCCGTTATTGAGATTAGTTATATAAAGAACACTTGTATAAACCCCAGCCGGCAGAAGACACGCAGCAGAGTTGAATTTTACCTCTAATCGGTAAGATTCCCCGGATGGCAGAAGAACACCGCTGTAAGAGGAAAGTTCGATTAAGCCATCGCACGCGGCTTTCCATGGCAGGTTACTGCTGCCTGTGTTTGTAAGAGTAATGTAAAATACCAGTGGCGTGAATGGACCCCCAACGGGTCCGGACGCGGTAAAACCGGAGGTTGGAGTCGCGGATAAATCGTCCGGCATATTGAAATCTTCAACTAAACCAAGTGTAGAATCTGAGTCCGGAGACGATGCGAAAAATCCCATCCCGCGTTTTGCAAATGCAGTCCAGATTTCTGTTCTGTTAGCGCCCCCTGTGGAAAGACGATCAGCAAGTAGAATCGCATCGCGGGCTTCAAGAAAAGTAGGGTTCGGCGGAGAATATTTCATTCCGTCAACAACAAGCCGCATCGAAAGGAAATTCCCCTGTTCGAAACCGTGTTTTGCAATTAAAGCGGCGCGCATATCCCAAAGCGCAACACACCAAACCTCGCCAATATTATGCACTTCGTCAGCGCTGCCTCCAATTCTGTTATTCCTCGGAATACCGGCATGGTCTGATGCCTGTGTCGGGTCAATATCTTTAAAAGTGAGCGGATTTATCATCATATTCGTTGAATACGGATAGCGACGAATCCCGAAATAATAATTTTGAGTAATTCCGCTGAATAAATACGCAATATAAGGAGCCATAGGATAATTTCCCCCAAGGTCATCAGTCGGTTCAGAGGTCATAGCAAGCGCAAAAAAATCTGACCATCCTTCTCCCATTCCCATGGCTTGTAACGTACCCAGACCGGGACCACCACCGACGAGCCTGTCACTGACTCCGTGGGTATATTCATGAATGATGACTTCGGCATCGAAAGAACCGTCACGATAGGGGGAAGGTCCTGTAAATAGAAACATCTGCATGCGTGGGGACGTGCCGTCAGGCGGGGTGGTCATGTTCGAATTATTATATCCGTCGCCATCCTGTGATTCTGCTTTCAAAGCGTCGTTCGGAAAGCCGCTCTTGCCGAAATTGTCGTTTTGAAAATTCCCGGTTTCTTCAGTAAATCCAAGTTCATAGAATCTATCATGCGCAATGTTGACCCAATAAAATAAATTGACGACCGAAGCATCGCCGTAGTTGAGGGGGTTCTGACTCAAATCGAGCGGAAAATCAAACACGAACTGCGGATTTCCGGTAACTCGCGGAAGGTCTGGCTGGTTGTCGGCATTTCTGTCAAGATATGCATCTGCGTTGTTGCCGCTGGTCTGATTTAAGTTCGTATAAATCCATCCGGCAGGCGAGGCGTTCGTATCAAGCGCATATATCGTAACAAGACTGCGCTCGACAGCTGGCGGTTGAGTAGTGCTCGGCGTCGGAAGTCCCGGACTCATCGGTGTCGGACTCTCATTTGTGAATACACGATATGTTGCTGCAACATAATAACGGGTCAGTAACTGGCGGTAAAGAACCTCGCCGTTTTTTGAATCAACAACAATGCGATAGGTCTCGCCATTAATGCCGGATGTCACCAATAATTCATAGGCAAGCACCAACTTTTGTCTATTAAACGGGAACCAGACCAACTGACAAACCGAATCCCCGCGAATATTGTCTGCGTTAAGGACATATTTATTTTGATTGTTCTGTTTCAGAATCGGCGATTTTACCTGAAGTCCAAGGTTAGCAGCTGCCGAAATCAAAGCCTGAGCTGGTGTTAAACTGGGTGTAATAGAGACGAGTGTATTCTGTTTAGCAGCTGAATCAGGCGAAGGGACAAATAAACTGGAAATGCCGACTATACGCATATTTTTATCCAGATGAGCAATAAAACGGGCGTTGAAAACCGGAATCCCGAGAAACATCTGCTGCAGGATTATCGTCCGAACCCCATTATGTTGAGTTATATAATCATGCTGAACCACTGCATCATTTAATAAATCCGAACCATGTCCAAAAAGGGACTTATTGGCATCAATATAATTTTTAATTATGCTCATCGCATCAGGAACAACGATGGTTTTCCCCTGTTGTAAATTATTATCCCCTGTGGCAGAATTTAAAAAACCTTCGGGATTTATTATCCAACGTGGAGAACCAATGGTCTTATCAAAACTAACCCTTATCTTTTGTCTTGCTAATTGTGCGGATGCGACAAGTTGCTCATCGGAGATAAATGATTCTTTTTGTTCCTTTCTTTTATCATAATTTGGCAAAGAGGGTGTTTCGGGCTTAAGTAGCGCAAATGCCGAAAACGGCAAAATACAGCCAAGTAATGCAATTCCAAAGATTCTTGAAAAGAAGTTCATACTATAATGATAAAATAATCGTTGCCCGTAATGAGCAGGGGTTGATTTCTTATTTATAATTCTATTTACCATTTTAAACTTTAAAAAAATAACACACACAAACGGTAAAGCAAATCCCATACCAACCGTGATAAGAGGACGATGGAATCAATATTGAATTATGGTGTCGATATCAATTATTTAGAGCCGATGCAATAAAGATTTTTTGCTGTTCGGAGGAATATTTTTCCATTGCTGATTGCCACTGAGGCACGGGTTGGAGCCTCGTCAAGCGGATTTGTCGCAAGAATCTTGAACTCACTACCAGCGCTGCAAACTATGACAGTCCCTTTTTCGCTCATGCAATAGATTTTATCATCAGCGCCTGTCGGGGATGACCAAACACGTTCAGAGACCCCAAGATAACCCGACCATACAACCTTTCCATCCGAAGGCTCAAGACAAGTAAGTGTGCGTTTAGCCCCATCGAGGACAAAAATCTTACCTTTATAGTAAAGGGGAGTGCTCCAGTCAGAAGTAGTTTCCTTACATGTCCATGCGCGATGGGTTTCGGTAACGAGACCTTTGCCACCGTCTTTGATGGCGATAACCGGCTGTCCTTTCGGACCACAGGCAATAATCAAATCTCCTGCTGGCAGAGCGCTTGGCACAACACGAAACCAGTTTCTTTGCATATCTGTTTGTCGCGGATTTAATCCTCCGGAACGCCAGATTTCCTCTCCTGTTTCTGGATTATGGGCGGTAACATAATCGCCGCCAACAATAAGAATTTCCAAACCGTTTTTACCATTGTGCGGGATTGGTGTTGTATATGACTCCATAGACTCCATTGTTGCGTCAGTTTTTCTGATATGGCGCCACAATGTCTTACCTGTAGCAGGATCAAGGCAAAGGATAAAAGACTCCCTTGTGGGTTTATCATCCCGGGAATGAGTATATGCCTTTGGATCATCTCTTTGAATCACGGGAATATAGAGTTTGTTGTTGTAAAGAAGAGGACTGGCTCCGTATAAGTACATTATCGCAAATTTCCCGAATTCGGCTGCAAGATCTCTTTTCCAGATTTCATTTCCGTTGAAGTCGAACGCTGCAATTGCGCCCGTGCCAAACATGGCAATCACTACTTTCCCGTCCGTTACCGGCGATGGTGTCGCCATATTATTATAGTGTACTATGCGGTTGCCCGTTGAGACCTTTCGTTGCCATTTTACCTTTCCATCGCTAACACTAATCGCATACAAATAAAGGTCTGTCTGCGGATCGGGAGTTGTAACAAAAACGGTGTCATTCCAGATAACCGGCGTTGCAGCACTAACACCAGGAAGCGGGGTTTTCCACAATATTTTACCGGATGCCTCATCCCATTGAACCGGCAGATTAGTCTCTGTAGTCGAACCATTGTAATAAGGCCCGCGCCAGTGTTGCCAGTTTTCGCCGGCAAGATTTACCGCAAGGATTATGCAAATAATTAGCTGTGAAATTATTCCCTTCATTTTCATGTCTATTTTTAGACGTTAAATTGAACAATTTATTTAACAAAAGACAACAATTTTCGATAAACACACACCGAATTATTAGGATATAAATTTACAAAAAATTTTGAGTCCGAAGGCTTAATATAAGAACCCCCGGTGAAACCAGAAGTTTAGACAAGGCAACAAACAATAACCAGCCAAAACACATTTCCATTTAATAATCAGGCATTTATACGACTTAATTATATGAAGCCTGAAACTTTTTTATTTCGTCAGGCATTTATTGCTTGAAACATACGTTATTTTCCGAAAAATTTACACAATCTTACAACATGCTTACTGAATTTATAACTGAGCTGGCAGTGAGAATACTTGAACAAACCGGATATTTGGGAGCCGGTTTTCTTATGGCTTTGGAAAGCATGATTGCGCCAGTGCCAAGCGAAGCGGTCATGCCGTTTGTAGGATTTATGGTAGCTGACGGCAAATGGGGATTGATACCATCGATTTTAGCGACAAGCGCCGGCTCGGTTGTGGGCTCATCTCTGTCCTACCTGATGGGATATTATGGCGGGAAACCATTCGTATTAAAGGTGGGAAAATATCTCCTCCTGAATAAACATGATCTTGAAATGACTGAAAAATTCTTTCACGCGCGAAAGGGAACAATTACGCTTTTCATCGCCCGGTTTATTCCTGTTGTTCGTCATTTCATATCAATCCCAGCAGGAACAGGCAAGATGCCGGTTGTGCCTTTTTTAGTTGCTACATTAGTTGGGGCAACAATGTGGAATACATTCTTGCTCGTGTGCGGAATGAAATTGCGGGAACACTGGAATGCAGTCATGAAATATTCCCATCAGATCGACATCGTTGTGGTGGTTGGCATGGTTATTGCCGCTATTATTTTCGTACGTAAAAGACTGAAACAACAAAGAGCTTCAGATACTCATAAAGAATAAATTTTAAATTTCGGAATTTATAATTTAAACATTCCAAAGGTTTAAATCAGCGCTGCAATCTTATAAAGAAATTTATTATTTAAATTATTTCTTCGTCTGGTCTTTTCCCGATGATGCTGATTTGTCAGAATTATTATGAGAATCTCCGCCATGTCGTTCTTTGTAAAGCTTCTGATTTATTTTTCCATCAAGCCATGCCCAGTTCATCGGATAAACATCAGGGTCAAAGATTACATGGTAAAAGTGCCATATCACTATCGCAAGGCATGCAAGGATTGCCTCGTAATAGTGGATTGTTATAGCAACTTCGACAATCCATCTCGGCAAAAACTGGGTAACACCGACTTTAAACCAGATAATGAAACCGGTTAATCCCATTATTATTGTTCCCCAAACGACTGCCCAGTATTCAATCTTTTCTATGTAACCAAATCTCCCAAACACAGGCTTTTTATCGAGGTTGAAGATATATTTTATCTGCTGGATAACATCTTTAAAATCCTTGACACGCGGAAGCATATCGAAGAAAAGTTGTCTCCCCTCCTTTGTGGCAATCACGTAAATAATATGCCATAAACCGCAAACGATTAATGCCACGCCTGCGATCCTGTGCGAAATCTTTCTGAACCCTTCGTTGTTTAATAGAAGAGCGGATAGCCATGATTCCGGAAACCTAAGGGCAAACCCGGATAATGCAAGATAAATGAAGGTAACAAGCAGTACAAAATGCTGAATCCTAAAGGCAGTGCTCATCCGTTCAATGGTTCGTGTTGGATCTTTAAGAGTAAAGAGGGCTTTTCTAAGCCATACAAGGAAATTATGGACAAAAAACGAACCAATCGTAATTACTATCAGGTATAAATAAATTTTCCTGACCCAGTAATTTACCTTCTCACCTGTAGTATCTCTATAGCCATAATCAGCATGGATTTTCCCGCTCGCAAATTTTTCTGTTGCTCCCGGATGACACTTTCCGCAAGTGGCAACAAGGTTATTTTTATGAATCGACGATTCAGGGTCTGTGGATGGTAAAATTTTGTGATAGCCGTGGCAACTTGCGCAGTTTGCCGCTTTAGTCTCCCCCTTATGACTTGCCAGCCCGTGATAACTTTCAAGAAAGGTTTTTACACGGTCAGCCGGTATGCCAAACTTTGTGTTAATTTTTTCAGAGGCATGACACTTGGCACAGACAATCTCTGAAATTACTCTCGGCGACGCATCTTTTAGTTTTTCAATTTTATGTTCTGAATGACAATCTGTGCATACTGCGGCTTCGCGGTAACCTTTTTGCGCGCTCTTGCCATGGACACTCACAGCCACATCTTTTGCAGCCTCGGGATGGCATTCTCCGCATGTCTTTATAAGATTTGAATAATGAAGCGGCGATTTTGGATTTGTTGGTGGAAGTATGTTGTGACTGCCATGACAATCCACACAGGAAGGGGCTGCTTCTTCTCCGCGCGCTTTAAGAATCCCATGAATACTATTTGTGTATGAAACAGCCAGTCTTTCATGGCACAAAGCGCAATTTACAGGTTTTGCCGCAACCCCGTCGTCAGGATGCTTTTTGGTAATATCGATGTGACAATTGACGCAGTAATTGGTTTTGTGGACGCTTGCTTTTAAAACCGATTCGTCAACAAAAAGCGATTTTACCTGTCCGTTTGCATTTGTTTTTGTCAGTTCCTTGTCGTTATGACAATCCATGCAATCGGAATTTTTTATCAATTCCGCTGCATTAACATTAAGAGATACCGCTACAATACCAACCAGCAAAATAATAACCCCATTCATAGATATTAAATTATCCGTTTATTTATAATTTAACAAGGTGAAATTTATATTTATTTATAAGAATATTTAATATCGGTTTTGGGACATTTTGTTGGATTTTTGTAAACCCTTTAAAACAGGTTTCAGTAATTAAAAAATTTAAAATTGACAAACATAATTATTTAAAAAAGAGTTAATAAATAAGACCATGAAAACAAAATTTCTGACAATAACCATTGTGTTTACATCACTGGCACTCCTAGCCCAGCCACAGGTTATAATAAAACAAAAGGCAAAAAATTTGAGGGATGACAATCTGCAAAAACAGGGAGTCCAGCAGACAGCGCCAAAACAGGCACCCCCTCAAAACACAGTTCAGACGGGTTCTAAACTCAGCCTGTCGCCACAGCAGGAAAACAGTATTTCTCAAATTATTAGCACGCTCGATAAAATCGAACCGGCTGCTCAGATAGATCCCACTTTGATATCAGATGTCAGGAAACAACTATCCTCACTCATTCAAATTCCGGTTAATATCAGGGCTGATACCCTTGATAAACTTGCAGAAGAGATGGCAGCGCTTTGGCAAAAGAAGAAATTAAATGAAGCACAATCTAAATCTGTATTAAAGGATGTTGCGTTTATACTTAATGGCAGAGAACTCTCCAGCCAGAGTATATCAGCGTTATTGTTTGATATTCAGAAACAACTTTCATCAGCCGGAATTACCCAGCAGCAGGCGCAAACATTTGTAAACGCCCTGAAATCCGTGTATTCAGAAATCAAGAAATAACGGAAAATTTTACTTTAAAGCCGCTATTGTCTTTTCAAAACTTGGGACATCCGAGATATTCAGTATTGTTACACCGGGGTCAATTCGTTTCAGAAATCCGCTTAAGACTGTTCCGGGACCGAGTTCGATAAATCTGGTGAACCCCTGCGAAAGCAAATATCTCATGGATTCTTCCCACCTGACTGTTGAGGTAACTTGTCTGACAAGTGTTGATGGTATTGAACCAGCATTTTCGTATGGTCTGGCAGTAACATTTGATATTACCTGAACAGCAGGTTCAGAAATTGTCATTGATTTCAAGACCTCCGCCAGCAAAGGTTGCGCGCTTGCCATCAATCTTGAATGATAAGCGCCTGCCACCTGCAATGGTAATACACGCTTGGCGCCTGCCGATTTTAATGCATCTGCCGCTTTCTGCAATTTCTCCTTCTCGCCAGATATAACAATCTGTCCCGGACAATTAATATTTGCAATTTCCACTCCACATTCATCGCATACAGCTTTTATTTTGTCAGCGTCAAGACCGATAACTGCGCACATGCCGCCGGAAGTGGCATCGCATGCCATTTGCATAAATTTACCCCTTTTATGAACGAGGTTTAAGGCATCTCCGAATTGCATTGCGCCTGCCGCTGTCAGAGCAGTGATTTCACCCAACGATAAACCGGCAGTTGCATCATATTTTAAATCCGGCGCGTGTTTTTTCAGGAGGTCAAAGGCTATCCAGCTTACAAGGAAAATGCCCGGTTGCGCATTTTCGGTCTTTGTTAAGACATCTTCCGGACCGTTAAAACAGATTGAGGCAAGGTCATAATTCAAAATCCGGTTTGCGCAGTTAAACCATTCCTTAGCGGAGTCGAATTTCTCCATAAGGTCTTTTCCCATTCCGACATACTGCGCTCCCTGCCCTGCAAATAATAATGCTGTCTTCATAAATTTACTATTGTTACGATGATTGACCGGCTTAATCAAAATCCTCTGTGATATTCCTGAAGTGATTTTACATCGTAGCCCCTTGTCTTCAGAGCCCGGATACCCATTACAGCCGCCTTTGCCCCACTCAATGTAGTCATTATTGGGGTGTTTGTATAGACCGCGGTTGTACGAATTTTTACCTCATCCGCACGCGGAGTCTGTCCAGTTGGGGTGTTAATGACGAGTTGAATCTTTCTGTTAATAAGGTAGTCAAGCGTATTCGGACGCCCTTCAGAAATCTTGAATATCCGTTCCACTTTCAAACCTGCTTTTTCGAGAACATCGGCGGTTCCGCCTGTTGCAATAATCTTAAAACCAAGTTCAACAAATGATCTGGCTATCGGAACAATATCTTTTTTATGGGCGTCGCTGACGCTTATGAAAACATTTCCTGAAAGCGGCAAAGGCGCGCCAATAGCCGCCTGGGATTTCGCATACGCTATCCCGAGGTCTTCGTCAATCCCCATGACCTCGCCTGTGGAACGCATTTCAGGCGAAAGCAGAATATCCTGTCCGATAAATTTGTTGAAAGGAAAAACGGATTCCTTGACCGCCCAGTATTTTGGTTTTACTTCCTTTGTAAATCCTATCTCTTCGAGGGTTTTTCCGACCATTATCTGCGTAGCGATTTTTGCCAACGGTACACCGATTGCTTTGCTGATAAATGGAACTGTCCTTGATGCCCTCGGGTTTACTTCAAGCACATAAACATCTTTTCCTTTAACAGCATACTGGACGTTCATTAAACCTATGACTCTCAATTCCCGTGCCATGGAATAGGTATATTGACGCAATACCTCAATAACATCTTCGGATAACGTGTGGGGTGGCAAGACCATGGCAGCATCGCCAGAGTGTACGCCGGCAAATTCAATATGTTCAAGTATCCCGCCAATGACTGTTATTCCTTTGCCGGAACCTTCCGGGTAAAGCCCGATATCTGACACACAATCCACATCAACCTCGATTGCATCCTCGAGGAATTTATCGACAAGCACAGGGCGGTCCGGGGAAGCCTCCACAGCAAAACGCATGTAATGCACTAATTCATCATCGGAATATATAATTTGCATTGCGCGACCGCCGAGAACAAACGATGGTCTGACAAGAACTGGGTATCCAAGTTTCCTGGCAACATTAAGGGCTTCCGTCTCGTTAGTTGCCGTTCCATTGGGGGGTTGTGGGATATTCAATTTATTTAACATTGCCGCAAAGAGTTTTCTGTCTTCGGCAACCTCGATACTTTGAGGTGATGTACCTATTATATTGACTCCGTTTTTCTGCAAACCGAGCGCCAGATTTAACGGTGTTTGTCCACCAAACTGTGCAATAGCCCCCCAGCATTTTTCCCTGTAGTAAATGTGTAGAACATCTTCGAGCGTAAGCGGCTCAAAATAAAGGCGGTCGCTCGTATCGTAATCGGTGGATACCGTCTCGGGATTTGAATTTACCATGATAGTTTCAAATCCCATTTCTTTTAAAGCAAAAGAGGCATGAACACAGCAATAATCGAATTCAATTCCCTGACCAATCCGGTTTGGACCGCCGCCGAGTATCATTACCTTTTTTCTGTCGGACGGTTTAACTTCATCGTCTCCCTTGTCGTAAGTAGAATAATAATAAGGTGTATATGCCTCGAATTCAGCGGCACAGGTATCGACTAAGCGATATGAGGGAACAATACCAAGTTTTATCCGGTGGGCTCGGACGTTATCTTCGGTGTCTCCGATAATTTTTGCAATCTGCCTATCCGAGAATCCCAGCGATTTTAACCTTAATAATTTTTCGGGGGGTAACCCTTCAATTCTGCTCATATTCGTCTTTCAAAAACCCGAATAAGTTACCCCCCGGATTTATTAATTTCAATTCTTTTTTCAATACGAATTATCAAGAATTACTTTTCGCGGGGAGGCAGCTTCTTTTCTACAAGGTTTTTCTCAAGAACGTAATAACAAGGAAGTCCATCTTTGATTGGAAGCTTAACCTCGCCTTCAATTAACGGGCGGGCATATTCGATGAACTTCTCGTTGGGCATGAAACCGTCTTCTGAAATCCAATCGCGAGGAACAAGTTTTTCCTTATTTGCGATATCTTCGAGCGGTTGCAAATCAGTCGTCCATTCAATCTTATTATCCGCAGTCACTTTCCTGACAATTTTAACCATATAACCACTCTTACCTTCAACAGCCGCTTTCACTGCAGCTGCGCCAACCATCACAGCGTTATTAATATCTGTCAGGCTTGCAAAATGCCCTGCAGCGCGCTGTGCATAACCTAACTTGACGGTACGTGTCTTTGTTCCGAGCTCACCCTGAACGATGGAAGCCAGTTTATCTGCAGCGCCGCTTAATAACGGATGACCAAATGCGTCAACATTCTTTTCATCGGCGCCAATCTCCTTGCCTGACGCGTCTTTGATGCCTTCACCAGCGACAACAATGCAGTATTTCAGCCTGCTTACGACTTCCTTTACCTTATCGAGGAACTTTTTCTGGTCGAAAACAATTTCAGGCAAGAGAATAATGTGTGGTGGGTCGTCTGGATGTCTCTTTGCAAGCACTGTACCTGCTGCAATCCATCCAGCAGAACGTCCCATAACTTCAATAATGCAGCATGAGCCATCATCCGTTGCCATGCTGCCAACGTCAATACCGACTTCCATCACAGTTGTTGCATCGTATTTAATAACCGAACCATATCCGGGGCAGTAATCTGTATAAGGAAGATCGTTATCAATCGTCTTTGGAACGCCAATCACGCGGAGAGGATAATTCCGCTTAATGGCTTCCAGATGAATCTTGTGAGATGTATCCTGCGAGTCGTTACCACCGGCGTAGAAGAAATAGCGTATATTATGGGCTTCGAAAATCTGGAAGAGCCTGTCCATGTCTTTAGCGGCTTTTTCCGGCTTCTTAACAAAGTCAATCTTATATCGGCATGTTCCCAACGCCGCTGCCGGGGTATATTTCAGCATGTCGATTGTCTTTGCCTTTTCATCGTTAATATCAATCAGGTCTTCGTTCAAAATTCCGTAAATGCCGTTGAGACCACCGAAGATCTCTTCTATGCAATCATGTTTACCGGCTTCCTGAATAACACCGACAATACTCGCGTTTATTGCGCATGTCGGTCCTCCGGACTGCGCCACCAACAAATTTCCAACCAGTTGTTCGCTCATAGTTTTTCCTAATTTTAACTTTATATTCCTTTATTCAACCTGTTTTAGTTTATTAATCTTTATTATAAGACAAGTTGCCAATTGTTTCGAGCTATGTCAAAAAGAATTATCAAATTTTTATGGAAAATAAATTTGTTTTAAAAAAACTCGAGAACGGCGAATATACAGTTTACTCTGTATCTGACGGCGAAACATTCCACCCTAAAATTGGTCCTGTCCAGGAAGCCCGCCAGCTTTATTTAAATCAACTTAATATAAGAGACAGAATTAAACAGTACGATAAGGAGTTTGTTATATGGGATGTTGGTCTTGGAGCAGCGGCAAATCCATTAATTATTCTTGAAAACATTTCAGATTTAACCGCCACGGTTGCAATTTACAGTTTTGATAAAACTACGGAACCTTTATGGTTTGCCCTTAAAAACACAGACCAGCTTACCTATCTTAAAGGATGGGAAGAAACACTTAAATCGCTCATTAATCACGGCCAGATAACTTTTATGAAAAACAATCTCAATGTAAAATGGAAATACATTGAAGGAGATTTTCCCACTTTGATTGAACGTGAATTAAATAATCCGGGTATGATACCAGCGGCTAATGCAATTTTATATGATGCATTTTCACCTTCATCCAACCCGGAAATGTGGACATTGAAACATTTTAAAAACATACATTCTATATTAGCCCGGACTGATGTACCCTGCTCGCTTGCGACTTATTCAAGAAGCACTCTTGTTCGTGTAACTCTTTTGATGGCAGGATTTTATGTAGGAACCGGCGCGCCAATCGGAGAAAAAGAAGAAACAACAATAGCAGCAAACAAGGAATGGCTGATTTCACGTCCCCTTAATAGACGATGGCTAATGCGGGCAAAGCACTCCACAAGCGCTGAACCGCTCGAAAAACCCGAATATATCCAGAAACCTATGTCGAAATTCACACTCGAGGCATTGTTGTCACACCCCCAGTTTTCTCATTTACCAATTTAATGGAATATATTAAAAATGCACTATAATCAGGGCTTAAAAAATCTTGTTTTTACATACGTGTGGGTTTAATCTTTATTTATTAAAATGATTTTCCTAATTTTGAAGGAAAATCGGTTTATACAATGCAAAATAAAATACTTGTAATTCGCGGCGGAGCGATTGGAGATTTTATTTTAACATTGCCGGTATTGTCCGCTTTAAGGGACAGGTTCCCAAAAAGCACAATCGCGGTAATGGGTTATCCGCACATTGTCCAGTTGGCTCAACTGGGCGGTTTGGCGGACGAAATTAAATCAATCGAATCCAGAGAGTTAGCTCCTTTCTTCGCGCCGAATGCAAGGTTACCCGAAGAAACAACAAGATTCTTTGGTTCAGCCGCAGTAATAATTTCATACCTTTACGATCCGGACGAAATTTTTCAGGACAATGTCCATAGATGTTTCCATGGGACATTCATTGCCGGACCGCATCGTCCTTCGGAATCGCTGAAAATCCACGCCACTGAAACATTTCTCAGACCGTTGGAACGGCTGGCAATTTTTTCTGCGGATCCAACACCAAGGATAAATATCCAGAGACAAACCAGAACTGCTCAGGACGATTTTATATGGCTTGCTGTGCATCCCGGAAGCGGCAGCGAAGCCAAAAACTGGCCTGAATCTAAATGGACTGAATTATTCAAAGAGTTGTCCAAAATAAATAAACTAAAAATACTTCTTGTTGGCGGCGAAGCCGAAGGTGACAAAATTGATCGTCTTGCCTCTTTGATTCCGGGCGAAAGGCTTGAACTGGCAAGATGTTTGCCATTAAAAGATTTAGCCATACGTATGAATGAATGCGACGCATTTATCGGGCACGATTCCGGTATCACTCATCTTGCTGCTGCGCTAGGTTTGGAAGGTATAGTTCTGTGGGGACCGTCCGAACCTGCTATTTGGCGTCCACGCAGCGAAAAATTCAGGATTATTAAATCAGAAATCGGGATTAATTACATCAGAGTTGATGAAGTATTATGCCAATTAAAAACACTCCTTCGGATTCCATAAAAAACCCGCCATGCAATTCTTACATAAAAATCACGTTACCCGTAAGTAGCCTTAGAAAATAACATGGCACAGGAACCCAGAAAAATTGGTCTCTTTGGCGGGTCTTTCAATCCGGTTCAAAATGCGCATCTGATTATTGCGCGGATTGCTTTGGAAAAATTTAATCTGGACAAAATCTTTTTTATTCCCGCCGCTCAATCTCCGTTCAAACCCGACATCAGACCTGCGCCTGCAGAACAAAGGATACGTCTGCTTCGTATGGCGCTTGCCAGCGAAACCAGATTTGATGTTGATACTCAGGAAATCGAAAGAGGCGGAATTTCCTACACAATAGATACTGTCCGAAACTATAGAAAGGCTTATCCACAAGCCTCCCTGTTTTATATAATAGGGGCAGATCATATCCGCACATTACCAAAATGGAAGGATGCAGAAACGATTGCCGCAATGGTCGAGTTTATCGTCTTTACACGTCCGAATGAAAAAGTGGCTCCATTGCCGGAGATTTACAAAATCCATTTAATTGATGAATTTTACTTTTCCATTTCATCCACCTTGATAAGGAAGAGAATCAAGGAAGGACTGTCTATAAAGGGATTTGTCCCAGACATTGTAGAGGAAATCATAAGAACCGAAAAAATGTTCATGCAAGATGAGAATCCTTCAGGTAACAAAAATTTCGAAAGCCACCGGAATCATAAAAACGGTTTTGCTGTCGCTCATCCTTCCGGGCAAACTTGCAAAGATGATAATAATGGTAGAAATTTTAATTCATGTTCGAAAAATACTTTTATAAATATAAACAACGAACAAAAAAATGAAAAATAAAGGGTTGGATTCAAAAAAATTAGCGTTGCTGTGCGGTGAATTCGCCGATAACAAAAAGGCGGAAGATGTGGTAATCCTTGATTTAAGGAAGCTGTCCGATATTGCAGATTATTTTGTGATAGCATCGGCGACAACCGAGCCTCATCTTCGCGCAATTGCGGATGAAATAGTTGAAAAACTTAAAACCGAACATGGAATAACTCCATACTCAATAGACGGCGAACGACCAATTTCATGGCTCGTCATAGACTACCTTGACGTGGTAGTCCATATCTTTCGCTCTGATCTGCGGGCTCATTATGACCTTGAAGGGCTTTGGAGCGACGCTCCAAAAGTAAGGCGCCGAAAAGTAAAAATCACCGACCCTCTTATTGAAGCAATTAAACCAAAACGCAAGCGCGCATCTAAAACTAAAAAGACTACCTCTTCCTAAAAAAATTTACATCCGAGCAAAAAAGAAAAAACCTGATTTTATGGGGGAAGCCCGTTGTTTTACTGTGATGGTTTTGGGGGTTCGGTTTGCTGAACCTCGCTTTTTTGCTGTGTCCCTTCCGAAGGCTGACGAATCGGAATTTCTTTGGAAATCTGCGCCATCAATTCTACAACTTTTTTAAAATCATCAAGTCCGCTTGCCGGTATAATTATCATGTCACGATGACCGCCGACGTCTTCCGTAATCCTCAAAAAACGTCCCTTTGGGTTTTCCTTTAAAGAAAAGATAAATGTCTTGCGTTCAATCTGAACCTTTTCGATTTTCAGAGTGTCCTCATTAAAATGCGTCTTGTGTTCATGGGCGTGTTCAAATTTTCTATGCCCATAAGGCGATGGACGTTCATTTGAAATCATAATATTTTCCCGTTAATCAGACGCCATGGAGTTTCCGTTCGTATTAATATCGTACTGATTCTACGGTTTTGTCAATATATTATTTTGTTCTTATAACCAGTTTCTGGGCACTTCCGTTCTGTATAGAAATCAGATTTATAAGGTATATTCCGGTTGAAACCAATACGATGGCGTTAACACCCCAACTCATCCCATGCAGAATCCGGAATGAACTCTCCGCGCCAAGCCTCTGGGCATTTGTTGTTTTTAAATCGTATTTTTGAATCTGCAATTGCTTCATGGCAGGCATCATAAAAATACCGTTCATGATGTTTAATGAACAAATTAAAACTAACAACCACAATTTAAACTTGTTGAAAAACTGTCCCATTATTAGCCATTCTAGTACGATATGCAGGAACGCTACCGCACCGCAGAAATATTGGAAATGATAATATCTTTTCAGAATGATAATATTTGCTGCGCCGGCATAGGCTTTAGAATAAAACGATTGGGGACCCCCGAATAGCGCAAGCATTTCATTAGAAAAAAATCCCGGTGCCACAACAAATGTGAAAAATATACCAGCCCCGAACCAAACTGCGGCATTTAATATCCCGAATATTCTTATGAATTTGTTCACATTCCGGACTGGTTTAATTAATCAAGAATACCCCAGGAAGCTATTTCGCCAGAACAAGAGGACTAAATATTACGTATAGAGCTAACGTTAATATCACCACAATTATCCCAGCCAGTTTAGCTGATTTTGAACTGCTTAAATCTATATTTACTTTCTGTTCGAATTTTACCGGTTGCGGCAGCGGTTTTAACACAGTGATAATTGTCATTACTGCAATGCAAAGTGCAAAACAAACTGCCATCCTGTTCAAAAATTGCAGCGATGGCATTGCTAATTTCAGCGCTCCATAAGCCACAACATTTGTTAACAAACTTACTATGCCGCAGACTGCCGGCGCCCTTTTAACTATTATTCCAAAAGTAAATGCAGCAAGAATACCTGGTGAAATGAATCCTTGACTTTCCTGAATTATTGTAAAGATACTGTTGCTGATTTGCGGGTTTCCAAGTTGCGGGGCAAGAATCACTGCAATTGCGGAAAATACCACCACTGAAATTCTTCCAAGACGGACGACAGCGCTCTGCGATGCATTTGGCGAAATATATTTCTTATAAACATCTATTGCAAATATTGTTGATGCTGCATTTAACATTGCCGCAAGTGAACTTACGACTGCTCCAAGTAAAGCAGCCAGCACAAACCCTACTATTCCCGTACCCTGCGGCAATACATGTCCAAGAAGTTGAGCAAGCGCAGTGTCATATTTATATGCAATCAGTTTTTCTTCGCGAGGAGACTGTCCTTTTGCCTTTGCCTCTTCGGTTACTTTTGCATTAAACGAATCAATCTCCTTAGCCAAACCTTCATTAATATGCCTCCATGCATGGTCTTCGGTTGTAAATATAGTTAAAGCAGAGATTGATATCTGGTCGAATTTTGCCTTTGAAATTGGCAAAACAAATGGATTTGCAACTTTAATCTTACTCAAAGCGTTTTCATCCGTGAAAACCGCAATCATGTATTTCCCGGGTTGCCATGAAACAATTTTATCCTCCGTCGGATTCTCAACAACCTGAACAAACTGCGTTTGCGGATTTGCTTTGTAATACCTTGTTAAACTGATTGCAGTATCTGCCACAGCCTCAAGTTGCATATTTTTGGAATAAAGATTAAATGCAATAATCCCCGGTATAACAATTACAAAGGGGATTAACAATTTCATGAAAGCGGCAAAAATAATTCCCTTCTGCCCCTGACTTAACGATGCTGAACCAAGCGTTCTTTGGGTAATATACTGATTTAATCCCCAATAATAGAAATTCGGGATCCACAGCCCAAGTAATAATGCTGTCCATGGCAACACATTGTCCGTTGCAGGTAAGAACATACTTAACCGGGAAGCGTTCAGATCAAAAAATCTCTGCACTGCCCCTGCATCCGGCGGTAACTGTTTCATTGCAACAGCACCAGTTTGTGTGCTTACAACCACCGCTGCTTCGGATGCAGAGCCAAGTTTCTGGAAAGCAAAATACATGATAACAGCCCCACCGAGAACCAGCCCGCTCCCCTGAATCAGGTCAGCCCAGGCGCATGCTTTAAGACCGCCTGCAGTAACGTAAAGCATTGCAATAATTCCGATTATTAAAGAACCTTGTAATAAAGTTATGTTGACACCTGACTTTGCTACCAGCGTTTTTAATGTCAATGCCCCGGAATAAGTAACCGACCCGAGCAACAAAAGATATATCAATACAGTGGCGATTGCCATGAATGTTCGCGCCGAACTTGTGAAACGATACTCGAGAAATTCCGGCATTGTGTAAATACCTGCCTTTAAGAAGTATGGCAGGAAACCAAACGCGACAACAACCAATGTTATCGCCGCCATCCATTCATAACTGGCAATTGCTATTCCAACGTGGCTTGCGGCGTTACCGCTCATTCCGACAAATTGTTCCGTGGAAATATTTGCAGCAATCAGTGAAAATCCTATCAGCCACCATTTCAGCCCGCGTCCGGCTAAAAAGTAATTTTCACTGTTCCCCTCCGTTTTGCTTTTTGTTAATCCAACTACTACAACCGCTACTACGAAGGCGACAAAAACAATTATATCAACCGTAAATATTTTAAATGTTTCGTTTCCCATATCTCTTTGGTTAGAAATCTTGTAATTTTATAGTTAAGATTGTCAACCAAATAAGAAGATCTGTGAAGTTTTATTCTTGGCTATTAGGTCGCGGGCAGTTCATTTTTGCTTATAGTATTATTCAACTAATTTCGTCTTTATTCTCAAAACCGAGAATGAATAACGGGGTAATTTTATAGAAAAGTCTTCACCGTCTATTTTTGCCGTCTTTACAACCGGCGCAACTGCAAACGGTTTTTCAGGAGAATTAACAAGGTCAGGGGCATTGCCGGCTAACTGTTCGATTTTTACAGTTTTGCTCATTAAAATGCAGTTTTTAAGACTAAACTTGCAATTCTTGTCTCTGCCATACGGATTTACGACTTTGATTATCAACTCACTGGTCTTTTTGTCGTAAGAGGATGTTGCAAATAGAGGATTTTCAGAATCCGAATCTGTAATTTTTAGCGTAATGACAAAATCTCCGCGGTTTAAACTGTACATTTTTTGTACATAATAGGATGGTGTGGCATAAACCGAGAGGTTATCAAACCAGATTAAATCCGGTGTCCATTGCCATGCGTCAACGTGGGCGAGCAACGGCGCGTATGAGGCAAGCCGCACAACATCCGCATTTCTTTCCAACCCGGTCATAAAAGCCGCCTCTGCGAGGGCACATTCAAGGGTGTTTTTATTGTCAGGTCTTGCCACGCCAACTGATTGCGCCGCATATTCACCGGCGAATACTTTTGGTCCTTTTCTATCGTATGAATCGTACCGATTTACATTTTTAAGAAACCATGATGGACTCCTGTAATAATGCTCATCTATAATATCAGCATTGAGTTTTCTCAGTTCACCCCAAAGATACTCGAATTTCTGTCCGTCAGGATCAGGACCAGCGCTTGATATAAGGATTATATCGGGATATTTCTTCTTAATTTTTTCCGCAAAGACCTTATAACGTTCGATATATTGCGGTCCCCATTGTTCGTTTCCGACACCCAACATTTTCAGATTGAATGGTTTAGGATGTCCAAGTTCTGCTCTCACTTTTCCCCATTTTGTCGAGACATCACCATTTGCAAATTCAATCAAATCCAGCGCATCTTGAATATATTTGTCAATTTCTTCAAGAGGAGCCAGTTCGCCGGAATTAAACTGGCAAGCCATGCCGCAGTTCAATATTGGCATTGGCTCGGCGCCGATGTCTTCACAGAGCTGGAAAAATTCGAAAAACCCAAGAGCATAAGACTGGTAATAATCTGGAGCTGGACGATGTTTGAACTCCATATTCCACCGGTTCACAATTAATTTCCGTTCTTCAGGCTTGCCAATGGTATTTTTCCATTGATACCTGTTATCAAGCGTCCTTCCTTCGACAATGCAGCCACCGGGAAAACGCACAAATCCGGGTTTCATATCGGCAAGCATTTTAACAATGTCGGCACGTAATCCGTTAGGACGGTTTTTCCATGTTTTTCTCGGATAAAGAGACACCCAGTCAATGTCCAATCTACCTTTCCCTTCGAAAGTTAATCTCAGATTAGCCTTTGGCTCCAAAGCCTTTGACTTTAAATTGAGACTGATTTTCTGCCAATCGGATTGGAATTTCATAATCTTTCCGGAAGCAAGCACATCACCAGTCGGTGATACAAGAGAAACTTCCAAAACGCCCTTCCCTGAGGTTTGTCCGCGTATCCAGGCGTTAAATATATACGTCTCGTCTTTTTTTATTCCAATCCCGCGAAATCCCTCATTCAATACCTCGACCTTTGAATTTTCATTATTGTTCATTAACTGTAAATAATTGGGATTCTTGGGGTTAAAAGGATTGTTATTTGCAATCCTATAATGAGACTCTTGCCCTTTAACATTTATCTTCCATCCCATTAGCGGGTCAGGAAATTCAAACCCCCGGTTTTTAATCAACTCAGCCGACAACCCGCCGTCAGCGGCAAAATTGATGTCTTCAAAGAATATCCCCCACATGATGGGATTTATCTCCGCCCCTTTATTTGAAAGGTCAATTTCAATATTTTCCGCAGACGTTTTGGTAACTGCTATGGTCAAAATGATTATGCAAGCTATGCAATGAGAAAATAGCCTTTTCATAACACTTTTATAATTAGGTTGTTATAAAACTATTCGATATCAAATGCAAACAGTGTGACGCTGCAAGGCTCCACCGATAATACCTTATTGCCTTTAACCTTCCTTTCTGCGATTACAACTTTGTCCGGAGCGGTATCAGGGTCATTGTAGGCTTTGGGGTCGTTACCAGCAATTTGCCATTTCAAACCTTGTTCTTTTAGCTTTAAATTCGGGATTTCGAGGGTTATCTCTTGAGGAAGCATAGTTGGATTAACAATCCCGATGGTAAGCCTTTTGCCATTTTTACTCACAGCCGCCTGTGCATCAATTACACCTTCAGATTTCGTTCCTAAAGGGATTTCCTCGAATTGATTCCGATAAAGTTTAAGCACAAGCCCTGTGGTTTCAAACGCTGCATTTCTGCGGCTTGTTTTAATACATCCAATTACATTAACTGTCTGCGCATAAAATGCAGAATGAATAATATCGCTTTGCCGCGCATATTCGTGCAAACCTGCAGCGATACCAAGCGCATCTTTCAAAAAATAACGGGTTCCAAGTTCCCCGAAGACATGAGGTCCGTACCAGTAATTCCACTCTGTCATAGCAATCCTGATATTTTTTTCTTTAAGCACTGGATATTGTTCTCTCATTTTCCTGTGGAAGTTGACCTTATTACGGATATTGTCCGGAATAAGACGGGTGTGAGCTACTAAATCCTGTCGTTCCTGACAATAAAAATGCTCGGCTATCAGGTCCATGTAATTATAGCAATTTTTTAGCAACCCTTCGCTCCATGGACCGGCATTTCCTGAACCAATACATATTATAGTGGGATCGACTTCCCTCATTTTTTCAACCACCCAGTTATGCTTCTGGACATAGTGTTCAAGAGCCATGTAACCAAGTTGCCACTGCCCCCACATCTCGTTGCCAATCGCCCAGAATTTGATGTTAAAAGGCTGAGGCGAACCATTATCAGCCCGTTTTTTGCCCCAGTATGTTTTTGTTGAACCGTTGCAATATTCAAGGAATGCTGCCGCAGAATAGGCATCACCGAATCCAGTATTTACCGTGACAAGGGGTTCGGCTTTTAACAACCTGCAGAACTGGACAAACTCATGGATCCCTACATCGTTATGTTCAACGCCAGTCCATGCAGGATTTCTTCGCGGTGGACGACGGTCTCTATCGCCAATCCCATCTCGCCAATCATAACCACTGACAAAATTACCACCGGGCCAGCGGTATATCGGGGCGTTAAGTTCTTTCAGCAATGCAAGCGTGTCCGCGCGAAAGCCGTTAACATTGTTTGCCGGCATCAGCGAAACAGTCCCAATGAATGCTGAACCATTCTTAACCTTAATTTCAAAGAACGCGTTGTCAGTCGTATCGCCAGCTGTAAACCTGAATGGATATTTTTTATATTGCTTTGTCAACTTTCCGAGACTGACGGTTTGTTTATCTGAAGGGTTATCCCCCCAGCCAAGAGTAACTTCAATTGCCGCCTTATCGTCGGATTTTGCCCATAAATAACCAACATAGCCTTTTCCTTTATCAACACCAAGGTTGTTATGTCTAATAGCGGTTTCTCCTTTTATGAAAGGTGTATGCCGTCCGACAAATGGTTTGTTTGTACTCATTGTAACATTATTTGCATCCCCAATTATCTGCCATGGAGACGATCTGAGAATGGGATAGGGATTATCTCTGAATCCGCGATACGGGCTATAATTCCCTGTTATTGGATAATAAAACTTTCTATCTTCAAGCATCTCTGCCCAGATACCACCGTAGATGCAACGTCCGAGGTGCTCGATGAATTGTCCGTAAATATATTTTGAAATAGGCTCGCCCTTTGAATCTGGATCTATTTTTATCAGCGCTTTCTGAATTGGGGTTTGAACGCTTGCGGATTCGCCTGTGTTTGTCCCTGAGGAAGTATTAGTGCTGGTTTTCTCGACTTTTAGAATCCTTACGCCAAAAACACCACCTGCCCATGCCCCCGGATGCGCCTGAAATCTGATATTTACCTTTTCTTTTCCTTTGGTCAGTTTTTCGGGGATCGGATAAACAACATCAAAGAACTGATTTGGTTTGTTATTTTCTAATCGTTGTGTGGCAATTTTCTCTCCGTCAACAAGGATATCAAAAACTCGGTTCCCGGCATCGCTACCCCAATATGTGCAGACAAGTTCAACTGGTTCATCTTTTGAAACTTTCATATCAAACGCAAACCATCCACCATCAGTAGCATGACGCCATTTCCGACCATGCGCCTCACCTGTGGCTGTTTTTTCGCCTGCCATATTGTGGTCACGTTCGGGTTGCATCTCGCCAACGTGAAGAATATCAACCGTTCTTGCCTCAAGTTTTTTCTGGCGTTCTATTTCCGCCTTCATTTCATTCTCTTTTTTCTTCCATTCTTCGGTAGTGAAAATATCGAGGTAAACTGTGTATCTGCGGTCATGAAGTGAGAAAAATGGTTCCAAATCAACATCCCGTGGCTTACCCACGCCATCAGTCTTGAAAAGCAACTTTTCAACCTCAACAGGCTTAACCCAGTCCTGAACCGGCTTGCCCTCTGTAATCAATACTGGAACATAAAACGGGTCTCTTGCTTTAGGATCATTCACAGGTCCAAGATTTGCAGCAAGGAGTGTAGGACCATAAAATATTGCTATCCTGTTTGGATTATCAGGCATTGTTTCAATCCTTAAACTCATTGGCAACGAAACCTCAACTACGTCTCCGTCTTTCCATACTCTTTTTACTTCGGCATAGCTTATGGGTTTTGAATTGACCTTGACCTCCTTACCGTTGACTTTCACTACCATATTACCTTTAGCCCAGTGCGGATGTCTGAATCGTATTCCGAATTCCTGATTTTCCTTGCAATTAACGGTGAATTTTATGTTCCCTGAATACGGAAACTTCGACTCTTGCGTTAATACCACACCTTTTTTCTTCCATTCTACCCGCGACGGAATATACAGATTGACCCAGATACCTCCATCATCATGGAAATATATGAACTCGCCATATTTAACATGATTTTCCATCCCCGTGCCGACACAACATGTAAAACCGTCATACATACTCTGATAAACTTTATAATGCCCAGGCTTTAATGACAGGTTGTAAATTACGCGACCATCGGGATGTTGCGTAGCGAGTATGTGATTGAGCAATGCACGCTCATAAAAATCTGCCACTGCTGGGTCTGCGTCCCATCCAAATATGTGGCGTGTAAGTTTAAGCATATTGTAGACCTTGCAGGTCTCGGTGGTATCCTCGCTGAGTCGGTTGTTTAGTTTATCAGGCTCTCCAAAATATTCCCGATCGCAATTTCCACCTGTTACATAAGAATGATGATAAACAACCCTGTTCCAGAAAAACTGAGCCGCCGCTCTATCTGACTCGTTTCCGGTCAACTCATAACGTGTCGCCAGTCCAATAAGTTTTGGGATTTGAGTATTGCCGTGTTTGCCCGGCAAAATGTCGATACCCCTTGCAAGCGGTTCAAGAATGGCTTTGTGATGGAATTTCCTGGATAATTCAAGGTATCTTTCATCTCCGGTATCGGCGTATAAATCGGCAAGAACTTCATTTATGCCACCGTGTTCGCATGCAAGCACCTTCTGCATTTGCTCGTCATTAAGTTTAATAAAAATCTTATACATCCAGTCCGCGAGACGTTTCTCGACTTCCAGAGCCTTAGCGTTACCGCAAAGCCGATACGCATCTCTAAGCCCTGCCATTTCTTTATGCAGCGTATAAATAGGAACCCAGCAGCCATTCAGGTCAAAACCCGCCGACCTGATATTCCCAGCCTCAACTTCTGCAAATACTTTTCTGCCGTTCGGAATTGCCGCAACGTATCCATCGCCCTGCGCCTTCTGGCACTCTTCGAGTTCGTTGACAATATAATTAACGCGTTCCTTAAAACGCTCGTCGCCTGTGCTCGCATAGGCAATCGCGCAGGCGCTCAGATAATGCCCAAGGGAATGTCCTGAAATGGTCATCCGCTCCCAGCCGCCGTAATGTTGGGCTTTGGGCTGTAAACCCGCCTCTTTCCGAAAATTGGCAAGAAACCTATCCGGTTCGAGACTTAAAAGATATTTAACTCCTCTATCCTGATTCGATTTAAACGGGCTTCCGTCTATCAACCGAACATCAAAAAGGCTGAATGGAACGGCTTTTGGTGAGATTTTCGGCTCCACCTTTAATTTCAGATTATCACTCCTAGTAACGTCTGCTTTCAGCGTAAAGCAGATGGCAATTAATATTCCAATTACGGCTTTCCACAGGATATTTTTGTTCATATTCGCCTCTCAGTTGTTATTTTTTACTATGCCTTAATTGTTAACTATAGATAAAAATTTCCTCCGACTGAGGAATACAAATTCAGCGTTCAAAAATACTGGACGTTTTTCGTTTAAAATATATTTAGTTAATTTTATTTATTTACTCAACAAAAAATCGCCACACGCAAAAAATTTTTTCATCCCAGGACAAATAAAATTGCCTTTCCCGGATTAACAGGAAAGGCAATTTGTAATGTAAGACTTATTTATTTTGGTTTTAATTGATAATTTTTAAATGATTTACTTCACAAGTTTCACAGCTGCATCAACTACAGCGTCGGTTGTCATTCCGTAATGTTTATATAGATGTTCGGCAATATACGCAGAACGACCAAACTCGCCATTGATGGCGATTGTTTTCATCTCATGTCTGATTCCAGCCTGCGCAAGGGCGTGCGACAGTAATGCAGACATTCCGCCAATCGCCTGATGATCCTCTATAGTAACGACTCTGCCTGAACAGGCATTGACAATCTTGCCAATCGTCTGGACGTCAACCCGATTAACGAAAGGATTGTTGATAACGGCGGCTTTGATACCTTTTTCGGCAAGTTTTTTACCCGCTTCTATAAGTTTACCTATCAAAATGCCGCAGCCGACCAACGCAACGTCAGTCCCTTCGCTGAGAACTTGCGCCTTTCCCCATTCATAAGACACATTTTCGACCCAGTATTCCGGATAATTTTCGCGTCCAACGAAGAATATATAACTTTCGCCATCCTTACCGGCAAGACGGTCTGCAGCCTGATGTTTAATTGCCTCATACATCAGCGCTTCAGCCTCACGCGCGCACGACGGCGCAATTACAACCGTGTGTGGTATGGCGCAGGTTGCCGCAAAATATGTTGTTGCCTGATGCGATGCGCCATCAGCAGCGTCCTGCAACCCAACATGTGAGAAAATGGCTATTACAGGCGCCTGCGATAACGCCGCCATTGTCAGCGGGAGATTCCCTTTTGTAACCCCGAATTGTCCAAAAGTATCAACAATCGGAATAAACCCTGCTTTTGCAAACCCCGCGCCAGTGCTAATCATGTTTGCCTCTGCAACGCCAACTTCGATGAACCGTCCAGGAACAGCCTTCTGGAAAGCGCTGATTCCAGTTGAACCCTGTACGTCCGAAGAGATTGAAAATACTGGATAACCTTCCTGTGCGGCTCTGATTACCGCTTTCGCAAGACCAGCCTGGACCTTATCCTTTTTAACAGGGCTTGGAGGTTGCACCGCTGCTTTAGCCTTCTTTTCAGCCTCTTTTTGTTCCCATTCTTTTCTTAAAGAAACTGCCCAGTTCAGGAATTCTTCGGGCGGGTTTCCGCCGTAAATTTCATTAATCCAGTCAACAATCTTTTCTGCGTTAGATAGCGGGAATCCATGTCCGCCTGTTTTGTCTTCCATTGTGGCTTTAATGCCATAACCCTTGATGGTTTTAGCCCAGACGCAAACGGGTTTGTTCGGATTTGCCTTTGCTTCCTTAACAGCGCGTTCAATTGCCAGATAAACCTCCTGCAAATCGTGACCATTATTAACTTTAATTACGTTCCAGCCGAGAGTTGCAAGAGACTCAAATGTCGGTTGCATACTATAGGCGTCTTTGGAAATACGCCCGGACAATTTTGTATCATTATCACTTATAACCATTACAAACGGGTTAACGAGTCCCTTTGCGGCAAGACCCGGAATTGCTGCAAATGCCTCTTTTGCCTCACCTTCCATTGATGCGCCGTCAGAGACTGTGCAAATTGTGACTCTGTCTTTCCCTACAATTTTATCGGCAATTGCAAGTCCCTGAGCCTGTGGAAGTCCAGAACCCAGAGGACCATTACTGATTAACACGCCTTCCGGATTAAGATGGGATTCGCCATGTCCTGTGAGTTTGCTTGTGATGCTCCTGAAACCTTTGAGGTCCTCGAATGTCATTCCGTCGAAACCGTAATTTGCGCGTAAGGCGTAAATGCCGTTCTCGGTATGACCCGCGTCATTTACAAAGTTAAACGCCTCATACCATTCTCTGTCCTTTACAGAAAACATGATACCATGAATTGCGGCGTTTATCTCGGCAAACGCCGCAGGACCGCCCCAATGACATGCAGCGCCTCCATTAACTGCATGAATGTTCATTAAAGCGACAAGAGCGCGTGTTGCCCGCGGATCAGCAAGAATTACATCCTCGCCGGCAGCGTTCTTGACCTTGACCCAGTACTTTGGCGTTCTCCGCGGCGTTGGCGCGAGTTTCGGTTTAATCTCCAAAGCCTTTAACGGCGGAACTTCAACTGTTTTTACCGGACCACTATCTGCACCCATATTTCTTTTCCTCTGCTTATTTTTTTAAACTTGTTATTAAAATTTCAATTCTATCAGAAATATTTCAAATTATTAAATACATTTTTAACATAAATTCAAACAATCCATCTTCTCAATCCATAAGGCGCAAGTCGTACTGGGATATTTTTAAAATCTGGGTGGGCTTTTTCGATTTCCTGAATTAATGCGTGTTTATGGCGCGTATTTTTACCCATCAACAAAGTTACCGATCCCCCTGCTCCGCCTGCACCATTAACTTTCCAGCCGATTATATCAAATTTTTTTGCAATCTCAATTACCATCCTTGCACGCTCACCGACCAATTCGTTGTGCAATTTTGCTTGCGACTCGGTATTAAAAATCATTGTTTCTCCGAACTTGTCTAAATCTCCTTTAAGTAACGCTCTTTTGCCTTCTTCTGCCGCTTCACGCAGAGGTTCAAGGTATTTTCTAAATTGCGGCGAACGTTCCAGCCTTTCAATTACAGTCTTATGGACTTCCGAAGAAGAATGCGGTTTACCTAAGTAGACAAGGAGAAGGCGGGACTCCAATTCCCATGAAAGTTCCTCTTTTAAATAAATAGGCGATACGGTCGCTTCCGGATACCTGTTCATTTCAATAAAATTCACTCCACCGTAAGCAGAACACAACTGATCCTGAATGCCGGATTGAAGTTTGAGCAACTCTGTCTCAACATAATGCGCCTTTGAAGCAATTTCGTGACTTGTAAGGTTTCCGCCGCTTATATAATCCAGCGCTCCTATGACAGCCACAGAAACAGCCGCAGACGTACCTGTGGAAGCGCCGGCTGGAGCCTCTGAAAATATCGAGACCTCCAGTCTTAAATCTGGCGGTAACTTAAATAGCGAGAATGCAGCCTCGATTAATGGATGCTTTGACCAGTTTTTCGAATTTGCCTGAATGTTGTAAGAATCACCATAATTTTCGGCATGTATGGTAATCTGCGGTTCATTTTTCTTCTTTTTCCGCGCTTCGACAAGAACTTCAACAAACGGGAAGATGGCAATGTTGAGAACTTTGCCACTTCCTGCAAACCAGGTATCAGTCCAACCACCAAGGTCGCAAATCCGTATAGGGGCTGTGCATTTGATTAACATGATATTGATTTAACATTTTAAAATAATGATTCAATAATAAATTCAAAGGTGCGGAAGGTTCAGGAAAGCTCAGTGATAAAACCATGGTAATGCAATAAAACAATTTCCGTTTCTATCTGTGCTTTTAAAAAAAGTAAAGTCGAATATAAATCTTTAATAATGAATATGATTGAGGATTTTTTGTAAAATCCTAATCATTTCAGATTGAAATTACTCGAGCCGAATTTAAAATGAAACGATTTATCAGCCGGTACAGTTATCCTGTAATTTGAATCAGTTTATAGATGATATATACCTGAATAAAAAACAGGGAGATAATCGAAATCCATGTGATGGCTTCACGCAAAATATAGTTCTTCGATTTAACCTCGGACAACCAGAAGCGGAGTTTAGCTCCGCCTGCGACTATCACGTCACCATTTCTTAAACGGATTTTTTGAACTGGTTTATCGTTAACAACAGTTATAGCCGGTTCAATTGCAGAGAGGTAAAATCCATCACCCGGTACATAAGAAATTTCGAAGTGCTTATCCCAAATACCATCATCTTTAAGAACAAGCGAGGCGTTTGAGAGTCTGCCAACTAAAGCTGGAAACTTATCCAGATTAATTGTTTTTCCTGAATCCTTGCCTGAAATTATGGAAATCTGAACCATTCGTTCAGTTGATTACATCCAGCGTCTTGGAACAATTATCCGGTCGCCGGGGAATACAGGAAGGTCGTATTTAGGATTCTTTATAGCCTTGTTGTAATCTACTGTAAGGACTTTACCGTCACTGCGAATAACTCTAATTGCTTTTTTGTTTGCATAATCTGTAAAACCACCGGCGGCGGCAATTGCACCGGTTACTGTTATTTCGCCGATATGCTGGAATCTGCTTGCCATTTTCACTTGTCCATCAACATAGAAAAACCTTCCTGTCTGACGAATGGTAACAGTTGCACGGGTAAAATATTTGGGAACGTATTTATTGTAAATTTCATTCTCCAATTCTTTCGGAGTTTTACCAGCAGCCTTAACGTCGCCAATCAGATAGAGATTAATAGTGCCATCACTTTTAACTTTTTGTTCAAACGGCTGATTTGGCACAGGGGACGTCGTAGAAGTAGTAGGCAATATCAAAGTGATTTCAAGGGTATCATCCGGTTGAATAATTTCGTAATTGGTGCGGGAAGGCGTATAATCTTCAGCTGAGATAGCATCCTTTGAACCCGTGCTTTCGCAACCGATAAATACCAATGAAATCAGCCCCAAAATAATTACAAAACAAAGTTTTCTAATTCCCTTCATAATCTCTAAAAAGTTTTCATACATAAGTTTTTAATTATTTCCATTACTCTTAAAGTTATTTGGCGATTTTACGAAATCAATATTTTTGTTTTATTGAAACCTCATCCGTTTTGGATTCTTTGTCAGCGTCATTTTTGGCATCCTTGCCTTTTGGTTTTGACTTTATAAGTTGGTCGTCCGCCACTTTATTATAGCTATCGTGGTAGTAACCGCCGTAGTAATAGTAATAACTTGCATCAGATGTCATGGTAATATTGTTCAAAACGATACCGATAAGGTTACCCCCAATTTTCTCGACCATTTGTTTACAACGAATAGTCATCGGTTGTGGATAACGGCGATACTGGATGACCTGAATTGTCATATCAACGAGGCTTGCAATAATTGAGGCGTCGCTGACACCCATGATTGGCGGTGAATCAAAAAATACATAGTCATAACGTTGTTTCAATTCGGCAACAAGTTCTTTCATCTTCGGGGAACTGAGTATTCCCATCGAACTGCTTGGCAATTTGCCGCTGGGCATAAAGTCAAGTTTATCCTGTGGTGTTGTTTGAATAACCTCTTCCAGACTGTTCTGGTTAAGTAAATAATTCGTCAGACCGACAGCGTTTGAAACTCTGAGAATTTTATGCAAACTGGGTCGCCGCAGGTCGGAATCTACAAGCAAAACCCGGTCACCATTCTGGGCAAAAACAACGGCAAGATTGAAAATTGTGGTTGATTTGCCTTCCCCTGCTCCGGCGCTGACAACAGCAAGGGTATTGGCATTAGGATTCTTGCGCGAAAAGAGAATATTTGTTCTGAGAACCCTGTAAGCCTCGGCGTGCGAACTATCAGGTCCTTCATCGAGCAGAGAACCAACATTTTGAGGAATGACAGCAAGCACAGGAGCCTGTAAAGCCCTTTCAACATCGTCAATTGTTTTGACGCTTGTATCAAGATATTCAATAAAGAACGCAAGCCCGATCCCGAGAATTAATCCGAAAATTATACCAAGAGAAATGTTAAGAACTTTATTTGGTAAAACTGGTTTTTTGCCGGGTTCTGCCCGGTCAACAATCTTGACAATGGATGAATACGGAACCTTGAGATTGAGTATTTCTGTGGAAACCCTGTAAGTAAGGCTTTCTTTAAGCCTTTTAGCAGTATCAAGATCTTCTTTTGCCGAAGTGAACTGTCTTAATTTCTCGGCATTTTTAATATTCTGTCTTCTGGTTTCTTTTACTTTGTTATCGAG
>Ga0078972_1000587_pt1 | contig 149793 bp, 141 predicted proteins | sample YelNatPaOPGAMG01_FD_67568 | JGI IMG/M metagenome (GOLD analysis project Ga0078972, IMG submission 67568) | Hot spring thermophilic microbial communities from Obsidian Pool, Yellowstone National Park, USA - OP-RAMG-01 (SPADES assembly) (version 2) | ecosystem: Environmental > Aquatic > Thermal... | reverse complement strand
CTTCGGCGACGCCCACTTCTACGGATCCATGGGCGGCACCAAACTAAACGCACCGATAGTAGGCATGGCTGTGCCTTAGCGTCCTGACGGGGTCTGCGCTCCAGTTCGCGAGTCCCGGGCTTTTGAAGCTACGAATCTGTCTTGGAGGACGGCGGAGCCCAGATCCCACGTTCTTGGAGCAGGTCGATCTGGTGGCGCGTGACTTTGTCACGGTACTCGCCGTGGCGGTAGGGGGGCCGGTCGAGGTAGAGGTTCTTCGGGTACACCGGCTTTTCGTAGATGAGCTGGTATTGCTCCGTCGTGAGGTCCTTCATCCAGTTGTCCCACTGCGCTGTCGCACGGAAGTGACGCAGAGCTTCGACGTCGATGGTCCCGGCTATCCAAGTCGACCCGGCCCCGTAAGGCACCTCTGTGACTACCTGACCGCGGTAGTCGACTATCTGCGAGCCACCCGAGAACGTATCGATCGCCGTGGAGGATTCGCTGTCGAGGTAGTAGGTGCCGAGGTTCATCGCCAAGACGTACATGTTGTTGTCGAGAGCCCGTGCCCGGTTCTGCACCGAGAACATGCCGCTCATGACCCCCGGTGCCGGGTACGGTCCCCGGTAGGCGATCTCGCAGCCGTTCATCGCGAGGCCCCGGGCGTTCTCGGGGTAGGAAGCCTCGTTGGCCATCATGATCCCGATACGACCGATCGGGGTGTCCACCACCGGGTAAAACGCGTCCAGGTTCGCTCCGTACAGCTCGACCCAACGGTCCCAGACGTTGTGCGGGGTGACCGAATGCTCCACCGGGAGCAGCGGGACCAGCTTGTGATGCTTGAGGATCACCGTGCCGTCGTCGGGTTCTATCACAAAACCGACGTTGAAGAAGCGACCCGGGAACTCGGGGTGACGAGCCTTGGCCTGGGCGATCACATGGGCCTTCCACTGTCTAGCCAATCGGCCGAGAGCGTCGGTCTCGGGGCCAGGAATGTCGATGGCGCACTCCTCTGCGTAGGTCTCGTGGTCCAAGTCGAGGACCTCGTCAGTGAAACCTTGAAGGCCACCCTCGGGAATGCAGATCAGCCGCACCGGCAGGTCCATGCTCGACAGCCACGACGCCGCTTTGACCATATGAGCGATGTGATCCAAGTTGACCTGGATCTCCTCCCTTCGACGGATACCCCTGATCGTCTGGATCAGCCCGACGACTTGATAAGGCTCGACCATCCCACTCGACTCCAATCCAGCCCGACCGGGCCGACGCCACGTTACTAGTCCCGCGCGGGCGGAGCGCGGGCGGAGCCCGCAAGAACCGTGGAGCGTCGTCACCGCCGCCGTTCGCCGCAAATCTGGTATGAACAGTCCCATGAAGGTAGCGGTAACATCCGAGAAGCCCTCCCGGGAGCGAAGGGTTGCCCTCACACCTGAGGGAGTGAAAGCGCTTACCCGCGAAGGTTGGGAGGTTTCCATCGAGAGTGGAGCGGGCGACGGAGCCTCCTTCGCCGACAGTGAATACGAAGCGGCCGGGGCTGAGATCGCCGTCGACGCCCCCTCGTGCCTTGGCGGAGCAACGCTGCTGGCTACGGTGCAGGCGCCCGGCCAGGGGCTCGTGTCGATGGCTGACCGGGGCATCGTAACCGTGGGGTTCTTCGACCCGGGCGGCCCTGACGAACTGCTACAAGCTCTTGCGGATCGCGAAGCCACGGTTTTCAGCTTCGACCTGCTGCCGCGAATAAGCCGTGCCCAAAGCATGGACGCTCTGTCATCCCAGGCGACAGTTGCGGGCTATCGGGCCGCGCTCGAGACGGCCAGCCGCCTAGGACGGTTCTTCCCGATGCTGATGACCGCCGCGGGTACTATCCCCCCGGCCAGGGTTCTGGTGATGGGCGTAGGCGTGGCGGGTCTGCAGGCTATAGCCACGGCGAGGCGTCTCGGGGCTGCGGTCCGGGCCTACGACGTACGCGCAGCAGCACGCGAAGAAGCTGAGAGCCTCGGAGCCAAATTCGTGGACACGGGCATCCGGGCGGAGGGAGCCGGGGGATACGCAAGAGAGCTGACGCCCGGACAGCTTGCTGCTGCGCAGGACGCCCTGGCCGACGAGGTGGCCCGCTCGGACGCTGTGATCACCACGGCGGCAGTTCCAGGTAGACGGGCACCGGTCCTGCTCACGACGGCGATGGTCGAAAGGATGCCACCGGGGTCGGTCGTGGTGGACATGGCCGCCGACTCCGGCGGGAACTGCGAAGCGACCGTCGCAGGCCAGGAGGTAGCCGTCGGCAGAGCGACCGTGTTCGGGATGGCCAACCCTGCTTCGACGATGCCCGCACACGCAAGCGTCCTTTATTCGCGAAACGTCGTCAGCCTCGTCAGGCTGCTGAGGTCCGCAGCGAAGCCGGCCGACCAACACCCAGGCGACAAGGCTGCCGGCGACAGGGCTGCCGGCGACAGGGGACTAGGCGAATTCGACTTCGACGACGAGATTGTCGCCGGCGCTTGCGTCCTCTCCCGGGGGCGTCCCGTCGCCCCCCGGGCTGCGCAGACCCTCGGCGTGGAGCCCTACACGATCGCAAAGGCACGTTGATGGGAGGTATCGTCGGGCTGCTGACGATCTTCGCTCTGGCAGCCTTCGTAGGGGTGGAGGTCGTCTCCAAGGTGCCGAGCGTTCTGCACACCCCGTTGATGTCGGGCTCCAACGCCATCCACGGCATCGTCTTAGTCGGGGCTCTGCTGGTGATGGGCGAAGCCCACGGACCGCTGCAGTTAGCCCTGGGTTTCCTGGCGGTTCTTCTCGCTACCGCCAACGTCGTCGGTGGTTTCGTCGTAACGGACCGGATGCTCGAAATGTTTCAGTCCAAAGCCCCCAAGGACAGGCGCGACCGGTCTAACGCCACGCTTGCAAGCCCGGCCGGTCCCGCCGATAACACAGCGCTACAGGGCGCTCCGGCCTCGCAGGGCGCTCCGGCCTCGCAGGGTGTCGACGAACCGGACGACTCGGATGGAGGCAACCCGGGATGATCGCCCTGTCGTTTCCGCTGGCAACCTGGCGGGCCTTGCTCTACCTGGTGGCGATAGTCGGCTTCGTCGCAGCCCTTAAAGGTCTCAGCTCGCCGCGCGGAGCCAGACGAGCCAACCTTCTCGGAGCGTCCGCTGCTCTTCTAGCCGTCGGGATCACCTTCAGCGACCCGGCCGTCTACCACACCCCGCTGAACGTGGCACTCGCCGGCGTTGCCATGGCGGTCGGAGCTGCGGTCGCCGTTCCCGCCGCTCGTCTCGTCAAGATGACTGCGATGCCGCAGATGGTCGCAGCGTTCAACGGGGTCGGCGGAGCAGCCGCTGCTTTGATCTCGGTGGTCGAGTGGTTGCACTGGCATGCTGTCGGCGTCCACCCCGCCACCTACCAGATCGTCGAGGTTCTCCTCGGAGTGCTGATCGGTTCCGTGTCGTTCTCCGGCAGCGCCGTCGCATTCGCGAAGCTTCAGGAGCTCATGGCGACCAGGCCGATCACCTACCCGGCCCAGCAGGCCATCAACGCCGCTGCGGGGATAGCGACGATCGCCCTCACCTTGACCGCTGTGGCGACAGGGACCGTCGGCTACGTGTACGTCATCGGCGCGCTTGCGCTCGGCTTGGGTGTCGCCCTGGTCCTGCCGATCGGCGGCGCGGACGTCCCGGTCCTCATCTCGCTGCTCAACTCTTTCACTGGCCTGGCTGTCGCAGCGTCGGGCTTCACCCTCGACAACAACCTGCTGATCGTCGCAGGCACCTTGGTCGGGGCGTCGGGGATCATCCTCACACGGCTGATGAGCAAAGCGATGGGCCGTTCGCTGGCGAACATCCTCTTCTCCGCCTTCGGATCTGTCGTGAGTGCAACCGCCGGCGGCGAAGGACCCGGCGGCCGATCCGTGCGCAGCTCCACGCCCGAAGACGTCGCTGTGCTCCTCGCTTATTCGTCGCGGGTGGTGGTCGTGCCAGGATATGGTCTGGCTGTCGCGCAGGCTCAGCATGTAGTCAAAGAGCTCGCCGACCAGCTCGCTCTGCGTGGTGTCAGGGTCGCCTACGCTATACACCCAGTGGCAGGGCGAATGCCAGGGCACATGAACGTCCTCCTCGCCGAGGCTGACGTCTCCTACGACGACCTCGAAGAGATGGACCAGGCGAACGCCGAGATGGCCACGACAGACGTAGCGCTCGTGGTCGGGGCGAACGACACGGTCAACCCGGCGGCGGTGGACAGCCCGGGAAGCCCGATCTACGGGATGCCGATCATCCACGCCGACAGGGCGTCCCACGTCGTGTTCCTGAAACGCTCCATGCGACCGGGTTTCGCCGGGATCGACAACGAACTTCTCTTCAACGACAAGACGGTCATGCTCTTCGGCGACGCGAAGGACACACTCCAAAAGGTGGTCTCAGCCGTCGCCGAACTGTAGACGGCCCGCGCCGGCGGCCTACGAGTCCGGTACCTACGCCGCCGTTTTGGCCCCGAGCGCGTAGGCTGTCATCGACAGAGAACCGTAGGCGTAACCCTCAAGCACCGTGGAGGCCGCCTCTCCCGTCGCGTCGGCGAGCCCGGCGAGGTACAGCAGAGGCAAGAAGTGATCCGGTGTCGGGGCCGCTGCTGGGTAGTCGGGGTGACGGGCCAGCCCGAGCGTGGCTGCGGGGTCGGTGGTCATAGCCGTCCTGGCCGCGTCGTCGAAGCGGCGGGCCCAGTCGAAACCGCTGTAAGGCTCGGACCACTGCATGCTGGCGAGGTTGTGGACGACGTTGCCGCTTGCGACGATCAAGACCCCTTCGTCGCGCAGAGGAGCGAGGCGCCGGCCGAGGTCGAAGTGGTAGGCGGAGGCTTTCGAGGCGTCCACGGACAACTGGACGACTGGGATGTCAGCTTCGGGGAACAGGTGGGCGAGCACAGACCACGTGCCGTGGTCCAAGCCCCAGCTGTCCGCGTCGGCACCGACCCACACAGGCTTGGCTGCGTCGACGACCGCCGCTGCCAGCTCCGGGCTTCCGGCGGCCGGGTAGTCGAAGTCGAACAGCTGCTGGGGGAAACCGTAGAAGTCGTGGATGACACGAGGTTTCACCATCGACGTCACGGCAGTCGCCCCGATATACCAGTGGGCGGACACGCTAAGGATCGCCTTCGGCCTTGGTAGGGTCGCTGCGATTTCACGCCACCCGGCGGTGTAACGGTTGACCTCCAAGGTGTTCATCGGGCTTCCATGCCCGATGAACAGCGCGGGAAGGGTCTGGCCTCCCATTACAACGCTGCGCGCCGAGGCCCCGGTGCCGGCATCGTCGTCTAGTCGGCCGAGGTCGACGCGCTCGCGGGCGCCGACCCGTTCGCGACCGGATCAGCCGCAGCCGGCCCGCCTTGCGTCGAAGACGAGGCGACGGACTGGGAGGACGGGGGTGCGGGCGGCTTCGCGCGCAGTACCTGCGCGAGTGCTGCGCCCGTCATCGCCAAAGCGCCTAGGAAGGTGAGCCTGGAGAGCTTCTTCGACAGGCGGGGGCCCAGCTTGATGCAGCCCGGGCCGGCGGCTGCGAGGACGGAAGCCACCGCGAGGTTGGTGAGGGGCAGTTCGTAGCCGCCTTTTTGGGCCATGGGGCCCTGGCGGCGATGGACCGCCGTAGCGACCGCCATCGACCCGGCGATCGCTACAGGCCCGAGCGGGTAGGCCACGCCCGTGGCTGTGAGCAGGCCGCCTCCGAGCTCACTGGCTCCGGCCAGGGTGGCCATGGCCTTGCCGGGACGTAGTCCCATCTTTTCGAAGTTCGCGCCGGCAGCGTCGAGGCCGGGACCGCCGAACGAGCCGAACAGCTTCTGGGCTCCGTGGACAGACAGGTACCCGCCGAGGACGGTACGCGCCGCCAGAAGGGTTAGGTTCCTCATCGTTGACCTCCGTTAGATCGAGACGTCACCCTACCCGCTCAGCGACGTCTGGCGGCAACGTGGGCTCGACGGCGGGCCGGCGTCACCAGCGGGTTCATCCTCCCGACACCATCCTGTCCCGACCCTCCCAGTAGGGTGCCCGCAGCTTGAACTTTTGGAGTTTGCCGGTGGCGGTGCGGACCAGCGAGTCGCGGAACTCGATGGAGGTGGGACACTTGAAGTGGGCCATCCGCTGCCTTGCGAACGCTATCAGGTCCTCCTGGGTGGCTGCTGCCCCGGCGCGCAGGACCACCAGGGCTTTGATGGTCTCACCCCAGCGCTCGTCGGGCACGCCGATCACGGCGACCTCCGCCACGTCGGGATGCTGGTAGAGGCAGTCCTCGACCTCTATCGACGAAACGTTCTCACCTCCGGTGATGATCACGTCCTTCTTGCGGTCCGATATCACAAGGTAGCTGCCGTCGGCGACGTAGCCGCCGTCGCCGGTGTGGAACCACCCGTCGACGAGAGCTTTGGCGCTCTCGTCGGGTTGCTCCCAATAGCCGGCGAAGACGTGGTTGCTTCTAGCGAGGACTTCGCCCTCCTCGTCGGTCCTTATCTGCACCCCCAGTGCCGGCACGCCAGCCCGGCTGAGCAGCTGGGCCTTGTCGCCTGCGGGCATGCCGTCCCACTCGTAGCGTGACCTGTTCACCGTCAGCAGAGGCGAAGTCTCGGTGAGCCCGTAGATCTGGATGAACTCCCATCCCAGCTCGGATTGCACCCTTTCGATCACCTTCGACGGGGGTGGCGCCCCAGCCACGACTATACGGACCCGATCCCGCCCAGGAGTGTCCTCCCCGCGCTCGCGCCGGGCCACCCCGGCGTCGAGAACGGCCGCTACCACCGCCGGGGCGGCGCACATGAGCGTCACCCCGTGACGGCCGATTCGCTCGAGGATCTGCTCGCCGTCGATCTTGCGTTGGACTACCTGCTTGGCGCCCATAGCGGTCACCGCGTAAGGCATTCCCCATCCGTTGCAGTGGAACATCGGCAGCGTGTGCAGAAACACCTCCCGTTCGCTGACGGTCGCGTGCCATCCGAACACGGCGGCGTTCAGCCAGCAGTTACGGTGCGTGAGCTGAACTCCTTTCGGCCGCGCGGTCGTGCCGCTCGTGTAGTTGATGCTCGCCGTGGCGTTCTCGCCGAAGTCGACCGGTTCCGGGGTGGCACCAGGCGGGGCGGGAGCGAAGAGCTCAGCGTCCTCGACGCCGTCTAGTACGACAGTGCGGGCTTCCCCAAGCGACGACAGCGACCCGGCGATCTCGGGGTCCACGAGCACCAGCGAAGCGCCCGAATGCTCGACGATGTAGCGAACCTCTTCCACTGTCAAGCGGTAGTTGACGGGGACAAGGACCCTGCCGTAGGCGCTGACACCGAAGAAGGAGATCATGAACCGGGCTGCGTTGGGGCTTACGATCGCGACCCGACCCCCTGGGCCGACCCCCATACCCTCCAAGGCCAGGGCCATTCCCCTCGCTCTCGCCTCGAACTCGGCGTAGGTGATCTCGCCGAGGGGGGCGACGCTGGACGGGTCGTCGACGATGGCGACGCGTTCGGGGAACACCGCCGCTGCGCGGTCGATGAAGTCGCCGATTCGTAGCGGAACCTCCACGTTTGTTTCTCCTCCCTCGGGTACGAGCACCCGCTTGGACCGAACTTTGGTGTTCGCCTACAACTTTGGCACACCGCTACGGTGCGAAGCGGTGATAGCTTGCGGCTATGAGAGGATCGGTGACTTTGCACATGAGAGCTCCCGCTGAAGAAATATGGAGTCTCGTCAGCGACGTCACCAAGATAGGGCTCTACAGTCCGGAGACCTTCGAGGCCGAATGGCTGGATGGGGCTAGCGGCCCGGCGCTCGGCGCTAGGTTCAGGGGCCACGTGAAGCGGAACGGGCGCGGCCCGGTGTATTGGACCCAGTGCCGCGTCAAGGCGTGCGAGCCGGGCAAGGAGTTCACTTTCGCCGTCGAAGCGGGCGGCAAGGCCGTTAATACCTGGTCATACAAGCTCGAACCGGCCGGGGACGGCACCGACGTGACCGAGTCCTTCGAGCTTGCCCCGACCCTGGCGATGCGGCTCTACTGGGCCGCTTTGGGCTGGGCTCGCGGAAAGACCAACGAGGAGGGGATGCGCCGCACCCTCGAGCGGATCAAGGAGCAGGTGGAGGCCGCCTGACCGGCTACGCCTGAAACCTCAGCTTCGGTGGCGTAGCGTTTCCACTCCCGCGTAGGGCACCAGGGCCTGCGGGAGCACGACAGTGCCGTCACTTTGAAGGCCGTGCTCGACGATCGCAGCCCACACTCTTGGCGTCGCAAGCCCCGAACCGTTAAGAGCGTGGACGAACTCGACGCCTCCTCCCTGCCTCCTGAAACGTATCTGGCCGCGTCTGGACTGGAAGTCGGTCACCAAGCTGATGGACGACACCTCCAGCCAACGGTCGACGCCCGGCGAGTAAACCTCCAGGTCGTAGACCCTCGAAGCTGAAAACGTCAGGTCGCCTGCGCACAGCTCGACCACCCTGTAGGGAAGGCCGAGAGCCTCCAAGGGCCTGGCGGCGTCAGCGACGAGGGACTGGAATTCCGTCTCGCCGTCCTCGGGCTTGCAAAGTTTGACCAGCTCCACCTTGTGGAACTCGTGGAGACGTTGCATGCCTCTGGTCTCCTTACCGGCCGCTCCAGCCTCGCGTCTCCAGCACGTCGTGTACGCCATGTAGCGGAGGGGAAGCTGCGCCTCGTCGAGGATCTCCCCCTGGTGCATTCCCATTAGAGCGACCTCGCCCGTCGGGATGAGCCACAGGTCGTCGTCGCGTAGACGGTAAGCCTGCGAGTCGAACTTGGTGAGATGGCCGGTCTTGGTGATGACCTCGCCTCTGACAACGTGCGGGGGGATTATCTCCTCGTAGCTGTCCCGGTGGAGGTCGAGCGCGAACCCTGTGAGACCTCGAAGCAAGCGGGCCCCGTCGCCTTTGAGCAGAGCGAACATCGTTCCACTCAGCTTGGCCGCCCTCTGCGCGTCGAGGATGCCGAGACGCTCGGCGATGTCCCAGTGCGGCTCCCACTGCCTGCCCTCGTAGTCCGCCGGGTCGTATCCGACGGTGCGCAGGACTACGTTGTCGGCTTCGCTGCGACCGTCTGGTACGTCGTCGGCGGGGAGGTTGGGAAGCCTTGAAGTCACGTCCTCGAGAGATTCCTCGACGGACCTCAGCTCCAGCTCCAAGGCTTCGAGGCGCGCCCTGTGAAGCGCCAGCTGGCCTCGCAGCGCCTCGGCTTCGTCGCGTCTCGACTCGCGCATCAGCTCACCGACCCTGCTCGCACCCGAGTTCATCTCTTGGCGGGCGGCGTCCACGGCGCGCACCTGGACACGCCGCGCCTCAGCGAAGTCTCGTGCTTGTCCGACAAGGCCCGGATCGACGCCTTTGCGCGCTAGCCTGCGCGCCGTTTCTTCGAAGTCGTCGAGCAGCAGCCGGTTGTCGATCATCGCAGGTCGAAGCCTACCTGCGCGGGCGCACAGCTCGAAACCGAGCCAGGAGCGAGCCGGAACCGAACCGGAGCTCGGCGTGCGCTCAGCGGGCTCCCAGCGGCCCTAATGTGGCTCGGCGTGCCCGACCGACGATCTGCCTATTCAGCCCAGGAGGCGGACGCCGTCGGCGACGACGCCCGCGCCCGCTTCGTAGAAGAGTACGCCGGGCACGCGAACACTCCTGTCGTGGTGGTCATCGCCGCCCTCGACGAGGAGCGCTCGGTCGGCGCGGTTGTCCGTTCCCTCCCCAACGAACTGTCAGGGCTTGCCGTGTCGTGCATCGTCGTCGACGACGGTTCCGGCGACGACACCTCCGGCGTGGCGCGCGATGCCGGCGCCTTGGTCTGCCGCCTCGAACGCAACCTGGGGCAAGGCCGGGCACTTCAGGTCGGCTACTCACTGGCATCGTGGGTCGGTGCGCGTGTGATCGTCACCCTCGACGCCGACGGGCAGTTCGACACTTCGGAAATGGCCCGCCTGGTCGGCCCGGTAGCCTCGGGGCGGGTGGACTTCGTGAACGGATCACGCCGCCTCGGTACCAGCCACACGACTGACAGGGTGCGCCAGTTCGGGCTGTGCTACTTCGGTGCTGTCGTGTCGATCCTGACCGGCACCAAGATCACAGACCCCGCAAACGGGTTTAGAGCTTTTACCCCTGAACTGACTAGGCGGGTGCCTCTGCACCAAGCCCAGTACCAGACGGCGGAGCTGCTGATCGGCGCCTTGGCTCTGGGCTTCCGGGTGGTCGAGACGCCCGTCACGGTGCTGCCCAGAGCAGCGGGAGCGACCAAGAAAGGGTCGAACCTGCGTTACGGCATGAGGTTCGGGCGGGTGGTAGTGGGCACCTGGTGGTCCCTACGCCATCACCGAGCTGACCGCTCGGAGTCGGCCGCTACCCGGAGTCGTCCTGGGCTCCAGCGGTACCGGCCGGACCGATGACAGCGACGTTGACGGCGTCAGCACCTGCGGTACCAGAGGCGAGCGAGCCGCCGTCGGAGGTCACGACTACCCGAACCGCGGTCGCCTCGATCGGCTTCGCGAACGACTTCAGCAGCCAAGGGGCCGCTGCGTGCCCACCGCCTACGGACCCGCTTGCCGAGTCGACCGCTTCCCAGACCCCTGCCGGCGTTTCGAGTTGGAGCTCGACAGACGAAGTAGGCCCCACCGGGTTCCACGCCTCGCCTACCGACACCTGGCTGACCGGGGCGCTGCCGCCGAAATACCAGCTTTGCGACGTCGACGCCGAACCGGTCGACGCCGAACCGGTCGACGCAGGACCGACCGAGGCAAACACCGGTCCTATCGAGTTGCCTCCGAGAACGTCGGTGAGGTCAGGGTTAGCGCTGTAAGGGCCGACCAGCTCGTAGACCGTGGCGTTGTCGCGCAGGGAGTGAAGCAGAGGCACGGCCCAGTCCCCGTCGGCAGCGAGAGCGCTGATGCAGCCGCTGTCGAGAAAACCAGGCTTGTTGAAATCCCCGTTTAGCATGTAGGAGGCTCCGTCGGCCTCCACGGCCGCCACGACCGCTGGAAGGTAACAGAGGTTGTGAGCGACGGTGAAGGCCGTCCACTGCGTGCGATGGCCGGTGAAAAGCGCTGTCGAGGACTTGTAGTCGGTCTCCACGACGTCGGAGGGGGTGCCGATATCCGACAAAAAGGCGGCGTAGCGCGAACCAGCGAAGTGCGAACTGGTCACCTTCCACCCAAATAGGTAATCCCGGGGTGCCTGCGCCAGGAGCGGTACCACCACGAAAGCCGCTACAGCTACGGTCGCTGATCCCCGCAAAGCGCCGAGCGCCGGCGAGCCGAAACGGGACGCGCCACGGCGAAGGACCCTCCAGGTGGCAGCTGCACCGATCGCGTACCACGCGACTAGCAGTGGCAGCACGAGGATCGCTCGGCGCTCGTTGACGAACGGCCACAGCGCCGACTCGCCGAGGTACACGACCGCCATCGCCAACGTAGCGTCGCTAAATCGCCGCAACCACGACACCGCCCCGACTAACACAAAAATGGTTACCTGCCATGACACGACCTTCCACAGGTCGACCCAATGCCCGTGTATGGGCAGCGGCGCCAGGTACGGGACGAGCGTCGCGGGTATAGCGGTAGACAGAAGGTGCCACACTGAGTGCGGCGCGACATGGAGCAGCCGGTGGATGAGGCCGCCTTGGTAGTAGACGCTCAGCTGCATCGTGTACAAGGTGCCGGCCAGCGGCTTGCCGAGGGCGAGACGCGCAACCACGACAGGCGCAAGCGTCACTGCGACGCCGACAGCCAGAGTCGACGCCTTCGCGAGCCGCCGGCCGGCGGGCCGCAAGGCCGTCCACAGGATCAGGCCGATCACTACGCCCAGCCCGGCCTCTTTGATCCAGATCAGACCCGACGCAAGGGCTGTCACCGCAAGCGTCTGCCAGCATACGACGCGCTCGACGGTCGCCCAGGAGTCCACCGCTAGGAGCAGGAGCACAAGCACCACGAGGAACGAGGCTTCCGCCATGACCATGCTCGCATAGGTAGCGAACGGGGGGCCGAGCGCCAGCACCAACAGCGCGACGACCCGCACCTTCGTGGTGACACGGTGCTTCGCAAGCCATATCCACGTCAGCGGGAAAACCGCTGCGAAGCAAGCCGTCGAGAACAACCTGAGCGCCACGAAGCCGTGTGGCCAAAGCCACACGAGCGGAGCTATCAGCGCCCCGAAGCCTGGGGCGTAAAGCGACACTATGTGCTCGCCGCTCGCGAGTCGCCCTGTAAGGCCCTGCCCGGAGAGCAGCGCCTTGGCGGTGAGGATGTAGCTGGAGTCGTCGTCGAAGGACCCAACGTGGTAGCGGGGCCACACGAGCGCCACGTGGACGAGACCGACGAGTAAGGGAAGACCGACGCCCAAAAGCGTCACGGACCGGGGACGCAACCTGAGACGGGGCCCGCCGACGGCGGGGTCTGCTAAGCCGGGAAGTTCAGTTAGCGCGGGCGAGGGCACTGCTAGTCGAACGCCAATTTACCGTCGGGCGCATAGCGTCGGGCAGCACCCGGTGCTTGTGACGCTCGACGATCGCGAACATCGAGCCGATAAGCGTCTCGCTCAACAGGTGGGGCGTGAGGCCGAGGTCGAGAAGCCCAGTATGGACAGCTCTGTAGTAGTGGGATTCCATCTCGACCCTGGGATTGTCGACCTGCTCGATCTGGCATCCCCCCGGCCACGCGGCCGCCACGGTGTCGGCTATACGACGAACCGACATCTGCTCGGTGAACTGGTTGAAGACCCTGAACTCCCCCGGCTCCGCGGGGTTCTCGGAGGCGAGACGTATGCAAGCGACCGTGTCCACCACGTTGATGATCCCCCGGGTCTGACCTCCGGTGCCGTAGACGGTCAGCGGGATGCCGAGCACAGCTTGTATAGCGAAGCGATTCAGGACAGTGCCGAAGATGCCGTCGTAGTCGAATCGTGTCGCAAGGTCCGGGTGCAGCGCTGTCTCGGCGGTTTCCTGCCCGTACACGACGCCCTGGTTAAGGTCGGTAGCTCGAAGCCCCCAAATCCGGCATGCGAACTCGATGTTGTGGCTGTCGTGGACTTTGGAGAGGTGGTAGAAGCTACCCGGACGTTTCGGGTACAAAACACGGTCTTTGCGCCCACGGTGCTCGACGTCGAGCCAGCCTTCCTCGATGTCGATGTTCGGGGTTCCGTACTCCCCCATCGTGCCGAGCTTGACCAGATGTATGTCTCTGTTGTGCTCGGCTATCGCGTAGAGCACGTTCAACGTGCCGACGACGTTGTTGACCTGAGTCGACACGGCGTGGCTCCGGTCGAGCATCGAGTAGGGGGCGGAACTTTGCTCCGCGTAGTGGACGATGGTGTCGGGGTCGAAGTCGGCGACGGTCGCTGCGACGAAGTCACCGTCGCTGAGATCTCCGACGTAACTCGCTATCCGAATGCCCGACAGGCGGTGCCACGCCTTGAGGCGATCGTCCAGGCTCAGTATCGGAACGAGACTGTCGACGCCGAGCTCTTCGTCCCAACGGCGCCGGACGAAACTGTCCACAATGGCGACGTCGTGTCCGACCGACGACAGGTTGAGGGCGGTCGGCCACCCCAGGTAGCCGTCGCCTCCAAGCACCAAGATCCTCAACTTCACTCCAATCTGTACCGAGGCCGACCTATACCGAGGCCAGTCTGTGCCGGGGCCGGAACCGGTGTAGGTACCGGTACCTCGACTTAGACTTCGAGGATACGGCCCTCAGGACCCCACCGACACTGGCTTTTGTCCTATAAACACGCTTTAGTCCGAAAATACGTCGGTCTCTCAGCAAAACTTCAACATCTTCTAGGTTAGCTTTCAGGGTGAGCGACTCTGTTTATAGGCACTTATGCGCCCCAAGCCCAACCTCTCGCCGGCCGAGACCGCTACGCGGACCGGTCCGACCCGCCGGCCGCACCGTCACCGCCGTGTTCTGCTCGGCGCAGGCTTTGCGAGCCTGGGGCTTCTAGCAGCCGCCTGTGGCGGTGGTTCCACCAAGGCGTCTGCGCCGACCACGTCAGCGGCCGCCACGACTACCGCTCCGGCGGCGGGAGGGTCGAGCACGGCAAGCCGAGCCGAGTTCACTTCCTGCTTGGAAGCCCACGGAGTTCCTGCGAGCGCAGCGACGACCTTCGGCGGTGGCGCCCGCGGCTTCCGTCCCGGCGGGGCAGGGAGCGCCTCGGGTACCGCTGGGACGCCAGGCGGCACCGCTACGGGTAGCCCTACCGGCGGGCCCGGGGCTGGAGCGTTCTCCCAATACTCCGCTGCTTTCGCTGCGTGCCGATCCGACCTTCCCAGCGGGGGAGCCTTCAGGGTTGCCAACAGCCCCCAGTTCGCCGCGTACCGCAACTGCCTGAGCGCTCACGGCGTGACCGCGCCGACCGGCTCGGTCCCCTCCACGGCTAACACGTCGGGTTCCGCTCCGACCACCAACGCCGCGTTCGCCGCAGCAAGGGCGGCTTGCGCACCGCTCCTGCCCGCCAGGTCTACGACCACCACCACCACCGCCGGCTGATGAAGCACCCCCGAGTGTGGATTCTGAATGGCGCCCTGGTGATAGCGATCGGGGTTGTCGCATACTTCGGCCTCACGAGCGTGTTCCGCAAGGCCGCGACGACCGCCGTTGTCAGGACCGCGACGGTCTCGAGGGGTACCGTCGAGCAGACCGAGACGGCTTCTGGGAACATCTCCCCCGCCCAAGACGAGAACGTCGGCTTCGCCACGTCAGGGACCGTCAGCGCTGTCAATGTCACCCTCGGGGAACAGGTCGTCTCAGGGCAACTCCTCGCGACGCTTGACCCCACCGCTGCCCAGACGGCACTAACCGCCGCCCAAGGTCAGCTTGCCGTGGCGGAGAGCACCCTCGCCCTGGCCCAGTCCGGCAACGAGACGCCCCCTCAGATAGCCCAGGACAACGAGACCGTCGCTATCGACCAGCAGAACGTCTCGACCGCGCAGTCGAACCTGGCCACGGCTCAGAACCAGCTTGCCAGCGACCAGGCCTCCTGCGACGCGTCGACCACCACGACAACAACGACCACCACTACCCTTCCGACGTCGACTCACGGAGCGCCGACCCAGGGCGCTACGAGCACATCGACAGGTTCGTCGTCGACAGGATCCTCGCCGACAGGGTCCTCTGCCTCCAACCCCTGCGCAGCGGTGACCGCCGACACCAACACCGTCAACCAGGATCAGACCGCCCTCACCAACGCCCAGAACTCGCTCACCCAGGAGAACCTTTCGATAGCGGCAAAACGCTACGTGAACCCGGCGAGCATCACCCAAGACGAGGCTGCCGTGGCAACAGCCCAACAAAACGTCAGCAACGACCAGCAGGCCCTGTCTGATACCAAGCTCACAGCACCGTTCTCCGGAACGGTCATCGCTTTGAACGGCACGGTCGGCGAGACCGTTTCCGGTGGCGGCGCCAGCTCCGCTGCCGCAGGGGGTTCCTCCTCAGGCTCGGCCTCCGCTTCGACTGGATCAGCTTCGGGGGGTGCCGCATCCGGCTCCTCGTCGACCTTCCTGACCCTCGCAACTCTCGGGAACCTGCAGGTAGTAGCAGGGTTCCCCGAAGCTGACGCTGTCAAGATAAAGGTGGGCCAGCCTGCGACGGTCACCCTCAGCGCCCTTTCCAACACGACCGTTTCGGGCGCGGTGACCGAAACCGACCCTAACCCGACGGTGGTCAGCAACGTCGTGACCTATGACGACACGATAAGCCTCACCAACCCACCCGCGACCGTGCAGGACGGTATGAGCGTGACCGTCGCAGTCGTCGTCGCCTCGGTTTCCAACGCGCTCGAACTGCCCTCGTCGGCGGTGACCACTGCCGGTCGGTTCTCTACGGTGTCGCTGCTCACCAACGGCAAACAGACGACGAAGTCGGTCACGGTCGGTCTGGTGGGAGACTCCACCACCCAGATCCTCTCCGGGCTCTCAGCCGGCGACGTCGTGGTCGAGCCGACGGTGACAGCCACCTCAGGGGGCGCCACCACAGCCACACCACGAGCCGGCGGATTCGCCGGCGGCGGGTTCGCCGGGGCTGGCATAGCCGGCCGCCTCGGATAGCCCGGTGAGCGCAACTTTCATGGGACTCCCCGCCGAGGCGCGTACCGCTGCACCGGTGATAGCCCTGCGAAACGTCACCCGCACCTATCAGATGGGCGACTCCGAGGTGCACGCCCTGGGCGGGGTGTCACTGGTCATCGAACGCGGCGAGTTCGTCGCGATCATGGGGGCGTCGGGTTCGGGCAAGTCGACCATGATGAACATCATCGGGTGCCTCGACGTGCCTTCGAGCGGCCGCTACTGGCTGGACGGCGTCGACGTGCGAGGCCTCGACGAAACCCGCCTAGCCCGGGTCCGTAACCGCAAGATCGGCTTCGTGTTCCAAAGCTTCAACCTGATACCGCGAACGTCAGCTCTCGCGAACATCGAGCTGCCGCTCCTGTACGCCGGCGTTCACGCCAAGCAGCGACGCGAGCGCGCGCTGGCCGCTTTGGACCTCGTCGGCTTGTCGGCCCGGGCCGGGCACCTTCCGAACGAGATGTCAGGCGGCCAACAGCAGCGCGTAGCGGTCGCACGTGCCCTGGTCACCAACCCTGCGCTCATCCTCGCTGACGAGCCGACCGGGAACCTTGACACCCACTCCAGCGACGAGGTGATGAACGTGTTCGAGTCGCTCAACCGGGCCGGCCGCACCGTGGTGCTAATCACCCACGAGCCCGACATAGCGGAGCGGACCAAGCGCACCGTGCGCTTGCGCGACGGTCAGGTGGTCTCCGACGAGCCCACCCGGATCGGTTCCCGCCGCGCCGAACTGACCGCAGGCCGATGACGATCCTCCTGTACATGACGACGGCCCTCAGGGGTCTCTCAGCGAACAAGCTGCGCTCAGCGTTGACGGTACTTGGGATCCTGATCGGCGTGGGAGCTGTCATCATCTTGGTAGCGGTTGGCAACGGGTCGTCTATATCTGTGCAAAACAAGATCAAGGCTCTCGGCACTAACACGATCACGATCACCAACCGTGGGCGATTCGGACGCGGGCCGGCCACCACCGGCACCCAAACCCAGGCGGCTACCATCACAGCCGCTGACATCACCACGATGTCAGATCCCAACCAGGCGCCCGACATCCTCTCGGTTTCCCCTGTGCTTAGCGCATCAGTGACAGCCAGCTACCAGGACGCCTCCACGACGGTCACCGTGACCGCCACCAGCCCCACCTACCTGCCCGCCGAGGACTACACCGTCGAAGCCGGCCGCTCGATCAACTCCTCCGACGTCGCTAGCTCAGCCCAGGTGGCTGTCATAGGCCAGACGCTCCTGTCGAATCTCTACCCGGCCGGAGCCGACCCGATCGGGACGGAGATCTTCGTGACAGAGGGTAAGAACGAGGCGCAGTTCCAGGTGATCGGGGTGCTCGCTTCGAAGGGCTCCACCACCGGAGCTGACCCCAACAACGTCGCGATCATCCCCTACACGACCGCCGAAGGTCTCCTGACGGGCTACACCAACAACTTCAACCAGATCATCGTCCAAGCCAAGAACTCCAAGGACGTAAACGCTGCCGAGGCCGAGGCCTCCGACATTCTCGCCTCCGCCAACCAGACGACCGTTGCGAACCTCCCGTTCTTCGTGCTGAACGAGCAGTCCCTACTGTCCACCTCCGCGTCCACCACGTCCACTTTCACAGTTCTGCTCGGCGCGGTCGCCGCGATCAGCCTGCTCGTCGGTGGTATCGGGATAATGAACATAATGCTGGTCACGGTTACCGAGCGAACTAGGGAAATCGGGATCCGCAAGGCTATCGGAGCCCCACGCGGGGCGATACTCGGCCAGTTCCTCACCGAGGCGGTCCTGCTCTCGCTCTTCGGCGGGCTGGCAGGGGTAGCGGTCGGGCTGATCGGAAGTCGCTTCAAGATCGTCGGGGTCAAACCGGTCGCGACGCCCGCCTCGGTAGTCTTGGCTTTCGTGGTGGCAGTAGCCGTCGGGGTGTTCTTCGGGTTCTATCCGGCGAACCGGGCGGCTTCGCTGCGGCCGGTGGACGCGCTCAGGTACGAGTAGCAGTGCCTATCAGAGAAGTTGTAGGGCAGGCGAGGAGAAGGTGACTCAGATGAGACCAGACGACCCGACACAGCCGGTGCCGATCCCCGACACGGCCCAGGTGCCGGTCATAGCCATCCACCCAGACGACCCCGACGATGAATGGGCACTGCCCGAGGCTTCCAAGGCTCTGCGCGTCCGGTACCTGACAGGGGTGCTGGTCCTAGTGCTGGCGCTGGGCGGGGGTTTCTGGGGCGGAGTGGTAGCTGAACGCCACCACGCAACGTCCACGTCGAGCGCGGCGTCGGCGCTAGCCAGCCGTTTCGCTGCGTTGCGGGCCGGCGGGGGCGGCTTCGGAGCGGGCGGCGCTGGGTTCGCCGGCGGGTTCAGCGCTGCAGGCGGTACTGGAGGTTCCACGGCGGGCGGCTCGGCAGCGTCTCCGGCCGCCTCGGGCACCGTCATAGACGTCGCCGGCAACGTCGTCGAGATAAGCAACGCTGCGGGAAAGATCGTCAAAGTCGACGTCGGACCTTCCGCCACGGTGACCCTCACCTCCAAGTCGAGCCTTGCCGGCCTGAAGATCGGCGATACCGTCGTCGTATCAGGCACGGCCGGAGCGCAAGGAACTGTCAACGCCACCGCCGTGAGAGCCACAGCGCCGTCGACTGCGGGCTGACGGGGTTGGCTGGGCGTCGGGGTTAGCTAGGCGGCGGGCCGGTCGGTGCCTGCCCCGCGCCGCACGTTGCGGCCGACGACTATCTCGGCGAGCACTCGTAGTCCGACGCCTGCCACCAGCACCCCGGCGAGGGACACGGCTACAGAGACCACCAATCCACCGATCACGGCGGCGAGTCCCGCTATCAGCATCACGAGTCCCCACCATCCCACGCAGAGCAACCGGACCCAGCCGCGTCGGACGGCGCGCTGAACCGAGGACAGGACTCGCCTGGCTTCCGACGCCGGGGAACCTCTAAGGCGGGACACGAAAACAGGGTCGTCAGCCAGCACGGCTGCTTCGAGATCGGCCAAAGCGGCCCGCTCGGCAGCACTCAGTCTCGAATCTGGAGTCATCTCTCTACCTCTACGGCTAAACCCGACACCTATATTCTCTACCCATCGGCAAGCTTATGCATAGAGCCAAGAGGCTCTTTTTTTTTGCGGTTTCCTGGTCACAGCCCGACCACTCGCGTAGTGTCAGGTCGTGGCCACATCCAAGACGAGCCGATCCACCCCCGACACCCTCGCTATAGACATCGGAGGGACCGGACTAAAAGCCTCGGTGCTCGACGGGGCCGGCAACATGGAGCACGACCGGGTGCGTTGCGACACCCCTTACCCCCTCCCGCCAGACAAGCTCGTGACCGTCTTGGAGGAGCTGATAAAGCCGCTCCCTGCCTTCGACCGTGTCTCCGTCGGATTTCCCGGCATGGTGCGTGACGGGAAGATACTCTCAGCGCCTCACTTCGTGTCCCCGCAAGGCCCCGGCGGGCAGCCGGACCCTGACCTCGTTTCCGCCTGGAAGCATTTCGATCTTGCCGCCTCCTTGGAGAAGGTGACGTCCAAGCCGGTTAAGGTGGCCAACGACGCCGACCTGCAGGGCGCTGCGGTCATAAAAGGGCGGGGACTGGAGCTGGTCCTCACATTGGGAACGGGGCTGGGGACGGCCCTGTTCTACGAGGGCCAACTGGAGCCTCACCTGGAGTTCGCCCACCACCCTTTCAGAAAGGGGCGCAGCTACAACGACGTAGTCGGCGACGCCGCCCGCAAGAAGTCGGGCAACAAGAAGTGGCTCGCTCACGTGCTCGAAGCCGTCGAGACCTTCAGGGCGCTGACGTTCTTCGACCATTGCTACATCGGAGGGGGTAACTCCGCTCGCCTCGTGGACGACCTTCCCGAAGGCGTGAGCGTCGTCGACAACTCCGCTGGGATCCTCGGGGGTATAAAGCTGTGGGAGGTCACAGCGGCTCGCACCGCGAGCTCGCCACGTCCGGCCAGGTCCTCCCCTGCGGCCAGCGCCCGTGCTACCGCAACACCTGCGGCGACCGACCCCGCCTCGGCTGAAGCGTCCGGCAGCGAGGTCTGAGAACCTACCGGCGAGAATGGAGCCGCATCCAACGCCGGGGCACGAAGCCTGCGACGGCGGACGCCGGTCCACGCAGCGCTGACGACAGGCGAAGCCGGCGAAGCTCCTCGGCGTCGCTGTCGTCGAGAGGTTCCAACGGTCCTACGACCCAGCCGAGAAGCAGGTCGGCGAGATCGGGGTTGCGAGCGAGAGCTGGGCCGTGCATGTAGGTGCCGAGCACCCGACCTGCTCTGGCGCCGTCCAGGCCGCTGTGCTCGCTGTTGCCGACACCCGAAACGACCGCCCCGACGGGCTCCGCTCCCGGCCCGAGAGTTGTCACCCCGGCATGGTTCTCGTAGCCGCTAAGCGTCCGGGACAGCCCCAACCCCGGCGCCGGCTCGACGGCGAGCTCTCCCACAGCACGCCTACGGCCGGGACGCGTGGAGCAGTCCAGTAGGCCCACACCGGGACGGGGAGCCCCGTCGGGTCCCGCGAAGTCACGGCCCAGGATCTGCAGGCCTGCGCAGACGGCGAACACCACCGCCCCGCCGTCCACGGCCTTGGCGAGCGGGCTGTCCGAGGTCCGCGCTCCGAGCTGGTCTGCGGCCAGCGCCTGGGGTTGGTCCTCGCCGCCTCCCACCACGTACAGGTCGCACGAGGCAGGCACAGCGTCCCCCGAGTGAACTACGGTCAACTCCGCGGCGACGCCACGCCAACGAAGCCTCTGCAAGAGGATCGACGCGTTTCCCGAGTCTCCGTAGGTGCCGAGAAGGTCAGGAAAAAGCAGGCAGATCGACACGCTCACAGGTCGCTCTCCCCCGCTGAGCGAACCTTGGCGCGGATCTCTTGGAAAGCGGTGTAGTTGGCTACCACGTCGAAGTCTCCGCGTGTTGCGACGTGGCGCATCGCGTCGAGCGGGTCGGCGATGACCGTGTGGTCCACTTGGGCGTAACGGAAACGAACCGCAAGGTCCCATGCCCGCTGGCCGCTGACAGCGACGAAGTGCCCCCGCAGGCGTTCGAAGGGAACATCCCACAGCCACGACGGGTCGCGGCCGTCGGCCAAGCGGGCGTTGACGGCTACGACGACCGGGGCGGGCGGGGATGCGAGCACTTCGAAGGTCTCCATCCAACCGGCCGGGTTCTTCGCGAGAAGCAGGCGGGCTTTGCTTGCACCGACGACGACGCTCGCGTACCGCCCCGCAACCTGTTCGAGGGACGAGAACGACCTGGCGACTACGGCTGCGTCGGCTCCCAGAACCGTCGCGACGCATAACGCGACGGCTGCGTTCGCCCGGTTGGCGCGCCCGGGGAGAGCCAGGTCCAAGCGCAGCGTCGACGCGTCGGGCCATCGCAGCAGGTCCCCGTCGAGCTCGACGTCGGTTCGGGGTCGAGCAAAATCGCACGCACCGCAGGACCAGCCAGACGAGGTGAACACGATTCGGCCTCCGCAGCTCGGGCATCCCCCAGAGTCCTCCGTCCAGGGCTGGCCGGCTCCGACCCAGACCACGTTCGTCGCCTTTCCGGCGCCCCAAACCACGAGTGGGTCGTCGGCGTTGGCCACCACGGCGCCTGCCGCGTCGCCGGCCAGGGCCGATCGCCACGACGACGCCAGCGTCCGGACTTCGTTGTTGCGGTCGAGCTGGTCGCGGGTCAGGTTGAGGAGACCCACCGCGGCCGGGCGGGTAGCCGCGACAACCTTGGGGAGCCCGGCCTCGTCGACTTCGAGCGCCGCCGGGGCGTCGAGGGGACCGTCTGCCAGGGCCGACACGAGCCCCATCGGAAGGTTCGCTCCCTGCAGGTTGGTGAGCACCCTCCCGCCGGCCGAAAGCGCCGTTGCGAGAAGGCTGGTCGTGGTGGTCTTGCCGTTGGTTCCCGACACCAAGGCCACTTTTCGGCCGGCGCTTAGACGTTCGAGCGCCTTAGGGTCCAGCGCGAGTACCGCCCGGCCTCCTATCACGGACCCACCGCCCTTGCCGAGGCGCCGGGACACCCCCGACACTGCTGTTCCGACCCGGGCGGCAATCCTGGTGCGCTCCGGCAATGTCACGTCCGCGAGGCTAGCTATTCGCGCCCGGCGCCACCCATTCCATCCGCGAAGCGCCCTATCGAGGCGTGGCATCTCCGGGGGGCCGACAGCAGGTAGCGTTTAGAAGATGAAAGCGTCCAAGGACACGCCAGGATCCACAGCGTTAGACACCTCCACGCTGTTGCTGCGCCTGGCGGTCGGGCCGATGCTCGTAGCTCACGGATACAACAAGGTCTTCGGAGCGGGAGGATTAGCCGGCACCACCCGCTGGTTCAAGGCGCTCGGGTTGCGCCCGGCTGCGCTGCACGCCCGCCTCGCCGCTGCGACCGAGATCACGGCGGGAGCCGCTGTAACCCTCGGTGTCGCAAGTCCGTATCCCGCTGCCGCCGCCATCGGCCTTATGACCACGGCGGCCGCAACGGACCACCGCGGCAAGGGCTTCTTCGTTTTCAAAGGCGGATGGGAGTACACCGCTGTCGTCGCAGCGGTCTGCGCTGCCATCGCTACGCTCGGCCCTGGGCGGGTCTCAGTCGACGCCCTCAGGGGCTCCCCCAGAAGCGGACTTCGCTGGGGCCTCCTCGCCTGCGGGCTTGGCGCTGCGTCAGCCAAGGCTCTCCTAGCCGCCTGTTACCGTCCGGACGCCACCGACCCTGCGGGCCAGACGCCTGTCGGAGTACCACGGGCGTAAACGAAGCTGCATCGGAGGCAGATGACCGTACACGAGGACCGCTTCACCGGGGGAGACCCGGCGTAGACGGTCGGGCGGGGCAAGCCTCCGCAACGCAGTCGAGTGCGCGGTCGTCGTCGGGCCTCCCCTCAGCTCCCGGGTGACCGTCACCTCTCGGACTGCCTGCTCCCCCGCCAGGCCCGACATCATGTCCAAGGTGCCCAGGTCTGAGACTCCCGACAGGAGCAGCTTTGCTCTGTGGTTGTTCGCGATGGTCCTTGCACGCTCAGCGTCGTAGCGCGCGGCGAGCTGCGCGAGGTCCTGGCATATCGTGACGAGCTGGATGCCAAGGCCAGCGGCCGTCGAAGCCAGGGTGTCCAAGTCGGCTATCGGAGCGATGTTCGCCACCTCGTCGAGTACGACCAGCAGAGGCGGGTCGAGACGCCGTCCGGAGCTGTTGACGCTCTCCACGGCGTGCGCGACGACCGACGACACCAGAGCGGCGAAGAGCCCAGCGACCCTGGACTGCTCGTGGCTCGGTCCGCAAAGGTAGAGCGTTCCCCTACCAGACAGGAACCCGTCGATGTCGAAATCCGAGGCCGCCGTGGAGCACGCCACCACCGGATCAGCGAAGGGCACCAGGACCGTCTCTAAGGTTGTCCCCACCGAGCTCCTTATGCGCTCGTCTCGCCCGGCGCACGCGGCCAACGACGAGACCGCTGTGTCGTGACCGGCGAGGACTAGCAGGTTGAGCGGCTCGTCGAAGTCACCCGAGTCGGTCCAGCGGACCACGTCTGCCATGCTCATCCCCGAGGAGGCCGCCGCAAGCATCAGCGGTGCGAGCTGCTTCGCCGCGGCCGTGTACCAGAAGGCCGCGTCCGACATCCCTCTACGACCCGGAGTCGACTCCACCAGCCAGGTGGCCATCTTCTGGGAGCCTGACCACGAAGTGCACTCCGACAGCGGAGACCACCTGGCCGCCACGACCCAGCCGACCGAGCGCGTCGGGTCGAACACCGAACAGACCCCCGTCGTGGTGCGCCATGCGAGGGTCGCGGCCGCAAGGTCGTCTTTCACCGAAGTAGCGAGGACAGGACCGTCCCATTCGAGCAGCGCCGGCACCGCCAAAGCGGTCGTCTTGCCCGACTGTGTCGGTCCGATCACGAGCACCGAGTGGTGCTGCTCCGTCGCCACCAGGTGGCCCCCAAGGCCGAGTCGACGTCCCAGCACCAGCCTCCCTAAGCTCTGAGCGGGCGGAACGTGAAGGACTTTCACGTCGGTGGCCCTCGCCCACTCGGCGCTGCGATGCGCCCGTGTCCTTGCGAACGGCCCGGCCGGGCTCGCCCAGCGCGCCGGTGCGCGCGCTGCGAGCGGGCGCTGACCGGCGGAGCGCCCCCTCACACGACGTTCAAATCGGATCAGGCGCCCGCCGGCCAGCACCAAGCCGACAGCGAGGACACACATCGCTAAGGCCGCGACCGCACCCCACAGATAGAACACCGACGCGGGAACCCGGGCCAACAGCCCGGCCGAAGTTCCCGCCCACGACGCCGCCGGGTCACCGGCGTGTCTCGGCAGTGCCGCTGTCGCTGCCATGAGAGCGCTCACTGGCACTACGGGCCACCGCCGCAGCGAGACCCGGCCGGCTATCTCAGCGGTCAACCAGACCCAGCCGCAGGGGAAAGCGACCGCTGCCGCCACGCACGAAACCCAAAGAGCCCCTGATACGCCCGGCCCACGGATCGCGTCGCGCTCCGGGTAGCGCCGGCGGTGGGCGCTACGACCTGGAGCTCCCCGACTCGGAACGCGCGTCGGGGGTCTCACCGGAGCGCCGCGTCGGTGTCGATCATCGAGAGTTCCGCTTGGGACACCAGATGCTCCACGAGGAACGTCCGGTGCCCGACCTTCCACAAAGCGACCCCTCGTGGCAGGCGTCCCAAGGCGTCGGACTCGGTCGAGTTAAGACCGATCAGCGCGGCGGTGGTCGGCACCTCCGAGGGGCTCTGCGCGAAGCACACCCGCGTCTCGGAATCCGCGAGCAGGCCGTCCCCGAGTTTGCTCTGCGTCGAGCCGTCCTCGCCGAGCGCTCTCAGATCCGACAGCCGGTGCAGCACCACCAAGTTGGACACGCCGAGAGCCCTGGAGAGCTTGAACGTCGCCTGGGACCATCTCGCGGTAGCGAGATCCGAGAGGATCGCCCACGCCTCGTCGAGGACCACTAGACGCTTGACCGTCTCGGGGCCGGAGAACACCGCTTGGAGCCACGCTGTGGTGCATGCCATTATCAAAGGCAGGGCAGGCGACGAGAACGTCGCTGACAAGTCGACCACAACGAGCCTGCCTGCGATGTCGAGGCCTTCGGTCGTCGCGCCGTCGAACATGCCAGCGAGGTCTCCCCTCACCATCCGCCGGAGCTCCAACGCCACCGCCCTCGAAAGCTCCGCCAAAGCGGTGCTCTCGTAGCCGAGCGAGCGGGCTGCGCCAGGTTCGGGAAACAGCATCGCCTCGACTAGGTCGACGAGCGTCGGCCTCGGAACCGCGACAGAGACCTGTCGCACCGCCAGTTCGACGGCGGTTCGCTCCTCGGGGCGCAGCGGCCTGGCAAGCGACGAGCACAGCAGCGCGCACGCGAGGTCGAGCCTGGGCTTGACCGCCGCTTCGAGGTTGTCGCCGGCGGGCTGGTGGCGCCCGGCGGCGGGAACGTCCAGCGGGTTGAGCCGTGTCGGCCCGCCTGGGCGTAGCAGAACGGGCCGGCACCCGAAAGCCTGCGCCAGAAGGCCGTACTCACCTTTAGGATCGACTATCCAGGCTTGACGGCCCCGAAGCAACTGCCGGCTCACGAACGTCTTCACGAAGCTCGACTTGCCCCTGCCGATCTGACCTACCACGAGGATGTTCGGGTTGGTGATGATCCCCCGGGCGTAGAGCTCCCAGGGGTCGAAGTAGAAAGCCCCACCGAGGAGGTCCCTACCGATCAGGGGTCCGCCGGCGTCGAGGCCGCCGCCCGACACGAACGGGTACACCGACTGGAGGTGGGCTGTGGTAGCTCGGTGCGAAGGTGGGGGTCTCAACCTGGGCGCTACCTGAGTCCCCTGCACAATGGCAGCGTCCACCAGTAAGCCTCGGCTTGACGGCCGTAGAGGCAGCGCAGCTCGATTCGGGCGGCTTGAGCTGCCTGTTCGAGCGACGCACACGCTGACGCCAGCCCGTCGCTGGTCTCGGCGCTCTCCGTGACGTACCCGGAGAAGCGGTAGTCGCAGTGGCCGTCCGCTAGCTCCGCTTCCCTGCGCTCAGCCCCCTCGGCCTCTCTGTCGCGCCGGGCGTTCGACAAGAAACCAGCCCGCATCCGTAGCTGCGAGTCGGCTGCGTCCGCTGTGCGCGCCGAACGGGCCTCGCGAACAGCCCGGTCGAGCGGAACGGGTGCCATGATCACCGACACCCTGCGAGAAGCTCTGGAGACCAGCAGGGGAGCCAGGAAGTTCGGCCCGACCTCCAGCCGAGGCCAGTCGCTTATCCAATAGGTCCGATTCCACGTCCCGTCGAGTTGTGTTTCCGACCATCCATCCCGCACGCCGAGCGGCGAAGACCCGCCTCGGCGACCGGCAAGGAGGTCGGCGAGGGCTTCCACACCCAACGGTGCGGACGGTCTCAGCTCTACGCAGCTCAGCTGGCCTTCTAAGAAGCGGACCTCCCTGGCGAGCACGTCTAGGCGTCGCTGGCGTGAAGCCCGGCGCGTGGAGCTGCCGGCGTCCGACGCAACAGAAATTGCAATCCAGGTGTCGTGGCGTTCGACGAGAGGGGCTACTTGGGTTAGGAGGTCGCTGTGAGAGCTGTCCCCGGAAGGCACCGATGGGGACGCAGAACCGCGCGGGGAGATGTCAGCGGGCGTCGACGACGGCGAGCTGCGCGCTACCCATTGCAGCCGGCGAACCGGGCCTCCGGGTCGTCCCACCGAGGCGAGCACGCTACGCCAGCCTTCGAGAAGGGCGGCTTGCTCCGCCGGGTCGAGCAGGCAGAAAGGCGGGCCCTGCACGGCCAGCACTGCTGAGGCGGATCCGCTTTTACGGTCGAGGACGAACGCCGCCGGGCGCCCGTCCGCCACCGCGGCGTGCTCCACAAGTGACACCCCGCCCGGCCCCGTCCGAGTCTTTGCGTGCAAAGCCCAATATGACGCCCCAGGGACACTCGCCGGGGCAATCGATGCGGACCCGGCGTGGTCATCCGCTACAGGCGTCATAGCCCCACGGTGGCCTGCCAAGTTGGGCTCTTGACCAAGCAGCCTTCCCTCGGTGGGAGCTGCGCTCAGGCGGGGCCTGTAAGCCCGGCGCGCCAGCCAGGAGCCCCCGAGGGCCACAGCACTGTAGGCACGCTCACCGCGCCAGGGCCACAGCGCCAAGGCTGCACCGCCGATCGCGACTCCTAGGCCAACCTGGGTTCCGGCCGTGGGCCCGATCCAAGACCCGACGGCGATAGCGAGCACGAAGGCGGCTCCTGCGGTGACCATCTGGCCGAACGTGAGGCCTAGCACGAGCCCGCGACGTTCCAGGGGGTTGAAACGGTACCGCGGAGCTGGTGAGACGCCGGTCATTTTGTGCTACCCGGCTGGGACTGCCCAGTGGGAAAGTCCGCCGGGCGTTCGGGTATCGCCTGGGCTACTACCGGCCTCGTATCGACGGAGGGCGTAGCCCCAGGCGACGAGTGCCGTGCTGCCATGACCAGTTGGGTTACGGGGTGGAACGGCGCCCCAGCGGCAGCGCTCAGCGCGCGGACCCCCGCACGCACGGGTCTGTGCGACATCGCCTCCAGGTGCGCGATGGCTGAAGCCTCTACGACCGGCGCAAGCTTTAGGAGGGCGAACGGCGCGAACCCTGCTAGGAGCAGGATCGCCGCTCCCGATATGGCGGCAGAGAGGTTGGACGCCACGAAGGCCTCCATGCCGAGCACCACGGAGACGACTATCACGAACTTGGACAGAACCAACGAAACGAGGATCTCCACGGCCCTTCGCGCCACGGACAGAGTCGCAGGCCAGATAAAGCCGATCAACGCCAGCGGCGTGAAGATCGTCGCCACGTACAGTGCCGCCGAGCGAACCACCAGCTCGAGCCACACGAGGACCGTTCCGACTATCGTAAGCAGCGAGAGCAGACCTTGGACGAAGAGGGGCTCCCCGGCGATCTGCCCGCCGGCTACGGCTGAGATGAATAGCTTAGCTCGCTGTCGAGATCCGGCGTCTAAGAACAGCCGGCACAGCAGGTCTACGAACTGGATTCCCCGGCCGACCGCCTGCGAAGCGGCGAAACCTGCCAGCACCGCTACGGGAAGGCCAACCAACCAGACGCGCGCGAGGCGCTTCGCGTCCTGGCGCAGCACAGGGCCGACGCTTGCAACCGCAAGAATGGGGAGTATCACGACGACCACGACCTGCTCCATCACGACCAGTTCGGATTGGAACCAGCCGGCGTTCACACTCGGCGTCGTCGAAGCGGCGATCAGGCTCCACACTTCGCCGACTATCCACGCGGCCGCGTGACCGAGCGACGCGCCTATCGACTCCAGCAAAGAGTGTGCCGCATCACCTGCGAGCGACCCTCCCAGGTTCCCGGCCTCGCATGTGAGCGGCAAAACGCAGGCGAGCGAACCCGCCACGGAGCTCATATCCTGGCCCCTTCACGCACCAAGAAATCCACTATCTGAGGGGCCCCGCTGATCAGGATCGCAGCCAGCCCGGAGACGAGGACACCTTTGCGACCGTTGTAGGCCTGCTGGTAGTTCTGCGAGTAGTGCCCGAACGCCCACATGACTGCCCCTATCACGACGCCAGCCATAGCGGCCATCAGCGCCCAGCCGCCGAGGCCATTGGTCAAATCTGACAGCACCGACGCCCCCGGAAGGTCGTTGATGTTAGGTGCGAGTGTCAGTCCAGGTCCGCTCGCTGCGGGCTCGGTCGCGAGAGATAGTGCCGCAAAAAGCAACATTTCCCAGCCTCCATAGTTAGATTTCCCTTACTTTCAGTATATTTCAAGGTTCTCTATGAGTGCAAGGGGTTGTTGCGGGTCACATCCTTCGGTCGGCTAGCCCACCTTGGCGAGGTCGGTCTCGCTCAGGGCCTGCGAACGCCGTCGAGCAAGGAAAGGATCTCGGCTCCGTAGGCCTGCAACTTGGCCGGGCCGAGCCCCTTGACAGCGGAGAGCCCGTCGATGTCCACGGGCAACGTTTCGGAGATAGCGCTGATCGTCGCGTCTGTTAGATAGACGTAGGCCGGCTTCTTGTCTGCTTGAGCCCTTCGGGTCCTCCACTCCCGCAGAGCCACTTGAGCTGCGGAAGCTGCGTCAGCAGCGGAAGCTGCGTGAGCAGCGCAAGGCGCGTCAGCCGCCGAGGCTGGCTCCCCGGTTGGGCTCGACGCTTCGTCGACGGGGTCGACAGGCGGTTTCCACGGCGTGAGCATTTCGGACACGAAGACAGACGCGGGTTCGCCCGCCACGACGGTCGCCGACTCCGAAGCGCGGGTAACTGCCACGTGCAGTATGCGCCGCTCTTCTTCCACGTCGTCGGCGAGACGATGTGGCAGCACACCCGACGTCACGTCGTGCACGACCACGTGTGGCCATTCTTGTCCTTTCACCGCGTGGATGCTCGCCATGGTCACACCGTCGGAAGCGCTCGGTCGTGCCAGCACACCTCGCAACCACTCCTCGAAACTCCTAGGCTCGGGGTGCAGGCGCGCTATCGCCACGAGCGAGTCCAGGTCGTCACTTTGCGCCGAGCGGTCCAGACGGCGATGCGCTCCTTCCAGAGCCGCCATCGCCCGATCAAGTCCGACCTCGTCGCGCACCTCGCGCAACACGCGAGCAGTCGTAGACTTCGACGCCAGACGCGAAAGACTTGCCAGATCGGCGGCGAAAGAAACGACCTTAGTAGCGTCCCGCTCGCTCAGCCGCCCAGCAAGACGGCGCCAGCCGCTGTCGTGGCGCTGCTCGGCGATCCACTCCACGAGCTTCGGCGACAGCCCCCGCGCCGGCCGGCGGGCTGCGGCGGCCACATCGGACGGGGAACGCAACCGCGGCGCGCTCGTAGCGAGTCGCAGCCAGGCCAGCGCCGCCGCTACCGCGCTGCGCGAGAGGTAAGCTTCGCCTACCGCACCGCGGACCCGGACCGAGCCTTCGATCAGCGAGACCTGCACTGGCACCAACGACGCGTTCACACGTGAAAGTACGGCTATGTCAGAGCTCGCCACTCCACCCCCAAGGAGCTCCTCGACTCGCCGCACGGTAGCTGCGACAGCGTCTTGGCTCGTGACGATCCGGAGATCCGACTTTGCGTGGGCCCGTCCGGAGCGAGCGACGACCTCCTTGGCGACCCGCCGACGGTTATGCCCAAGAAGTGTCACTGCAGACGTCACAACCCCAGGAGGGCACCGGTAGTTCACCCTCAACTGCTGGTTCTGTGCACCAGGGAAATAGCGTTGGTAGTCGATCAGCCATCGAGGTGATGCCCCCGCGTAACCGTAGATAGTCTGGTCGTCGTCCCCGACCCCAAAGACGTCGCCCGCCGGTCCGGCCAGCAACCGGATCATCAACAGATGCGCCGGAGTCAGGTCCTGGAACTCGTCGACCAGAAGGACCCTGCACGACGCCCTTGCCCGACTGCGGAGCTCGGGATGGCGGAGCAGTGTCTCTACCGCTCGGTAGATCTGCTCGTCGAAGTCGACCATTTTGCGATCGGCCAGGAGCGCCCTGTAACTCTCCACGACGGACGGAAGCCCGTCGACATCGCCGGCATAGTCAGCTTCGACTTTTGCGGGGTCTTCGAGGCCGAGACGCACCCGCGAAAGCGCTTCCATCCACGCTACTACTGGGTCGGTGTTCGCCCGGCGCGGGAACTCGACGAGGCGACCGAGCAGCGCCCGTACCTCCGGTTCCCCGGCGGTAGTCACGCGCTGGGCGCGATTGACGACTGACAGGGCCAACGAGTTCAAGGTGCGGATCTGTAATCCCGGCAGGTCTGCGCTACGGGCCACCATCTCTTCGGCAGCCCGCTTGTTGTATGCGACCAGCGTGACAGCACCGACGGGGAGGTTCCAGTTGCTCAGAAGGTGGCGAGCTCGTTCTGTCAGGACGCGCGTCTTGCCTGACCCTGCGGGAGCGATAATCCGTGCGGACCCGAACGGTGCCGTCACGGCGGCCTTTTGGTCCTCGGACAGTTCGGCGTCAGTGTCGTTTGACCCGAAGGGAACCAGCGACCCTGCCTGCAGGCCAACCCGGCTGATCACGGCCGCCCCGTCCACACCTGCCTGCCAGCACAACGGGCCTCCGTCGCAGTAGGCATCTTCGCCGCCTGGCAACACGACGTCCGCTCTCGCTCCGGGGCTCGCTCCCAGTCCGACGGCGATGTCACGCCACGCCCAGTGGAGTTTCGTCTCGCGAGCGTCGATAGCGTTGGCGAACGCAAAGAAGCGGGCCTTCTCACCGGGCAGCGAGAAGGCCGGCGTCAGCGACCACACTGGATCGCTCACTACGCCAGGTTCGGGCGGGTCCCCGTCGAGCTCTATCACGAGCGGCCGGCGCTGTCGCCATGCCACCTCGAGCCCGTCGACGTCGCCATCCCATCGTTCGCACTGCGACCACGCTTGCGGAGGCTTCTGACCCGGCCTGACGAGCACGCTGCGCCCGAGCACACTGCTGGCCGCGAAGCTGACCTCGCCGACGGCGCTCGACGGCCGCTGTGTCGAATCGGCGGCGCCCGAAGCCGTGGACTTCGCGCCGGCTGCGCTCGCACGCTCCCAGCAGTGCCTCACCTGCGCAACGCTGCTGTGAGTCCCCCCGCAATAGCCGCACGCTATAGCCCGGCTCATGTGAACGTCCGTCTTTGCAGCACCGTCCCACGTCTTTGCAGCACCGTCCCAACCTATCCAAGGGGTCTGACAGAGGCCCGAACCCAGCCGACCAGACATAGCACTTGTGTTATCATGAAACATACGGAAATATATTGTTATGCTCATAGTCAAGTCGGCGAGCCCCGGCAGCGTCAAGTACTACTTCGACGGGAGAGACCCTGGCGTGTGGTCTGACGGCGCGGCCAACCTGCTCGACCTGAGCGGTGCTGTCGACCCGGACGACCTTCGCAGGGTCCTCGAAGGTCGCCACCCCAGGACATCCCAGTTCCTGCCCGAGCGAACGTCGGCTCGCCGCCGGGCCGGCTGGGACCTAATCTGGGCGTCCCCCAAGTCGTTCTCCCTCCTCGCCACTCAGGACCCAGACCCCGCGAGCAGCGCTGTCGACGCCCACCGAAGCGCCGTCGCAGCGTTGATCTCGCACCTTGACGAGGGGTTGGGGGCGGCGCGTTCTGGGGCGCCGGGAGGCCGTGCACCTTGCGACGGCCTGATCGCAGCGGCGTTCACGCACCGATACAACTCGGCCGGCGAACCGCACGTCCACACCCATCTCATAGTGGCCAACCTTTCCCGAGCGCAGGATCGCTGGTCAGCGGTGATGTCAGATCAGTGGTACGTCGACCGTCGAGCACTCAGCGCGCTATACCACCTCGAGCTCAGGCACCAGATGGCCCTTCGAGGCTGGAACATCGAATGGCGCATCCGGCCTGACGGGCTGGCCGACGTGGCCGAAGTTGCACGCTCAGCTGTGAGGGCAGCGAGCTCTCAGACCCGGGCGGTCGAGGCTTTCGGAGCCTTCGAGGCGAGACGTCGCGCGCAGACGGTCCCATGGCAGGCCAGGGTTGCCGCAGCGAGCCCTGCCGACCGGCCGGTCCCCTTCCCCTTCGACAGCTCACGTGGCGCACAGGCCGTCTCGGCGTCGCGACAGGATCCGAACCCAAGAAGCCTCGCGGAGCCGGCCCGAGTCGGCGCACATCTCGACGACGGGCGCCTCCACCGTGCCGTCGAGACCAACCTGTCAGTCAAAAGGTCGGACTTTCGGCGCGCAGACGTGCTCGTAGCGTTAGCGGCAACCCACCCTGGGGGCGCGAGCGTGGACGCTGCGACTGCGTGGGTCGACGCCTTCTGTGCCGCCAGCCTGCCGGTGAGGTCGACCACGTCACGCCCCCGGTGGTCGACGTCGTTAGCGTTGCAGGCAGATCGCAGGCTCGTCGAGATGCTCGAGGAGGGATGGGAGCTCCGCCAAAGCCTGCCACTACCGGCGATCCACTCCGCCCGGGATGGCAGTCCCAACTCCGGCGGCTCTGGCGGCCACATCCAAGAGCCGTCGCGCTTCGCGGATCCGGTGCTCCGCTTCACCTGCCCGCCGGGTGAGAGCCGCCTGGTCGAGCACTCCGAGGTGATCTACCTGCACGGACGCAACCTCGAAGCGCACGGTCTTCGCGTTGCGCTCGACACTCCCTCGGCGGGGTCGGCGACTCGGTGGGCGGTTCTCGCCTCGACGACGACCTACCGCCGGGGGGAGAGCTTCGACGCCCTGTTCGTAGACCAGGCCGACCGGCGTAGCAGCGCCGAGCTGCTGTTGATCGCCGGCGAAGCACGGCGCCAGAAGGCGCAGCTCATACTCGTCGAAGGAGGAACTCTGCCGCGCCTCGCCAACCCGGCCTCCCGAGGTCTCCAGGAGAGCCCTACCAGGACCGTCGACGTGCCGGCCGCGCAACCTTGGGCGTGCAGCCCAACCCGAGAGGCCGGACCCGTGGACGGCTCACCGGCGTTGGAGCCGATCGGCCGGCGCCACGCGACCACGGTCCTCGATCGCTGGAAAGCGCTGAGCGAGCTCGGAGTGGACGCTGTCATGGTCGGACTCGGCGTCGAGGAGACCGCCGCTCTCAACGCTGCTGCGCTCGCTGAGAGATCAGGTGGCCGCACGCCCGATTGGGAAGGCTCCCGGCAGGCGTCTCGGGCTCCCGCTTGGAGTCAAGGCGACCGGGTCGTCATGCTGTCGAGCAGGGACCGCCAGGTACCGTTCGGCACCCGAGGGACAGTCGTGGCGGCAGGCTCGCGCCTCGGCGACACTTCTGTCCGCTGGGAAGCGGGGAACGGGTCGACCGCCCAAGCGTTGAGCACCCAGGACAGGATCGGGTACGCCTACGCCGTCACACCGGCGGTAGCGGCACGTACCAGCGGCGGGCTGGTCGTCCTCGGACCGCCCGAAGCGCTGCCGGGGATGCAAGGTCGAGTGATCGACAGCGCCCTGCCCGAAGGTCATATGGCCACGAGCCGCCAAATCGCTCGATGGCCGAACCGCGACCTAGCGCGAGGCTCGACGTTGGGGCGCGACGACCTCGGCCTCGGCTTTTGAAAGGTCCCGCTACGACGCAGGGCTCTGGCGGTCACCCCGGTCCTAGTCGAAGTTCAGGTGCGCACTCCGGGCCCGCGCCGTTCGTGAGATGCTGGAAGGGAGGTGAAAAAGCCCACTGACCGACCCGCCCGCGACCCGACCGTGCTGCGCAGGGCTCTGAGAAGGTCGTGGCCTGCGCTGAGAATGGTCGTCGGCCTGGTCGCGGTCGGCGTCGGAGCTTGGGCCATCTCTGGCAAGACGGGTGAGCTTTCGGGCATAACCGGCTACCTGAATCGTCTGCGCTGGTGGTGGATGGCACTGGCTGTGGTGGGCGAGTTCGCCTCCTACGCGGCCTTGTCCTCCCTGCAGCGCCGTCTGCTTCGGGCGGGACGGGTGGACGTCAAAGCAAGGACCATGCTGGGTATCACCCTTGCGGGATCGTCCATCCAGTCCTCCTTCCCGGGAGGCACCGTTTTCTACTTGGCGTACCTCTTCCGCCAGTTCCGCCGCCGCGGTGCCGACGACGTGCTGTCGGGATGGGTTCTGGTGGCTTTCAACATGCTGACCTTCCTGGCTCTGTCCAGCATGGCACTCATCGGCCTGGCGATCGCCGCGTCGACCGGCAGCGCCTACGACCTCGTCGAGGCGATCCTGGGGATCATCGCCGTTGCCCTCCTGCTGGTGATCGCCTTCGTGGAACGCCGCCGGGTGCTGGTTCACTTTGCGACCCTCGTTTCTCTTTGGAGGAGGCTGCTCGGGCGGCGCAAATCGAGGTCGACCCCCCAGGAGGTGGTCGAACGGTGGGTGGCCGAGCTCGCAGCCGTCAACCCGTCGAGGAAACAGTGGTCGATAGCGGCGGTCATGGCGGCCTCGACCTGGCTCGCCGACCTGGCATGCCTTGTCCTGGCCTTCTACGCGGTCGGGGTAGGAGTCCCCTGGCGGGGTCTCCTGCTCGCCTACGCTGCTGGACAACTCGCCTCGAACCTGCCTATTACCCCTGGGGGTCTCGGTGCTGTGGAAGGAAGCTTGACGGTCGCTTTGGTAACTTTCGGCGGCGGGGAGGAGTCCACCGTCGCTGCCGTTCTTCTGTACCGGCTGGTCTCCTACTGGCTGATGCTGGTGATCGGCTGGGTAGCCTGGGCGGGCCTGGCCTGGTCTGGCCGGGAGAGCGAGCCCGTCGACGCCGCTGCGAAGGCAGGGTCGCTCCCCGAGCTCACGCCGGCGGGCGCAGGCGACCTCCACACTTCGCGAGACAAGGAACCGTCGCCATGGGCACCGTAGCAACCCTTCACAGGCGGGCCTGGGCTCTGGGCGCAGCGGTCGCGCTCGGCCTGGCCGGCCTGAGCGGCTGCTCCTCCGCTCCGACGATCTCGAACGCGTCGGTGTCGGTCTGCTACCGGGCGATCCCGGTTGGGCGCGCGTCGCTTCAGACCAGCCAAGCCCGCTTGGTCGGAGTGCACGAGCTTCCACTCGACAAAGTCCGACTGTCCCTACCCGCAGCGGAGAAAGCCCGCCTCGCTGCGGAGGACGACACCGAGATCTGCGCCATGGCTTTCGTCGGCAGCTTCAGCCCAGGCCAGGTCCGCCTCGCCCCAGCCGGGGAGTCCGGGAAGATCGCCGTCGTGCTGGTCAGCGCGAAACACCTTCGCCTGGTAGCGGCCGCCGTGATAGCAAAGGTCCCGAGGGGACTCGGCGGGCGCAACCTGTAGAGGCTCGGCCTCTCAGCCTGTGAGCAACTCCCGGGCGCCGCGATCCGTCGAAGGGTGCCTCAGCTTGGACATAGCGCGGGCTTCGATCTGGCGGATCCGCTCTCTGGTCAGGCTGAAATGCTCCCCGACCTCGTCCAACGTCCGGGGTTCCCCACGATCGAGGCCGAATCTGAGACGCAGTATCTCGCGCTCCCGCTCGTCGAGCGCTATTAGCATCTTGTTAACCTCACCCGACAGCAGCGCCGCCGCTGCAGCGTCGAAAGGCGAGACGGCGCCGCGGTCTTCCACCACGTCGCCTAGCTCAGCGTCGCCGTCCTCTCGGAGAGGCTCGGACAAAGAAAGCGGCTCCGCTGCATGACGGAGGATCTCGATCACTTTCTCCTCGTCGAGCTCGAGGTCGGTAGCCAGCTCAGCGACAGTCGGGCGCCGACCCAGCTGCCCTTCCAGGCGCCCCCGGGCCTTGGTGACCCTGGTCAGCAGGTCCCCGGCGTGGACCGGGAGTCGAACAGTCCGCCCGGTGTTGGCTATACCTCGGGTTATCGCCTGGCGTATCCACCACGTAGCGTAGGTCGAGAACTTGAAACCCTTCCGCCAGTCGAACTTCTCGACGGCGTGGATCAGACCCAGATTCCCTTCCTGGACCAGGTCCAGCAGAGGCAGCTCGGCGGCCTGGTACTTCTTGGCTATGGAAACGACCAAGCGCAGGTTCGCTTTGACGAATGTCTCCGAAGCGTCGTCGCCCGCTCTGACCAGCCGTCTCAGCTCCCGCTTCCGGGTCGGGCTGACCGTCTTACCCGACGCCAGCTCCGCCCTAGCTTCCCGTCCGGCTTCTATAGCCTGGGCCAAGTGAGCCTCGTCGTCCTTGGTGAGCAGGGCATGCTTGCCTATGTCGTTAAGGTAGAGGCGGACCAAATCTTCTTCAGGCTGGGCGGCGTGGTTGTTGGGCAATCGTCCTCGTCTTTCCCGATGTACCCTGGGCAGGTGTACGAAGCAGGCACGAAGGCCTACCAGATGATGAATTCTACCTGACAGATGGCGCCAAGTGAAGAGGTCTCTGCGGACGGGACTATTCGGACGCCTTTTGGCGCTCCGGAGGCCCGAAGGGAAGTTGCCGGGGAGACGAGGTGGCTGTCAGAGAGCGAACAGTCCGTCTGGAGGCGCCTCCTGCGAGACGAAGCCAGGATTCATGATCTGTTGGACCGGGATCTGCGCAGGTTTCACAACTTGACTCTCGGCGGTTACGCAGTGCTCGTCCATCTGAGCGAGGCCGGAGTTGACGGGATGCGCATGTCGGACCTGGCGGATCTGTTGGTCCTGTCGCGTAGCGGACTCACCAGGAGGGTCAGCGCCTTGGTGAAAGCCGGGCTGGTCACCCGCAAGACCTGCCCTGTCGACGGTCGGGGCACCGTGGCTGCTCTCAGCCCGGCCGGCGAAACCTACCTGAAAAAGGCCGCACCCACCCACGTCAGCGGCGTCCGTCGCTACCTGATCGACCCCGTTGGCGACCTGGGCGCCCTCGAGGAGGGTCTGGGGCGGATCGAAGCTGCGCTCGACGCCGCAGAGGCTGCCGCCTCTCCCTCGGACAAGCTCGCAGGGTAGCAACCGGCGAGCAGAGCCGGCCGCTGCTGGCACCTCGACGTGCGCCCGCTGGCACCTCGACGTGCTCCCGCTGGGAGCTGGAGGCTTCACAGCGGGTCTATTTGGAGGTCCTCCCATGTGAGCAGAGGCCTCCATGGGATGCCGGCGGCGTCGAAAGCCTCCGCAACCTTGGGGCTTCGATCGACCAGCGCCGTGGCGGCCACGACTCGAACCCCGAGCTCGTCGAGGCGCCCGGCCGCTCGCAGCAGCGAAGCTCCGGTCGACACCACGTCTTCGACCATGACAACCGCGTCGCCTTCGCGGAGGCGGCTACCTTCCACCCACGCCTGGCGGCCGTGTCCCTTGGGCTCTTTGCGCACGGAGAACCACCCGCAGTCGGACAGGATCGACACCGCATGCGCCAACGCGTCGGCGCCCATGGTCGGACCCCCTACCGCGCAGAAGGCGACTCCGACGGCCTCGACCGCAGCCTCCGCCGCCCGGCGCAGGGCCGGCCCACGCGAGAGCGCGAACTTGCCGTCTATGTAGTCGTGGCTCCATCCTCCCGACGTCAGACGGAAAGGCTCTGAACGCCGCTCGTAGCCCTGCTCTTTGACGAGGGCCACCAGTTCCGCTTTGCGCTCGGGTCCGATTCCCACGCCGAGCACACTACCAAGCGCTCATGCCAAGCCCTGCTGAGAGGCTCCCCGGCCTGACGGCTCAGCCACCGACCCCGAAACGCCACCTACCCCGAAAGGTAGGTCCTCTTGGTGGAGGACCGACAAGCTCTGAGTGGCCCTCGTGAACGCAACGTACAAGCCACGCAGCCCCTGGGGGCTCTCCGCCACGACGCTTCGCGGTTCCAAGACGATCACAGCGTCGAACTCGAGGCCCTTCGCGTCGTCGACCGACAGCACGGTTATCGGCCGGTCGAGAGCTTCCCTGCCGGCCATCCCGAAGTCGAAGTGCGCGTCGCTCAAAGCACCAGCCGCAGCCTCCAGCGCGCTCGGCGCTGCGATCACGGCCAGCGTGCCGTTCGCGGCACCGTACGAGGGCGTCAACGGCTGACCCCCCGACTCACCCAGCGGGGTCGCCTGCGACGAGGGGTCACCCAGCGCCACCCTTTCGGCTAGCGCGGATATCTCCTCGCCTACGACGTCTACGAGGAGCCCGAGCAGTCGACTGGCACCCGGGCTCGGGGCGGCCCTGAGAAGCCTCGGTGGCCTTCCTGACGAGCGCACCGACTCCGGCGGCCGCAGAGAGCCGTCGACCTGGGCGAGCACCTCGGATGCCAACTCCATGATCTCGCTCGGGGTCCGGTAGTTGACCGAAAGTTCGAGAAGCTTCCAGCCCCGCCGGGTCGACAGATGGGTGACTACGTCAGCCCACGAGCCGGGCACCGTCGGTCCGGTCGCCTGGGCGATGTCACCGACGAGGGTCATCGACGACGAGAGTGACCGCCTAGCGATCATGCGGAGTTGCATCGGCGAAAGGTCCTGCGCCTCGTCGACCACCACATGACCGTAAGCTCGGGTCCCGACGTTAGAGTCGACAGCGCTCTTGTGTCGCGGACCGAGCAGGGCGAGGGCCTCGTCGAGGAGGGCCACGTCGGCAGCGGACCAACCCGAAGTCTCGAGGGACTCTCCGCGTTCCCTAGCCAGCAGATCCTTCTCCTGTTCACTCAGGACGCCCTGTGCCGACAGGTCTATGAGCGGCTTCGCCCCGAAGAGGTCCCGCAGCAGCTGTTCAGGGCTGAGAAGCGGCCACATTCGTTCCAGTGCCTCCGCAATCCCCGGGACGTGGCGGAGGTTGCGGCCGAGATCACCGGGATCCGGCGGAGGCGTGCCACCAACCTGGCCTTCTTCGCTCATCTGCGTTGCCAGGTAACGCCACAGGTAGGCCTCCACGAGCCGGCGGCGGGCGTTGTGGGTCCCAGGTCGACGCTTGGCTGCTGCGACTATCTGCTGTGACGCCTCGACACTGAGGCGGAGCATCCGGCCTCCGTACGGGACGCGGACAGCCTGCCTGAGTGGCCGCTGGCGGATGCTCAGGGCCCGCGCAATCACCTTTGCCATGCGGGCGTCGCCTTTGAGCCTGGCGGTCGGGCGGTCCTCGTCCACGGTGACGGGACTCTTGATGGACGACGGGTAAAGGCCGTTGACAGTAGACATCTCGACCCCGGTCTCGTCCAAGGACGGCAGCACGTGCTCGATGTAGCGCAGGAACGTCCTGTTCGGGCCGACCACCAAAACCCCCTGCTTTTCCAGGGGAAACCTGTGGGTGTAGAGAAGGTAGGCCGCCCGGTGAAGTGCCACGGCCGTCTTCCCGGTGCCAGGGCCCCCCTGCACCACGATGACTCCCGGCAGCGGCGCTCGTATGATCTCGTCCTGCTCGCCTTGAACCGTTGCGACAATGTCGCGCATGCGCCCCGACCGGGAACGGTCAAGGGTCGCCATCAGAACCTGCCGCCCACCGAAGCCGAGGGAGCGGCCTCTCACGTCACCGTCGACGTCGAAGAGCTCGTCTTCGAGGTCGAGCACCTTGGGACCGTTGCAGAGCAGGTGACGTCGCAGCGCCAGGCCCATCGGATTGGCTCCGGTAGCACGGTAGAACGGCTCTGCGACGGGGGCTCGCCAGTCCACGACCAGCGGCTCCTGGTCCACTCCGGAGATACCCAGACGCCCGATATGGAACGAATCCACCCCAGGTTCGCTCTGGGCGGCAGCCCTGGAGGGACCCGGCGCGCCGGTGGGACCCGCAGCGCTACGGGCACGGTCGATCCTGCCGAACACCAGGGACTCGGAGCCGATGAAAAGCTGCTCCAGCCGGCTAAGTCCGCTGCGGACACGCATGTCACGCTCGGTGACCGCCTGGAAGCCGCTGCTTTTGTCCGCGAAGGCCTCCTGCAGCATCGAGCGGGTGGCGTCGCGCATGGCAGCGAGCCTGGTGTAGGCCAGGTCCACGAACACCTGCTCTGACGGGACGTCGGGGTGCGCCATAGGGGATTACCACTTTGCGTGCTGGCGGCTCGTATTGCAAGCCACACAGGATCTACCTGCGGGTAGCGTCTAGGGCGTGACCGCGCCCAGCCAACACGTGTTCCTAGCTTCATGCCGGCGCGAGCCGGTCGACCACACCCCAGTCTGGTTCATGCGCCAGGCTGGACGGGCTCTCCCCGAGTACCGCCGGCTTCGCGGAGAGGAGGGCCTCCTCGATTCGCTACGCAAGCCGGACCTCGCTGTCGAAGTGACGCTGCAACCCGTCCGCCGTTACGGTGTCGACGCCGCAATAGTCTTCTCTGACATCGTGGTGCCCGCCGCAGCCACCGGGTTCGGCGTAGACATAAAGCCCGGTGTCGGCCCGGTGGTCGAGCGTCCGTTCCGATCGGCGGCTGATCTGGATCGCGTCAGGCCCTTTCACGTCGACCAAGACGCTCCTTGGCTCATCGAGACCGTCAGCATTCTCGCTTCAGAGCTGTCGGTCCCGCTGATCGGCTTCGCTGGGGCCCCGTTTACGGTAGCGAGCTACCTGATCGAAGGGCGAACCTCTCGCGATTACATTCGCACCAAGTCTCTGATGGCAACCGACACCACCACTTGGGTCGCGCTGCTCGACCGTCTGGGAGACCAGGCGATCGCGAGCGCCGAAGCCCAGGTTCGTGCCGGAGCGCAGGCCATCCAGCTCTTCGACAGCTGGGCGGGGGCCTTAGACCCCGACTCTTACCGCCAGCACGTGCTGCCGGCCACCCGCAGGGTTCTGCAAGCCCTTTCCGGGCTGGCGGTGCCGCTGATCTATTTCGGGGTCGGGACCGGCGAACTGTTGGGAATGCTCCCCGAAGCGGGGGTCGACGTCGTAGGGGTCGACTGGCGGGTCCCGCTGGCCGCGGCTCGGGAGCGGACAGAGGGGAAAGTAGCGCTTCAGGGGAATCTCGACCCCGCCCTGTGCGCGGCCGGCTGGGAGGCTGCGAAACCCGCAGCCTTGCGGATCCTAAGAGAAGCCCGGGATGCGGGGATCGAAGGGCACGTCTTCAACCTCGGCCACGGCGTGCTTCCTGACACCGACCCCGACGTGCTCGCGCGTCTCGCCGACTTGGTGCACGAGTTCGGGAGATGACGGCCACATCCAGACGCATTGCGCCGCGCCCACCTAGAGCACACCTGACCGCGCAGCGCAGCAGGGCGAGCCGATGAAGGTCGCGGTGATAGGAGGCGGCATCGCCGGGCTCGCTGCGGCTTTCGAGCTCTGCGACGAGGCCGAGGTGACCGTCTACGAACCTGGGCGTCTCGGAGGCAAGCTCCTCACCTCCGAGTTCGCCGGTCTGCTCGTCGATGAAGGGCCCGATGCCTTCCTCACCAGGACTCCGGCCGCCGTGGAGCTGGCCACGGCCGTCGGCCTGGGAGGCGAGCTGGTCGCTCCGGCCGCCGGGCGGACCCTCGTCTACTTCGGTGGCCGCCTCCACCCGCTTCCGTCCGGGCTCGTACTCGGCGTCCCCACAGACATCGCCGCGCTCGCGACGAGCAGACTCCTCGGACCGCTCGGAGCGGCGCGCGCGGCTTGGGACCTCGTCGCCCCGGCGACCCCCGTCGGCGACGACGAAAGCGTCCGGGACCTGATAGCCGCCCGCTTCGGCCCCCGGGTCGCCGACCGTCTCGTGGAGCCGCTCCTTGGGAGCATCCACGCCGCCCCGACTGCAGCGCTGAGCGCCCGGGCGAGCGCCCCGAGCCTGCTCGCAACCGCCCGTACCTCCCGGAGTCTCCTAGCGGGGCTGCGCAAACAGGCGCCTCCCGCCGCGAAGTCGAACGCCCCGGTGTTCCTCGCACCACGCGGCGGGATGTCTGCGCTGGTCGAACGCTTGGTAGACAGACTCGCCGCCGGTGGGGTTACCTTCGTCTCCCAGGGAGTGCGCTCAGTAGGCCAGGCGGACCACGGTGTCGGACCGATCGACGTCGACGGCGAACCCTACGACGGGGCCGTCCTGGCAGTCCCGGCTCCTCAGGCGGCCCGCATCCTCGCAGAGCACGCTCCGAGCGGCCTCGGCTCAGTCGAATTCACAGACGTGGTCGTGGCGACGGTGAGCGTTTCGCGTTCGAGCATCGCGATCGCCGACGACGTCAACGGCATCCTGGTCGCGCCCACCTCGGGGATGCTGATGACCGCCTGCTCTTTCGGCTCCAACAAGTGGCCCCACTGGTCATCGGGTCGGGACCAGATGGTGCTGCGGATATCAGCCGGCCGTCATGGTGACACCAGAACCGCCAGATTATCCGACGACGAGCTAGCCGAGACGCTTATCGCCGACTTGTCGGCGGCCCTACGGACGCCGATCTCGGCGACACAGTGCAGGCTCAGCCGCTGGCCGGGAGCTTTCCCCTTCTACAGGGTCGGCCATCTCGGGTGGGTAGACAAGGTGCAGTCCAACCTGGCCGCAACCTTCCCACGCGTCGCTCTTGCAGGTTCGAGTTACAACGGTGCCGGGATCCCGGCGTGCATCTCGTCGGGCCGCAGCGCTGCCCGTCAGGTCTCGACCGTGTTGTCCACGCGCACCGCAGGACTGTAACGGCCCGGAGACATCTCGCCCCGGAACAGTCCTGCCGCCGGGCCCGCCCCGCTAAGACAATGATCGGCTATTACGACGGCCGCCGCCGTGTAGGTGGTCCGCTCCCCGCCGGGGTAGCGGATGCACTCCGGGTGCACGCAGCCGGTCCAATAGGACCCGTCCAGCTCACGCATGTGACGCGTCGCCCTTAGAAGCTCAGCTGCGCGCCCGTTCAGCCCTACAGAGTCGAACGCGATAGCGCACTCTGCGGTCTCTGCTGCAGTAACCCACGGCTGGTCCGAGACGCAGCGCACGCCGACATCGGCCATGACGAACTCCTCCGAGCGGCGCTCGAGGCGCTCCCTTCCCGCCTTGGCGCTGACAGCTCCTGACAGCACCGGGTAGTACCAGTCCATAGCCCAGCGGTCCTTTGCAGCAAAAGACTCCGGACTTTCGCGGACCGCTTGTGCCATACGCTCGGCGGCGAGCTCCCACTCGGGGCGGTCGTAACCCATGCAGCCGGCAAGAGACGCAGCCACCTTCACGCTGTGGTAGATCGACGACGTCGAGGTCAAAAGAGCGCTAGACGCTTTACGGCCGTCCGGATCTGCCGACCAAGCTACGGCACCCGACGGCAACTGCATCCCCAAAGCGAAGGTGGTCGCACGGTCGACCACTTCCCAAATCCCCTCGAGGAAGTCGGCATCACCGGTGACAAGAAAATGCCACCATGCGCCGGTAGCGACGTAGGCGGTGACGTTGGGGTCGCGACGGGGATCCTCGATTCCGTCCGCCAGGTAGTACCGGCACCACGACCCGTCGTCGTGCTGAGTGCACCTCAGCCAGTCGAAAGCCCGAGTCGCCTCCTCGGTCCAGCCGGCGACAGAAAGAGCCATAGCCGCCTCGACGTGATTCCACGGATCGCCGTGACCGCCCTCATACCAGGGGATCATCCCATTAGGCAGCTGCAGTGACGCTATCCATGACGCCGTAGCTTGCACTTCTACCGGGGTGAGAGTCCCATGCCCCTTCGAAGCGGGGAAAGACACGTGCTCTGCCTCGGATCCCAGATCCGTGGATGCTCCGGAGGCTCTGTAGGGTTCGGACTGGGAACTCAAGGCCGCTTCTCGAGGTACAAAACTAGGCTTTTGCCGATGAGGGGGTTCAGTATTCGCTCAGGCAAACGCGTGAAAGGAGTTCCCGCGACGATGTCCCACACGAGCAGCTTATGGTAAGCGCGGACAAGCGGGTGCCGGTCGTCGTCGACCCCGACGAGCGCCTTTAACCACCAATAAGGCGAGTGCAACGAGTGCGCGTGATGGCGGTCGAAAAGACCGAGCCGCTCGTCTTGGAGCCTCGAGATCAGCGTCGAAGCCCGATAGATGCGGATGTGACCACCTGGCTTGGAATGGTACTCGTCTGATATCGCCCAGGTGAGCAGCTCAGGCCACCACCGGGGGACGGTCACGGCCATGGTCCCGCCCGGCCTGAGCACCCGCGCCAACTCGGAGATAGCCCTGCGGTCGTCGGGAATGTGCTCGAGGACTTCGGCGGCGATTATCCTGTCGAAACTGCCCGACGCGAACGGTAACGCGAGAGCATCCGACACCGCCGCCGAGCCGACACCGCCGTTTACGGTCGCAGCCGGATCGTCGGCTTGAAGCGAACGCATCATCCACAAGGCGTTCTTCATCTCGGACATGTCGTAGTCGACAGCGGTGACGAGCGCCCCGCGGCGCATCGCCTCGTAGGCGTGGCGCCCGCCGCCGGCCCCGAGGTCCAACAGGCGATCACCCGGCTTGACCCCGAGAGTCTCGTATCTGACAGTTAGCATCAGGCTCCGGCGGGGACCATTGATCTCAGGCCAGCGAAATGGTCGATCGTCCAGCGATAGTGCTCTGCGGTAGAGCGGGCGCAAGCCCCCCACGTGAAGCGCTCGAGGACCCGCTGCCTGCCGTTCGCGCCGAGCCGACCGGCGAGGATAGGGTCGGCTAAGACCCTCCCGATCGCCGCAGCGAGAGCTCCCGGGTCTCCAGGCGGCACGAGGAGGCCGCTCCCACCGTCCTTGCCCACCACTTCGGGCAGGGCGCCACCGGTCGTGGCGACGAGCGCAGTTGCGCAAGACTGGGCTTCCACCGCCGGCAGCGAGAACCCTTCGTATAGAGACGGCACTACTGCCACCTGCGCCTGGGCGTACAGTTCGACCATGCGTTCGTCGCTGATCGAGGACTCGAAGCGCACAGCGTCTCTCAGCCCCAGACGTCTGATCGCCGCGGCAACCGGGCTCTCCGGACGAAGCTTGCCCACCACGACGAGGTGGGCGTGTGGAGTCTGTGTTCGCAGCTCCGCCAGCGCTTCGACCAACGGTAGAAGGCCTTTGAAAGGCACGTCTGCGCTGGCAGTAGTCATTATTCTCCCTGGGACCCTTGCGATCTCGGGCCGGGGGCGGAAGAGGGTGTGGTCGACGCCGATCGGGACTATCTCGAGTTGCTCGGGGGCTACGCCGAACTGCTCGACTATGTCAGCCTTCGACGAAGACGACACGGTGAGGATACGAGGAATCCGCCTGGCCACTTTCTTCTGCATTCCGATAAACCCGTACCAGCGGCGAAGCGCGATGCGCTTGCGCAGCGTGGCGGCGTGCTCTAAGTCGAGGGCCCGGTCGACGGTCACCGGGTGGTGGCACGTCCCAAGGAGCGGGAGTCCGTCGTCCATTACCCCGAGAAGTCCCCGCCCAAAAGTCTGGTTGTCCTGGACGATGTCGAAGTCCGACCTGCGCTGCCTGAGCAGCTTACGCACCCGCAAGCTGAACGTCAGCGGCTCGGGGAACCCCGCGCTGCACATCACGGCGAACTCGGCCAGGTCTATCGGGGTCTTGAACTCACTCGGCCTGGGAATCCGGAAAGGGTCCGGTTCGCGGTAGAGGTCCAAGCTCGGCACGGCGACGAAATCGACTCCGTCGTCGAGCACCGGCCAGGGCTGCCCGGCGAACACGGTGACGCTGTGGCCTTGTCTCACGAGCTCGCGAGCGAGGTAGCGGGTGTAGACCCCCTGCCCTCCCGAATGCGGGTTGCCCCGGTACACGAGCAGCGCAACGCGCATTGAGGAATCGCCGGACATTTCCCAACAATCTTGCCGTTCGAAGACCGGAGGTCAAACCGGACAGTTAGCGCGCCGCTCCTTCCGCCTGAGATCCCTCCCTCGACCGGTTGGCTTCGGGGTCTCCAAGAGCCCGGGAGGCCAGTGGCTGCAACCGCTTCGACACCCGCCGACGAGCGCCAGGGCCGCTACCGACCGCTGCGACGATCCACAGCAAGGCCGCTGCCGACACGAAGGGTTTGTCTCCGAGATCGACGAACCAAGTCCGGCCGTTTCGCAGCCCCACGGTCGTTTCTACTACTGCCGGGAGCCTGAGAGGGGTCCTGTCTTCCACTACGCCGTCAGGCCGCACGACCTCTGAGTAACCGGTCGGCGACACCAGGACCAGCCAACGGCCGGTCTCCAAAGCCCTGAGTCTCGCCGCGGCGAGCTCTTGGCCTACGACTTGGGTTCCCCGGTACGACGCGTCGTCGGTGGGAACGACGAGTACTTTGCCGCCCGCTCGGACCCCACTGCGGGCCCGAGCGCCGAAGAACACCTCGTAGGAGATGAGGACGCCGAGGGGTGCGGCTGGCGTTCGCATGAACGCTGGACTGTGGCCGGGGATGGCGTCGCGGGGCACGTCTGCGAGGTTGAAGTAGCGCGACAGGAAACTGCGGGCAGGTATGTACTCCCCGAAGGGCACCAGATGGTTCTTCACGTAGGTTGCGACCACCTGGCCTTTCGGGGACCAGGCGGCAACCTCGTTGAGATAGTGGGCCGGCCCCAGGTTCTGAACGATCCCTACGAGGACTGTCGCAGACAGACGCCTGGCCAGCGCTGCCACCCGGGAGGCGTCGACCCCGGACTGCAAGGGGCTGTTGGCCTGCAAGACCCCTTCGGGCCAGACGACTAGATCCACGGGCCCGTGCAGCGACCTTGACTCGCTCATCTGGCGGTCGAAGACGACTTGGGGATCGGTGTGTATCGCCCTTGTTCCAAGCGGCCCGCCGCCTTGGACCAACGCCACGCTCAGCGTCTTTGGGTTCGCCCCCGCCCCGTGAGGGGAGAACCACCCGGCTGTAGGGACCGCAACACAAAGCGCCGTTGCCAAAGCGAGGCCCAGTCGCGCCAGAGCCGGTGCCGACTTGGCCGCCAGGCGCCGCGATACCGCCGTCGCTGCGAACGCTATGACCACTCCTACCAGGGCTGTTTCGCCGCTCAGGAGCAGTCCACCTCCGATTCTCGCCGACCATTCGAGCGGCCCGGCGGCCTGGCCGAGCTCGAGCGAGCCGAGCGGGAAGCCGTGGAGCGGGAAACGGTCACGTGCCCATTCGCCGAGCATCACCGCGACGGGAAAGCCTACGGCCACGTTCCAGCTGCTCCGGGTCGGCACGGCTACCGCCGTCAGGCAGGTGTAAGCGGCGCAAACGGCGAGCAGCACCACGAAGCCGTATCCGCTGAACTGGACGCTCCACGCTATCCCTATGCCGTACTGCGCCAGACCCCAGCCAGCCCCTATCGACACCCGCCTGGCGACGGGCGCGGACGGAAGGCTCCCCGCTATCAGCGCCAGGCCCAACCAACCGAGCGGCCACCATCCAAACGGGGGCAGGGACAAAGCGATCAACGCCCCAGAGACCGCGCCGAGGCCCAGCCAGGCGAACGTCCGTCTTGGGGGAGCAGCCCCGGTCCCTCCAAAAGCTCGCATGATCACTTTTAGCACCTGGGAAGATCCCCCAATCGAGCATGGAGGCTGCCGGCGGCACCTAGCATCGATGGCTCATGCTGAGCGTTGTCATGCCTTGTCACAACGAGGAGCGCTACCTCGAAGCCGCCGTCGGAAGCGTCGTGGACAGACTGCGGAGCAAAGGGGGCTCTTTCGAGGTGATACTCGTCGAGAACGGCTCGAGCGATTCGACCCTCAGCCTCGCCGAGCAGCTGTCGGACCGCTACCCCGAAATCCGCGCCGAGTCGCTGCCTTACCCCGACTACGGAGCTGCTCTCAAAGCGGGTTTCGAACGAGCGCAAGGTGACATTGTCGCTAACTTCGACGTGGACCTCGTCGACTTGGACTTCCTCGACAAGGCCTTGGCGGTAATGTCCGACCCGTCAGTGGCAGCAGTAGTCGGTTCTAAACGCGCCGAGGGGGCAGACGACAGGCGCTCGTCAAGCAGGCGTCTCGTGACCGGGGTGTTCTCCGTGACCTTGCGTCACGGTTTCGGACTCTCGGTGTCAGACACCCACGGGCTCAAGACCCTGAGGCGCCAACTGTTAGCTCCGGCGGTAGCAGCGTCGCGCTTCGGCAAGGACATCTTCGACACGGAGCTTCTGATCAGAGCCGAACGGGCAGGACTCCAAATCGCCGAGATACCGGTTTCCGTAGACGAGGTCCGCCCCGCCCGGACTCCCATAGCAAGGCGCATCCCGAGGACGCTCGCAGGCCTCGCAGCCCTGCGGGTCGCGTTGTGGCGCGAGGGGCTGCACTCGACTTCGGTGCGTAGGCGCGCCGGCCCCGAGCGAGGAAGCTCCCACGGATGAGCCCTGCTCGACGGGGCCCGCTAGGCGTGGTAGGGGCACCCGTTGCGTTCGAGCACCCTCAAGCTTCCCTCTGAGAGCTCTTCCCGGCTCGACCACAGCCCAGACTGCGTTGCGTGGCAGAAGATCTCGAATGGAGGGCGGCCCCCGTCGGCCGGATCGGGGAACACGTCGTGTATCGCCATGAGGGCACCACCAGCGACGTGGCGTGACCAGCCCCGGTAGTCGGCCCAGGCTACGTCCTCGCCGTGCCCGCCGTCGATGAACAGCAGTGACAGCGGGGTCGCCCACGCGGAGGATATGCGCGCTGACTCGCCTACCACCAGAACGACCGTGCCTTCCAAGCCAGCGTTCTCGACAGCCCTGCGAGCTTCGGGCAGTGTGTCCATCCGCCCGGTCGCAGGGTCTACAAGGTCAGGATCGTGGTGCTCCCACCCGCGCTGGTTCTCCTCGGAGCCCCTGTGGTGATCGACGCTGTAGAGCACCGTCGAATAGCGGCGGGCTGCGAAACCTAAGTACATGGCGGACTTCGCGCAGTAAGTGCCAATCTCCAACATCGGCCCGAGACCGCTCCTCGCCGCTAGGAGACCGGCTGCGTGAAGGGCCTCGCCTTCGGAGTCCGCCATGAAGCCCTTCTGCGAGCGGGCCAACTCCAGCTCCTCGGGGGCCATCACCGCTTCACCTCATCGCCAGGGGAGCTGGCGTGCTCGGCGACCTGCCCGCAAGGAGCTGGCCTGTCGAAGTCAGGCTACCTCCACCGGGCCTGCGACCCCGCTAGGTTCGCTGACGGCTTGCGCCGGGTGCTTCACGTGAGGCACGAACATCAGCCGGTTGAAGATGACGAACTTGCCGACCCACAAAACCCCGAAAGCGCAAAAGTAAACCGCCCCGATGAGCAGGGTCCGGGTTACGTGCTCAAGGTCGTGGTGCTTGGCGAAAGTGTCCGCCAAGGCGACGGCCACGGTGGAAAAAGCCCATCCGAGCACTGCCAGAGCCCAGAACGGGACGACCTCCTTCCACAGGTGGCTCTTGCCATCCTTGCCCCACGCCCATTTGCGGTTCAGGTGGTAGCTGGGGATAGTAGCGATCGTGGTCGAAAGGGTGCTCGCTAACACCACTCCCATGTTGAGCGCCCCGACGAAGAAAAGGATGCACGCGTTGCTCACTATCACTGCGACCACCGAGGTCATCGAATAGCGGAACAACTTCTGGCCGAGAGGTGTCTCCAGCTTCTTCCGAGCGAGACTGACAGCTGCTAGCACGTAGCGATCTTATCGCCGTTCATCGCGTCGTTCCGGGCGGGTCGAGCGAGCTGGGTTGGTGCGGCAGCGAGAGCGGCTTCGAGCGCAGCGACCACCTCGCGATCAGGGCATGATGGGAGGGTGTCAGACCCCCTAGACGATCTGGTGTCCCTACTCGACCTCGAACAGCTAGAAGTGGACTTGTACAGAGGCTTCAGCCCGCCTGAGCACCGCCTGCGGGTGTTCGGTGGCCAGGTCGCAGCGCAGTCGCTCGTCGCCGCCGGACGGACGGTAGGCGACGGTCGAGGCTTCGAGCGGCCGGTCCATTCCCTGCACGCCTATTTCCTTCGGCCGGGCGACCCTCGCATCCCGATCCTGTACCAAGTTGACCGCATACGCGACGGAAAGTCTTTTACCACCCGTCGGGTTGCGGCGATACAGCGGGGCGAGCCAGTGTTCCACCTGTCAGCCTCGTTCCACTCCCCGGAGGTCGGGGTCTCCCACCAAGAACAGATGCCCTCCGTGCCCGACCCCGAAACCCTGCCGACCTGGGAGGAGGCGATGGCTCCCTACCGGGATCAGCTCGGAGACTGGTTCGACCATCCGAGACCTATGGACGTCCGTCATGTCGGGACTCCCCTGCGGACGTCCCCCGTCGAATCCACCCCGCGCCCGCCGACTCACCGGGTGTGGTTCCGCGCTGACGGAACGCTTCCCGACGACCCCCTGACGCACGCTTGCCTAGCGGCGTACGCGAGCGACATGACCTTGCTCGACACGGTGATGATGCCGCACGGCCTGATCTGGACCGAAGGCGTTCAGGTGAGCCTGGACCACGCAATGTGGTTTCACAGGCCCTTCCGGGCTGACGAGTGGCTTCTATACGATCAGCACAGCCCGACGGCTGCCGGCGCCAGGGGCCTGGCCACCGGGACGATTTTCACCCGAGACGGGGCGTTGGCTGTATCGGTAGTTCAAGAAGGTCTTCTGCGCACCCGCAACCACCACGCCGAGCAGTAAGATTTCTGGCCGCTGTGGGCTCGTCGCGCCGAAGGAGCGGCGCGACGAGAACCCCCGGTCCGGTCGGGGAAGCCGCCCGGTTCAGCGCTGTGAGATCGGTACGTAATCGCGTGGATCCGCACCTGACCAGAGCTGGCGAGGACGGTAGATCTTCGCATCCTGTTCGATCAACTCCTGCCAGTGAGTCAGCCACCCGGCGACGCGGGGGATCGCGAACAGCACGGTGAACATCTCCGTCGGAAAGCCCATCGCCTGGTATATGAGACCGGAGTAGAAATCCACGTTCGGGTACAGCTTGCGGGAGATGAAATAGTCGTCGGAGAGTGCGACCTCCTCCAACTTGAGGGCTATGTCCAAGAGAGGGTTCTTGCCGGTGACGCTGAACACCGAGTCGGCCGTCTTCTTTATGATCTTCGCCCGGGGATCGTAATTCTTGTACACCCGGTGTCCGAAGCCCTGGAGCTTCCCGTGCCCGGCCTTGACCGAGTCGATGAACGCCTGAACATTGTCGATCGAGCCGATCTCGGTGAGCATCTTGAGCACAGCCTCGTTGGCACCCCCGTGCCGGGGACCGTAGAGGGCTGCTGCGGCCGCCGCGGCCGCCACGTACGGGTCGGCGTGAGAAGACCCCACCGTGCGCATTGCGAGCGTGCCGCAGTTCTGCTCGTGGTCGGCGTGGAGGATGAAGAGCACGTCAAGGGCCCGGGCCAGCACCGGGTCCGGCTCGTAGTGGGGTTCCGCCACCTTCCACATCATCGCAAGGAAGTTCTCGGTGAAACTGAGCGAGTTGTCGGGGAAGACGAACGGCATCCCCCGGCTGTAACGGTAGGAGGCTGCCGCCAGGGTGGGTACCTTCGCGATCAGGCGTACGATCTGGCGGGCCCGTACAGCCGGGTCGGAGATCTCCTTTGCCTCGGGGTAGAACGTCGACAGCGCTGCTATACCCGATACGAGCATGCCCATAGGGTGGGCGTCGTAGTGGAAGCTATCCACGAACCTTTTGCGGAAGTTCTCGTGGATGTAGGTGTGATGGCGGATGTCGTCGCTCCACACGTCGAGCTGTTGGGGGTTGGGCAGCTCTCCGTGTATCAGAAGGTAGGCGACTTCCAGGTAGGTAGATGACTCTGCTATCTGCTCGATCGGGTATCCCCGGTAGCGCAGGATCCCGGCGTCACCGTCGAGGTAGGTGATGGTGCTCGAGGCGAGCGCCGTGGTCATAAAGGCGGGGTCGTAGAACCAGACGCCCGGCAGGAGCTTGCGGAACTCCTCGGCCGACACCCCCCCATCGGTTAACGGTATCTCTACAACTTCGCCTGTCCGGTTGTCGGTGACGGTAATCGATTCGGCCACTGCTCCCCCTATCGGAGAAAGGAACTCTTTTCCTGCGCATGCTACCCGCAGATCGACTCGCTGCGCCCATCGAGCTTCGGATCCCTCGACTTCGACAAGACGAGCGCTCCCGGCACGTCTCGTGCCAAGATGTTCGCTATGGCCGCCGACGACAGTCCACCAGCGCCCGGCGAAACCCCGAGCCTGGACCTCGAGGCCATCCGCCGAGGCATCGACGAAGTCGACCGCCGCCTAGTCGCGCTGCTGGCCGAACGGGCCCGCCTCGTCGGGCAGGTAGTCCACTACAAACGGGCCCGTCACATGGCGGTAGTCGACAGGGCGCGCGAGGAGCGCATGCTCGACCGTATCGGCGGCCTGGCCGAGCAGGCGGGGCTCGATGCGAGAGTCGCGAGGCAGGTTCTGCGCACGATCATCGACGGGTTCACACTCCTCGAAGTCGAAGAGCTCGGCCCGGACTTCGGCCCGGTCCACGACGGCCCGGTCCACGACAGCCCGGTCCACGACAGCCCCGGCCACGACAGCCCAGGCCACGGCGGATAGAACCGTTGCCTCGAAGCCGTTCCAGCGCTGCCGGTAAGGCCTACAGCTCGAAGCGGTAGACGTTGGTCTCCCGGACGCTGAAACCGATCTTGCGGTACAGGCGGTTCGCCGCCTCCCGGGAGGGCCTCGAGGTGAGCTCGACGGTTCGTGCTCCACGCTCGGAAGCGACCTTGAGAGCCTCCCGGGTCAGCGCTTCGCCGCAACCCCTGCCTCGCACCGCCTCGTCGGCTATCACGTCCTCGATCCAAGCTCGCACGCCTGTAGGTATCCGAAACAACGCCAGCGTCAAGGTCCCTACTATCGGACCTGCAGTGCCGTCGCGCGCGACCAGGAGAACCGTGGCAGAGGAGCTGACTATCTCCTCGAGCTCCTCGGCGCTAGGAGGGGCGCTCGACGACAGGAACGGCAGAAGGTGGCCGATAGCCCCGACGAGCTCATCGGTGACCGACACGGCCTCTTCGATAAGAAACACCACCCGACGATAGCCTTCCCCGGCGACTCCCGGCCGCCGGAAACCTAGCGGTACAGGACTAGTCCCTTGGGTCCGGGAAGGAACCCGGCATCCTTGAGCGGGCCTTCGAGGGATTCGGGGTAACGCCTCAAGACGAGGCGCGGCCAACGCCCTTCACCGACCGCCCCGGCGAGAGCCCTACAGACCGCTACTTCCCAGGACCCGTCCAGTTCCGCTAGTGCGCTTAGACCCCCAAGACCCCGCTCTAGGTAGGCGCATCCCCGACCGTCGACGAGGACCACGTAAGCGCCGACGGACCGGCTGGGCCCTTTCACCGGCCAGGGGAGCACAGCCCCGTAGGGGTTGGCCGGGTCAGTAGCTGCGAGCAGGTGGACCCTGTGACCTCCGTCGACGTGACGCGACGCTGCATCGCGCACCTCTGAGCGCAGGCGGTCCACGGCACCGGGCAGGGCGAACTGGGCAGCTCCCAACCCTGCGACGAAGTAGCCGCGGCGAACCCTTCCTGCCTCCTCGAGGCTTCGAAGGACCTGGTAGATGGACGTGAAACCGCCCGGCAGGGACTCGGATCGCACAGCGTCCCGGCTGAGGACGCCGTAGCGTTCCATCAAGACCGACACCACAGCAACGGCGGCATTGGTAGCTGCGGCCGAGGCGGACAGGTCCGGGAGGGGGGCTAGCTCGCGAGCCACGAGCGACCAGCGGCCTTGCAGCGCGGCCGGCACAGCTGACCTCGGCGCGGCCGGCCGGAGCCCCAAATGGCGCTTCGGCAAACCCGACGAACCCTGCCCGAGCGGCCTCGGAGAGGATCGGCTGCGACGCGCCGTCCGCTGGCTTCGCGTGACGGCTCTAAGCGCAGCGAAGCTGTCTGAGGTCACCTCCCCCGCCCATGCGAGGTCCCAGACGGCGGCCGTGAGATCCCGGTCGGTCCACGAGGGCGCTACGAGATCGCGGTAAAAGCACGCTCCTCTCAGGGCGAGAGTCTCCCTGACGTGCTCGTGAAGCTCACCGTCGAAGTCGGCTGCTCGAGCTCCCGCATACCCGAAGCGGGACAGCAGGATCTCCGCCTGGTCCCGTCTGGCCAGCACGACTCTACCGTCTGAGGCGCCCAGAGAACCCGCCCCCACCCACATGATCTCTCCGGCTGCTATGAGCTCGTCGAGGAGCTGTCCCTGATATCCCCTTACCCTCTGTTCGAGCACGTCAGTTTCGAGATGAGACACGGCTAACGGCAGGGCTTCTAGCTGTCCTATCACCTCTAAGAGACGGTCGGGCCCGCCCTGGGCGGCTTTCTCCCCCACAGCTGCCGCTCCGTGCCAGGCCGGAAGGAAACCTGCGAGGGCCGCAGCGTCGACCGGTTCGACCTCTTTGCGCAGGGCCGCCAGGCAGCGGCGCCGAGCGACCCGCAGCACCTCGGCGTCGCAGAATTCCTGCCCGCCGGCCCCGCCCGGTCGGAAGCCTCCTTTGAGCAGCTTTCCTTCACCTACCAAGACGTCGAGGGTCGCGGACATATCGACCCGACTGACGCCGAAGCGCTCCGCGGGCTGGTCGGCGTCGAACGGACCGTGGGTTCGGGCCCATCGGCGGACCAGCTGGAGCAGGGCGTCCGGAGCCGGTTCCAAGAGGGCGTCGGGGAGCCCCGCCGCTAGCACTGCTCCGACGCCGTCCCGGTAGCGGGCGGCGTCCTCCACGGCGATGAGCCTGTGCTCCCCCGCGACTCGGACTACCACAGCCCGCCGGGCGTCTACAAGTCCCTCCCAGGCTTGCGAGGCAAGCCCGTCGGTCGCGCAGCGCTGCGCCAGCTCGTCGGCCGAAAGGTCGCCGAGCCGGCGGATCAGGTCGGCCACCCCTTCGAGAGTGGACACGCGGCGATCCTCCCGGCGGAACTGCATTTCGTCTTCGAGATCGTCGATCACGTCAGCGTCGAGAAGGTCCCGCAGCTCGTCGGATCCGAGCAGTTCGGAGAGCATCCTGCGGTCCAACGTCAGCGCCTGCGCGCGCCGCTCGGCTATGGGGGCGTCGCCTTCGTACATGAACTGGGCGATGAACGACATCACCAGGCCGGTTGCGAAAGGCGAAGGGTCGCTCAGCTCGACCTCGTCTATGTTCACCCTCCTAGAACGAACGTCTCTGAGAAGGCGTTCCAGCGCCGGAAGGTCGAAGACGTCCTGGAGGCATTCGCGGTATGTTTCGAGAAGGACCGGGAACGAACCGTGACGTGTCGCCACGCCCAGCAGGTCCGCTGCGCGCTGGCGCAGCTGCCATAGCGGCGTGCGGCTGCCCGGCCTGCGACGGGGAAGTAACAGCGACCGGGCAGCGTTCTCCCGAAAGCGGGCGGCGAACAACGACGACCCACCGGTAGCGGATACCACCAGTTCTTCTAGGCCATCCGGGTCGACCAGCAGGTCCCCGAGCGGCGGAGGTCCCTCCGCCTCGGCAAAGCGGATCATGATCCCGTCGTCGCTCCACAAAGCCTGACAGGAAATCCCGAGGCGTCGCTCGAGCTGAGCTTCGACGCCCAGGGCCCAAGGAGCGTGAACTCTCGCTCCGAACGGGGAGAGGATCGCCACCCTCCAGTCGCCCAGTTCGTCGCGGAAGCGCTCCACGACGATCTGGCGGTCCGAGGCGACGAGACCTCCGGTGGCTTCGCGCTCTTCGTCGACGTAGCGGCGAAGGTTCGCCAGCGCCCGCGCGTCAAGCCCGCACGACACTCCAAGGTCCTCGTCCGCGCGGTCCCGGAGGCTACGAGTGAACTCTCCGATCGCAACCCCCAGCTCGTAGGGTCGCGCCGGGGTGTCGCCATGCCAGAACGGCATCTTGCCCGGCATCCCAGGGGCCGGTTCCACCACCACCCGATCCCGCGTGATGTCTAAGATTCGCCAGGTGGTCGCGCCGAGGAGGAACGTCTCGCCGACCCGAGACTCGTAGACCATCTCCTCGTCGAGCTCGCCAACCCTACCGCCTCCAGGGGTGAAAACCCCGTAGAGGCCTCGATCTGGGATAGTGCCGCCGGAGGTGACCGCCAGCATCCGCGTTCCCGGCCGGGCTTCGAGGGTCGACGCAGCCCTGTCCCAGGTGAGACGCGGTCTCAGGTCCGCGTACTCGTCGGTGGGGTAACGCCCGCTCAGCATGTCGAGCACCCCGTGCAAAGCGTCGTCAGGTAGTTCCACGAAAGGGTACGCCCGGCGCGCCAGGCTTGCGATCCTGTCCACCGCTACCGGCTCCCCGGCTGCGGCGACTTCCGCGACGATCTGCTGCGCCAGCACGTCCAGAGGGTTTCGGATAACTTTCGTGTTTTCCACAGCACCGGCGTGCATGCGCTCGGCTATCGCTGCTGCGACGAGCAGGTCGTGACGGTACTTCGGGAAGATCCTGCCCTTAGACGGCTCGCCGACTCGGTGACCTGCCCGTCCTATCCTCTGAAGTCCAGACGACACAGACGAGGGTGCCTCGACTTGGACGACGAGGTCGACAGATCCCATGTCGATTCCGAGCTCCATGCTCGACGTGGCTACCAGAGCTGGAAGAGTGCCTGCCTTGAGGGCGTTCTCGATCTCAAGTCGTTGCTCGCGCGCTATCGAACCGTGATGAGCCCGAACCAGTTCGCTAGGCGCTCCTGATCCCATGAACGCCGAGCCAGTGGACGTCCACGTCGGGTCTTCGCTCGCCATCTCGTTCAGGCGTGCAGCCAAACGTTCGGCGAGGCGGCGCGAGTTGACGAACACCAAAGTGGAGCGGTGCTGACGGATCAAGCTGAGCAGCTCGGGGTACACGGCAGGCCAGATCGACCCGACCGAGGGCGCAGACGACGGCTCCGAGCCAGGCGGGCCTGACATTGCGGGAGGCCCACCGAGGTGGTCGCCTGCCGGGCGGGCCAGGTCCCCCATGTCGTCGACGGGCACGACGATCTTCAACTCCATGGCTTTGCGAACCCCAGCATCGACCACGTTCACGGGCCTCGGCAGACCGTTCGAGTAACCACCGAGGAATCGTGCGAGTTCGTCAAGGGGCCTCTGGGTCGCTGACAGCCCTATGCGCTGGGGGGGTCGGTCGGTCAGGTCTTCCAGGCGCTCCAGCGACAGCGCCAGATGCACGCCACGCTTCGTGGCGGCGACAGCGTGAATCTCGTCCACTATCACGTGCGCAACGCTTGTGAGGATGTCCCTCGCCGCCGAGGTGAGCAAAAGGTAGAGCGACTCCGGCGTCGTGATCAGAATGTCGGGTGGCCGGCGTGCCATTTCCCGACGCTCCTGCGCGCTGGTGTCACCGCTGCGTATCCCCACCCGGACCTCAGGAAGTGTGACGCCGGCCAGAGCTGCCTGTCTCGTAATTCCGGCGAGCGGAGCGCGCAGGTTGCGCGCCACGTCATAAGCGAGAGCTTTGAGCGGGCTCACGTAGAGGACACGGCAGCCCTTCCCGCCCGGCGTAGTGAAAAGCCGGTCCAACGCCCACAGGAACGATGCCAGGGTCTTGCCGGACCCGGTCGGGGCGAGGATCAAGGTGTGATCCCCTCCGGCGATCGACTCCCAGCCGCGCGTCTGCGCTTCGGTCGGCCTGTCGAACGCCGCCTGGAACCATGCTCGGGTCGGCTGGGAGAACTCCACGCTTGCAGAGGCTACGACCAAGGAGGGACCAAGGCGGCCTGGGTCTCGCGAATTGGCTTCGATGGCGGGTAGGGTCAAAGGGTGCAGTCACTGCGCTGGGAACAGGACATGACCTTGCGAAGGCCGATAATCGTGGTCGCCTTCGAAGGATGGAACGACGCCGGCGAGGCGGCTTCGCTCGCTGCTTCCTACCTCGCTAGGGCCTGGAGAGCCGAGCCGGTCGCCACCATCGACGCCGAGGAGTTCTACGACTTCACTTCGACCAGGCCTGAGGTGACCGCCGGGGAGGACTCGGCCCGGACGATCATATGGCCAGACACCGAGATACTCGGAGCGCGCATACCAGGCTCCCAACATGACCTGGTAATAGTCCGAGGAGTCGAACCCCAGCTTCGCTGGAAGACCTTCGCCGGCCTGGTGGTGGAGGCCGCTGTCCGCCTAGGTGCCGAAATGGCAGTGACCCTCGGCGCGCTGCTGGCCGACGTCGCCCACAGCGCCCCTGCCCGCGTCTCAGGGGCCTCCGAGGACCAGGAGCTCGCCGAGCGGCTCTGCCTGGTCCGCCCGCGCTACGAGGGACCTACCGGAATCATCGGGGTCCTAAGCGACGCTTTCAACACCAGGGGGATCCCCACGGCTTCGTTGTGGGCGGCCGTTCCGCACTACGTGCACCAGCTAACCTCGCCGAAGGCTGCTCTCGCTCTGGTCGAACGCTCCAGCGCCCTGCTAGGAGCGCCGGTCGACGCTCACGAACTGCGGGTAGCCGCCCGTGAGTACGAGCGGCGCGTCGACGAACGCGTCGCCGACGACGCCGAAGCAGCCGCTTACGTAGCCGCCCTCGAAAGCCAGGGGGACACAGTCTGGGGTGAGGTCTCCGAGGAGGAGCGCCTACCCCTAGAGGACTCCCACGGCCTCGCCGCCGAAGTAGAACAGTTTCTTGAGGATCACCGAAGCAGCGACTGAGACACGCTTGTGACCCCCCGACGCCGTGTCGGCAAGGTTCCGTCGCCCCCGGCCCGCAGCGCCACTGCACGTTCAGCGTTCGGCCGCAGCGGCGCTCAGGAAGTCAGCTCGGGTTGGTAGCCGTAGAAAATATCGGTTTGGCGGAGAACCCAGGCGAAGCGGGCTACACCGTCGACCACGTCGGTCGCCACGTACTCTCCCGCAGATCCTGCCAGGTCATGGGCTCTCTTGGTCAGGCAGGCGACGAAGCCTTCCCATTCTCGTGGCCCTAAAGCACAAATCGCCCAAAACCCACGGCCCCGGCTCGCCTTGACCACCCGGGAGAGCAGATCCTGGGGTAGGCGCCCGTTCTTCGGGGCGGGAAGCCCACCGATGACCGGCACGTAGGTGACACCAAAACGCGCGGGGTCGCGCTCTACCGCCATATGAGCCACGTAGGCTCTGCCAACCAAGGCGACGCCGATCACCGGCGTGAGGCTCGCTACCGGCCGGGCCAGCCGGTCCATGTAGTCCACACCCAGCACGCTGGACAGCGGACTCAGCGAGGCGAGCGTCGACATCGCCTCTTCAACTGACGCGTCGAGGGCCTTAGCGGTGCGGCCGGCCTCCCCAAGCGCCGAAAGCGCTGACTTGAGCTCCGCCGAGCCCAGGCGTGACGCCGCCGGACGGACCCCGAAAGACTGGCGGAGCAGGTGCTCAGCTCCTCCACGCGCTGGGTCGGGGCCGGTCGAACGCCACCTCGCAGGGCAGTCCTCTGATCGCGTCGAAAGCCAGACGCACCCAGCGACCGCCCCCTGCTAACGGGGAAGGCAGCTCCTCCTCGGAGAACCACCCGACGTCGGTGGTCTCCAAAGGGTGCCGTCTGAGAGATCCACCGACGGCTCTGCAGTGAAACACCAACGAGTAGAACGGCAGCCCTGTGGCCCCGAGCCTTAACCCGTCGAACACGGCGACGATCCTCAGAGGCTCGGCGTGAATGCCCGACTCCTCTTCGACCTCTTTGACCACCACCTCCGCCGGGGAGTAGCCGACGTCCGCCCAGCCGGTCGGGTACAGCCATACCCCCGAGTCCGCCCGCTGGATCAAAAGTAGCTTTCCTTCGTCGTCGCCGACCAAAGCCCCCACCGTGACCTTGGGCGTGACGTACCCCGCCACGCCCGCCCCTACGCTGCCCAGCCAACCGGTCACGACCTCGGATGCCTCGAAACTACCCTCGTCGGTACTGGCAGCGACGCGTATGTCCGCTGCGATCTTGAGGACCTCCTCGAAGCGCTCACGCTCGTAGAGGCTCTCGGTGAAAGCCAGTCCCGTTCGCGCGATGCCTGCCAGCGACTCGCTCCACCGGACCAAGTCCACTTCGCTGACCGGGCGTTCGGGCATCGCACGCGAGGCTACTACCAAAGCGCCGTGACAGAATACCCGTGTGGCTATAAAGGAGAACTGCCGTCACTACCTAGGCCGGAGTACCCCGACTGGAGACCTGGTGCAGCGATGCCGCCTGTCGGTCAACACCGAGGGCCCGTTCGCCTGCCCCGAAGGTTGCATCTTCGAGGAGGCGCGACTTGTGTCCGACGCTGGATGGGCTAGAGGGCCCGCAACTCCGATGGCGAACACCGCCGACGGCCTTGTCGGCCTGCCGCCCCCGCCGAAGCGGCGCAAGGGACGCAAAGGTCGGTGAACTTTGTCCTTTTTCCAAGGTTTCTCGAAGGATTCTCCCAGGTTGACGGCTGACAATGAGGTGATATGGACGGTGTCCAATCCCCAATCGACGTAGGGTCGACGGCGAGTTCCGCGTCGACATCGAAGCCCCGCGTTCTCGTGGTGGACGACGAGGTGCACATAACCGAGCTGCTCGCTCTGGCGCTGCGCTACAACGGCTTCGCGGTCGACCAGGCCTCCTCGGGAGCTTCTGCCATCGAATCGCTGAGGGACCGGATAGCGGACCTGGTCATACTTGACGTGATGCTTCCCGATCTCGGAGGCTTCGAGGTGGCAAGGCGGCTTCGAAACAGCGAAGGACCAGCAAAAGACGTTCCCATAATCTTCCTCACGGCCCGCGACAGCACCCAGGACAAGGTGGAAGGCCTGCGCCTCGGCAGTGACGACTACGTGACCAAACCTTTCAGCGTCGAAGAGCTCGTGGAGCGGGTTCGGGCGGTTCTGCGCCGCTCCGGCGACACATCCATAAACCCGCGGCGGCTGGTATTCTCCGACCTGGAGGTCGACGAGGACACAAGGGACGTCTGGCGATCCGGGAGGCTGATCGAGCTCACCCCGACCGAGTTCAAACTGCTGCAACTGCTGATGAGCAACGCCAGGAAGGTCGTCACACGCGAGCAGATCCTCGAAGAGGTGTGGCAGTACACCTTCAGTTCGAGTTCCAGCGTCCTCGACACTTACATCAGCTATCTACGCTCGAAGATAGATGCAGAGGGACCTCCTCTCATCCACACGGTCAGGGGGGTGGGCTACAGCTTGAGGCTGCCTCGAAGTTGAGTCTCAGGTCGAGGCTCGTAGCCGCCCTCGTGGTCCTCGTGGTCCTGGCCCAGAGCGCGTTCGTAGCCGCCACCTACATCGCCTACAGCCGATCCCGCTACCAGCTGTTGGACAACGAGCTGCGAAGCTCGGTCAGCGTGGTGAGCGCCTACCTGGACGCGGCGGCCGGGATCTCCAGCCCGGGTGGCCCTCCCCCTGGCCCACGTTTTGGGCCGCCGATGAGGGACGGACCCAACGGCAACGAACGGTTGGAGGTTCCGTCGGCGACTTTCCCGCCGGGCTCTTACGCCGAGTTGATCGACCCTGGTGGTGCTGTCGTAGCCCAGGGCTCCTACGAGAGCGGCACCTCCCGTCCCTCCCTCCCCGCCGGTGTCGCAGCAGCCGGGCCGCAAACCCGTCTGCTTACCGTGGGATCCACGCAAGGGTCGACCCACTTCCGTTTGATCGTAGCCACAAGCGCCGACGGCTACACCACCGTCCTGGCAACCCCGACGACCCAGGTGACGGATTCGCTCGACCACCTGCTCGTGATAGAAGCGATAGCGATCGCCGCTTTGGTAGCAGTGGTATCGGCCGGAACCTGGCTTGTGATGAGGCGCGGGTTGCGGCCCTTGGAGAGGATGGCTGCCACCGCAGGTCAGATCTCCGCCGGAGACTTCCGGCTCAGAGTCGACCCTGGGAACTCGGCCAGCGAGGTTGGCGAGCTGGGCGCAGCGCTCAACAGCATGCTCGACGGCATAGAATCGGCGTTCGCCGAGCGCGAAGCCACCGAGATCCGGCTTCGCCAGTTCCTCGCCGATGCATCTCACGAGCTTCGCACTCCGCTCACGTCAATCCAAGGTTTCGCCGAGCTGTTCAGGCTGAACGGCGAGCAAGCCAGGGTCGACCTGCCAACGATCCTCCGCCGGATCGAGCAGGAGTCCGCCCGAATGAAGATGCTCGTCGAGAGCCTTCTCCTGCTGGCGCGCCTGGATCAAAAACCGGCGGTGGACATGAGGCTCACCGATCTCAGCGTCCTCGCAGCGGACGCGTGCACCGACGCTGTCGCCGTCGACCCTTCCCGGCCGGTCAGCCTCGACGCCCCTCAACCTGTCGAGGTCCTGGGTGACCCAGCGCACCTCCGTCAGGCTCTTTCCAACCTGGTTTCCAACGCGCTACGCCACACTCCTGCGGGCACGCCGATAGACGTCTCGTGCACCCTACAGGGCGACTTTGCGGTCGTATCGGTGCGCGACCGTGGCCAAGGACTTGACGCGGAGGCCCTCTTGCACGTGTTCGACCGCTTCTGGCAGGGCGACAAGGCCCGAGTGGGCAGCGGGTCAGGTCTCGGATTGTCGATCGTGGCTGCCATAGCCGGCGAGCACGGCGGCAAGGCCGAGGCGTCCAACGCCCCCGGAGGAGGAAGCGTATTCACTATCACGCTTCCCAGGGCTGGGTCCAAGATGGCGCAAGGTTCGCTGTCGGGGTCTCCGGGAGCGCAAGGCTGATCCCCCCGCCGAGCAAGGGCGCACCCGGCGAAAGCGCGCAGCAGGGTCAGCTTTCCAATGGGTGCTCGAGGCGGTCGACGTCAACGCCGATCCGTGTCATCCATTCGATAGCACGCAAGACCTGCTCGGGCTCACCGTCTAGCTCGCAGACGATCCACCCGACGTCGTCGCTCACGTCGGCTCTGCGGATGTTCGCCAGAACCCCAAAGTCGCGTGCGAGCTCCCCGATCACGGGCCGCGGAACCAAGTCCGACGGGAAGGTGAGTCGAACACGCGGTGGGGGCTGGGTCATGTCTTGGGGAGCCCTTCGTTCAGGTTGCCTGACCTTAGGCCTGCAAGGTCGAGAGTAGCGTATCGGTAGCCGGCGCCAGTTACGGCCGCCACCACATCGGCGCGCTGGCGCAGCGCTTCGTCAAGTTCGCCTAGGGGGAGCTCGATCCTGGCGAGTTCTCCGTAGTGGCGGACTCTCAGCTCCTTGAAACCGAGCGCCGCCAAGGCGGCTTCGGCCGCTGCGACCTGCCCGAGCACTCCGATCGTGACCGGCGTCCCGTACGGCAGGCGCGAGGCGAGACAAGCGGCGGCTGGCTTGTCCCACACGTCCAGGCCCACATGGCGCGCGGTGGCCCGGACGGCCTGCTTGGTCATACCCGCGTCGACCAGCGGGAAGACCGCGCCCCGCTCGCGCGCAGCGACCTGCCCTGGCCGGTGGTCGGAAAGGTCGTCGACGTTGACGCCGAGGGCTATGACCGCGCCACGGGCTTGCGCCAGGGGTTCGAGCCCGTCCATGAGGGAGCTCTTACAGTGATAGCAGCGGTCCGCTCCGTTGGCCACGTAGCTCGCTACTGACAGCTCGTCGGTGCGGACCCGCTCCCAACGCATGTCCCATTTGTCCACGAAGTCCCTGCAAGCGTCCAGCTCGCCTGGCGCCAGGGACGCCGAGACCGCCGTGGCGAGCAAGACCCGGTCAGTGCCCAAGGTGTCGTTGGCCGCCCAGGCCAGCAACGCCGAGTCGACACCGCCGCTGAAGGCCACCACCACGGAACCGAGCCTCGCCAGCTCAGCCCGCAAGCGTCCCAACCAGCGCCCTGGATCGCCGCCTGGATCCTCCGCGAGTTCAGGGCGGACGACGCGCGGGGATGGTTCGGAGTCGGTCTTTAGTGTCACCTGTAGGCCTCGATGCTCATGTGTCGCATCGACAGTAACTCACCGGCGCCGCCGTCATGTGAGGTCGTCGACTCTGAGCCTTATCCGCTTGTTGCCCTTGCCCTTGGACTCGGTCTTGACGACGACCACTCGGCCAACCTCGCCTGTCGAGCGGACATGGGTTCCACCGTCGGCCTGACGGTCCAACCCCACGATGTCAACGACTCGTACCTGCGGCACGCCTTCTGGGACGAGACTGACCTTGGTCCTGATCAGTTCGGAGTCGATTAAGGCGACCCCTCTTGGGACGAAACTGACCTCGATCGGTCGGTCTGCCCGTATCTCTGCGTTGACCGCCTCCTCGACGCTGCGGGCGAAACCGTCCGGGAGAGGGTCGAACTCGAAGTCCATCCGTGCGGCGAGCGGCTCCATGTTCCCGCCTGTCACCGGAACCTTCCACTCGTTCCATATGACGCCGCACAGGATGTGCAGCGCTGTGTGGGTTCGCATCAGCTGGTGCCGTCGTTGCCAGTCGAGCTTCCCTCTTACCGTCTCACCAACTGCCGGAAGCGCTCCCTCCCCGTCGACGAAGTGCGCGACGTCGTCGTCGAGTTCCGATGGGCCCGCAGCGTTCGACACTTTCGGCGCTTTGCGCACGTCGGTCACCGTCAGTCCAGCGAGGTTTCCAGTGTCGTGGGGCTGACCCCCGCCGGTCGGATAAAAAACGGTCCGGTTGAGGATCACCGCTCGCGTGGCGGGGTCCGTTGCAACGACAGTCGCCTCGAACTCCCTCAGGTACGCGTCTCGCAAGAACACCATGTCGGTCGCCACCGGTGGATTCTACCCCCCGGCTCCCGGCAGGTCTTGTGGTCTCTCGCGCCACGCGCTTGGGTCTCAGCTGTGGCGAGTGCAGCGCTGCGCCAGAGGATCGGCATCCAGGTCCGCCCGGTCGATCAGCTCGTCGCACGCCGCGCAGCGACCGTAGGTGCCGGCGTCGAGGCGCCGGAGGGTCTCCTCCACGGCGGTCATCTCCTGGTCCAACTCGCCGAGGAACGCCGCCACCTCCCCGGCGTCGAACCCTGGCGACGCCCCGGGATGTGACTGTGGGATGTCGTCGCCTGGCACGCTCGCGAGGATAGGCCACGTCGACGACCGACATCTGCAAGATGAAATTGGTTCCCGGCAGCGGATTGCCACATGATTTGAGGATGTTCGCACAAGCAGGGATCTTCGCGGTCGGGAGTAACGAGCACAGCTACGTCGAACTCGACCTTCTTCCCGGAGCGGAACCGGCGAAGCTGGTGGCTTCTGTGGCCGCCCTCCAGGGGCCGGGATCGCCGCTGGCGGGGGTGGGAACCGTGGTCGGCTTCAAGCCGGAGCTTTGGTCAGCGATCGCCCAAGGCCAGTCTCCCCCCGACGCACACTCCTTCAACGGCGTCGCCGGAGCAGATTTCGCCATGCCGGCCACCCAGCACGACGCCTGGCTGTGGGTTGCGGGAGTGTCACGCAGCGCAGTCTTCGACGCGGTCACCACAGTGATTCGCCACACCGGCGACACGGCCAGCGTAGCGACCGAGACCAGCGGCTGGGTCTATCAGACCAACCGGGATCTGACCGGATTCGTCGATGGCACCGAGAACCCCTCCGCTCTCGAAGCCCACGAGGTCGCCGTGCAAGGAGGCGACTCGGCTGCCGCAGGTAGCAGCGTCGTCCTCTATCAGAAGTGGCTTCATCTTGAGAGCTTTTCGAAGTTAAGCACCGTCGCACAGGAGAAGGTCATTGGTCGAACCAAGCCAGATAGCGTCGAGCTGGACGCCGTCGAGATGCCGGCCGACTCACACGTGGCCCGCAACGTGATCGAGGTGGACGGCGAGGAGCTCGCCATCTACAGGCGTAACAGTTCCTACGGAAGTCCGTCCGAGCACGGCACCCTCTTCGTGGGCTTCTGCGCGTCGCTCGCACCACTTCAGACGATGCTCGAGAGCATGGCAGGCGTCCGAGGCGGGATCAGGGACGCCCTTACCCGTCACACCGCCGCTCTCAGCGGCGCCTACTACGTAGTCCCGTCCGTGACATCCTTACGCAGGTTCGTGTCCTTTGGTGACTGATATTCCACGCTAGGTCCCTGCACTCCCCGGGCGATGCTCACAGGCCTGTCCGTAATCAGAACGTCAGCGCCGGCCAGGGCCAAGCGTTGAGCTGCCTCCACGTCGTTAACGGTCCACGCTGCGACTGCAAGCCCGTGGAAGTGGGCTCGGCTCACCTCTCCCGGGTCGAGGGAGCCGACCCAAGGGTGCACGCCCCAGTAGCCGGCTCGTGCCAGGCGGCTCAGCGTCTCGTCGTCGGGGAGCTTTTCGCAGAGGTGGCCGACGCGTAGGAAAGGGGCCTTGGCTAGGACCCCGTCGGTCGCCCGCATCGAAAACGACGACACGACCAGAGTGTCGGCGTCCGAGAACTGCGTCAAGACTGTCGCCAGCTCGGATCCGACTGCACGTGCCAGGTCGCGGCTCGTGCCGGGCGCGACTTTGAGCTCGACGTTCACCCGGCCGACCCGAGCAGCAGCGAGCACCTCCCCTAGGGAAGGCAGTTGCGGGACCTCGCTGCGCCGGACGGAGTCAACCGGCCCCGCAGGGGTCGCCCGGTCGTGGACGACGACGAATTCTCCGTCGGAGGTGAGCCAGGTGTCGGTCTCGACTCCCTCGATGCCCAACGCTGATACCAGCTCGAACGCTGGGAGGGAGTTTTCTACGCGAGGCCGCAAAAGGTCTCGGCCCTCGAAGCGCACGTCATCGAACGGCGAAACGCCCGACCCGTCGTAAGCGTCGGAGTCCACGTTACCCCGATGGGACCAAACCGAGGGGGAGGACACGGCTAGCTGATCCCCGACATGAGACCACGGACAAACCAGCGCTGCATGACCACAACTACTAGCACCGGGGGGATCAGCGCAACGAGCGCTAGCAGCATGACCAGATCCCACTGGGGAACAGCGAAGCTCTGAGCCGCCCCGATCAGCCCTTTCACTCCTATGACCACCGTCGCCCGCTTCAAGCTAGAAGCGACGAGCAGCGGCCACAGGTACTGGTTCCAGCCGTAGATGAACTCGAGGACCGCCACGGCGGCAAGCACCGGCCGAGACAACGGGAGAACGATCGCTACCAAGAAGCGCATCGGTCCGACTCCGTCGAGTCTTGCGGCGTCGGCCAGCTCGAGTGGGAACGTACGGAAGAACTGCCGTAGCAGAAACACAGCGGTCGCCGACGCCACGAGCGGAAGTATCAGACCGGTCTGCGTGTTCAGCAACCCGAGGTTGGCGGTGACAGCGTAAGTCGGGAAGAACCGGACCTCTATCGGCATCATCAAGGTGACGAAGATCAACGCGAACATCACCATCCGCCCGCGGAACCGGAAGAAGCTGACAGCGTATGCAGCAGGGATCGACAGGGCCAGCTTGAGCACCGTCACTCCGAGCGCCATCACCGCTGAGTTCACCAGCATCGAGACGAGCTTGGGCGTGTCAGGTATCCCCTTCACGAGAGTGGACAGGTTCGCCCAGATCTGACCGCCGGGGAGTATGGGCACTCCCCGGAGCAGATCCGAGGCCGAGTGAGTAGCGACGACCGCGCAGAGATACAGCGGCAGGGCGAACAATGCCGCGACGAGCGCTAGCCCGACGTGGCGCACCGTCGAGGCGCCCGACCCGCGACGGACTCGTCTGGTCAGTTTCGGCGGCCCAAGCGCCGGTGCCGGTCCTACCTCCGGCTGGTCGCGTCTGTCAGCTGTCATCATCTGTAGTGCACCTTTTTGTTTATGACACGGAACTGAATGGCAAGGAGGATTCCCGCTATAGCAAAGAGCAGTACCGTCTCGGCGCCGGCCAATCCGACGTCTCCGTTCTGGAAGCCGTCCCTGTAGAGCGCGTAGACCAGAGTCGTCGTGGACCCGCCCGGACCACCTTGGCTGATTACGTCGATCACCGCGAAGCTCCCGAACAAGGCAGCCAGCACGTCCATGACTACGACGAACAGCGTCGTAGGGCCAAGCAGAGGGAAGACGATCCGCCAGAATCGCCGTAACGGCCCGGCACCGTCAACCATGGCGGCTTCGACGACGTCTAGAGGTATCGCCTGAAGGCCAGCCGAAAAGAACACGAAGTCATAGGCCGTCTGCTGCCACACGGTCATGGCGCAGATGAGCACGAACGCCTGTGTCCCTGACAGAGCAAAATTCCAGTGTATTCCTACTGCCCCGAGGAATCGAGCCCCCGGACCGACGTGGGGTTCGAAAAGGAACAGCCAGATCGACCCGGCAACCGCCCCAGGCACCGCGTAGGACCAGACGAACAGAGTTCGGTAGAGGCTCTTGAACCTGCCGACCTGCTCGACTTGAACTGCGAGCACAAGCCCGAGGCCCATCGAGGCTACGGTCGTTATCACAGTGAAGATGATCGTCACCTCAAGAGCTTGCAGGTACCCTCCCGAAAGCGCTGCCCTGAAGTTGGCGAGACCGGCGAAGCGACTTCCGAGACCGAAGGCGTTCGACTCACGCAGCGATTCGAGGGCGCCTTCGACCGAAGGCCACAAGAAAAAGACTCCGACGACAGCCAGTTCGGGCAGCATCAAGACAAACGGCAGCAGTCGCTGCGGGAACACCGCTCCACTCCCCGAGTCTGTGCGCCCGAGGCGGCGGCTGCCTCGTCGGACACCTCGGAGGGGGGACACTCCTCGGGTGCTGTCACCCTGAGAAGCGTCCCCCTCGCCGCCCGGGCGCTTAGCCGAGGACCGAAGGGAGGAGCCGGTTTCGACTAGCGCCATCCGCTATCCGCCGTACTGCGTCGCGAACTGCGAGAGGATCGAGTCGCCTTGGCTCTGAGCGGTTGCGAGCGCTGCAGCCGCAGTCTGCTTGCCTGACAGGACGTTCGCTATCGCAGATGCCTCGGCTTGGCGTATCTCAGGCAGATAGCCGAGACGAATTCCGCGGGTGGTCGCTAACGCCGGTTTGTTGTTCAGCTCGTCCACGGCCACCTTGTCGTTGGGATGGGTCGAGTAGAAGTTCTGCGATGTCAAAAGCGTCGAGGCTGCGTTCGTGACCGGAACGTAACCCGTGTTCGAGGCCCAGTACGCCTGAGATGGCGCGGACATCAGAAACGACAGGAACTTGGCGTCCCCCGGGTAGGTGTCCGAAGCAGCCCCTGCCATCACCCACAGCGAGGCACCTCCGACGACGGTGTTTTGGGGTGCAGCCGCATCACCGGCAACGACAGGCAGCTCCGAGACACCAAATGGGAACTTGGCTCCGGCCTGAATCGTGCTCAGGTCAGCGGAGCTCTGCTCGTACATGGCGCACGTCCCGTTGGTGAAGAGAGGAACTGTCGACGTGCTCACGCCGTTCCACATGTATTGACCTTTGGATGCCATTTGACCGAGCATCGACAGGTGCGAGATGAACGGAGCGGTGTCTATCTGCAATTTCACGCCTTTCACGGCTGTGTAACCGTTGTCGTCCGTGGCATAGGGATAGCCGTTCCAAAGAGCAAACTGCTCCATGTCGGTCCACATGACGTAGGCTCCAGACGACGTCAGAGCACAGTGCTGGCCGTGCGCAGACAGGGTGTCGGCGTCGGCTTGAAGCTGTGTCCAGGTGGTGGGCGGGCTGGTGATCCCAGCGTTTGCCAGTTCTGTCTTGTTGTAGAACAGTACCGGGGTTGAACTGTTGAAAGGCAGTGAGTCGAGCTGGTCGGAGCTGGTCTCGTAGTAGCTTGCAGCTCCGCCGACAAAGTCCGTGGTTGCAAAAGGAATGTTGTTCTGCGCCATCAACTTGTTCACAGGTACGTATGTTCCCGCGGCGTCCATGATAGTGGCAGTGCCCGCGTCGAAGATCTGTGTGATGTTCGGTGCGTTGTGGGCTCGGAAGGCAGCGATCGTGTCGGAGAGCACCTGGGAGTAGGAACCCTTGTAGGTGGCCGTGACGTGGTATGTGGTCTGCGACGAGTTGAACTCGTCGACGAGATGGTTGAAGGTCTGGCCGAGCGTGCCGTTGAAAGCAGTCCAGATAGTGAGGTTGATCGGACCGTTCGAAGCGGCGGCGGCTGCCGTCGACGACGAAGTGGGGGCCGCAGCGGATCCCGCTGTCTTGGAGGTTCCCGTAGAGCTTCCGCATGCGGCTGCCAGGATCCCTACAGAGGCAATGGCCCCCGCCACCTTCACTCGGCTGTTTGTTGTCTTGGGCATGACCTGTCACTTTCTAGTGAACGTTTTCCTTAGCTGACGAGCCAACGTTAGGACACCCGTTTGAATTCGAGATGTCCGACGAGTGACGACAAGGCTGCCTTAGGGTGAATTTGTTGTTAACCCGGCGATACGCTCCGCAGGCGTATCGCGAGCGCGTCGCCACAGCGAGCACGCCACACACAGCCAGCATGATTGAAGGTACGACCACTACGAAGATCCCTGTGAGCCTGCCCCCCGAGCTCGTCGCCCAAGCGCCGCGGGCCGTAGCCCAAGGCCGCCCAGCAAGCGTCAACGGCTACGTAGCGCACGCACCGGAGGAACAGGCCAAACCCGACAACCTCGCTCCGTCGCTCGACGACATTCGTCGTCTCGACCACAGCATCGACGTCGTCCCCATATAGCAGCCGCTACTAAAGCAGCGAGCCCGGCTGTTAGCGCTGCGCCCCAAGTCGAGGACGAGCCTCTTGGGTTCCGGTCCAGAGCGCAGGGACCTCGCCCCCACCCACTTCGCTTGCTTTAGGACTAGAGCCCGAACTTGCGAAGCAGTTTGCGAGTGACAGTACCCTCCTTGCGGTAGACCTTGCGCCGAATCTCACGCTTGGCGAGCGCCTTGGGTCCTTTGGCCGCTGCCCGCCCGGTGGCCGACGCGCGTGCTGCCTTGTAGAGACTGTTGGTGACGCTGGTCTTTCGCATCTCAGGCTCCGATCAGATCCACGAGTGTTACCACCCCGGTTAGGCTCGCGCTATTCGCTTCCATCGCTGCATCAGTAGCAGTGGCCATACTTACGTTCTACGCCTATCGGAGCCCGGCGTCAAGCGCGTTACCAACGCCGGTTCCCCCGGCTTGACCGCAACGGCCGGTCTGTCGCACTTAGGCCCTGTGACCTGCACTTATGCGGTGGGCCGCCAGGGTCTCGAACCCTGCACCTTGGGATTAAAAGTCCCCTGCTCTACCGGATGAGCTAGCGGCCCGGGACCTCAGATACTAGACGCTCGGCAAACCCTGCGCCGCCGTGGCACAGCCGGAACGTCGAGACTTCGTCGGGCGGCTCGCCCTGCGGCTCGTCGGGCGGTGATTTCGCGGTATCGCCGGGCAGCCGTGCAGAATGTAGGTCGTGCAAAGTCCGACCCCCGCCGCCGTGCTGTCTCGCCCTGATCGTTTCGACGCCCTGAAAGCCCTGATAGGGAGGGCCGATCCGGTCATGGTGGATCCGCTGCATGGCACTGTCCCACCGGACGCGAGGATCGTCGTCTCGGATTCGGCCTTGCTCGGCGACAAGGCGTTTGCCGACGTCGACGCGGCCGTCAAGGCGGGTGCGACGCTCATCGTCGTGGGCGAGCCACCTGAGTCTGACCCTCGGCTTGTGTCCGGGATGGCCTGCCGGTCGGCGGGTGAGCTGCGGCCGAACTGCGAGTGGTACATTAACCTTACAGCTCAGGCCGCCCCGTGGTCCGCCCGGATCGCCCAGGAGCTCGCAATCCGAGGACCATTTCGGGACCTCGAACCCCTACCCGGGAGTGACGTCCTCGCTTCGGTGAGCGTCGCATACCGCGAACGGCCCGTCATAGTTTCGCGTTACCACGGTGCAGGACGAGTTGTCACCTGCTCGTTCGAACCCGAAGCGATCCTCGCGTCCGGCGAACTGCACAGGTTCGTATCTCGGGTGCTTGGCGGCGACATCCGCTGCGCTCGTTCCGCTGGAATGGCGATCGTCGGCTACGGACCGCTGGGAGGCATGGGGCTGCACCACGGCCTTGCGGCGACCGCCACCGACGGTCTCGAGTTCGTAGCGGTCTGCGACAACTCTGCTGAGCGCCTAAAGGCTGCCAGCGAACAGTTCCCTGGAGTGGCCACGTATTCGGCCCTGAGCGAGCTCGTGTGTGACCCCGACGCCTCGGTAGTAGTGATAGCCACCCCGCCGGCGACCCACGCCGAGCTAGCCGAGACGCTGCTACGCGCCGGCAAGCACGTAGTCTGCGAGAAACCCATGTGTTTCACCCCCGGGCAGGCCGACCGCCTGATCGAACTCGCGCGATCCCACGAGGTGTCACTGACGGTGCATCAGAACCGACGCTGGGACCAGGACTTCCTGGCAGCTACGCAGCTCGTCGCATCCGGGGCTCTCGGCGAGCTTTTCAACATGGAGACATTCGTGGGCGGCTTCGACCATCCCTGCCGGGCGTGGCATTCGGAGATTTCGATATCGGGCGGAGCTATCTACGACTGGGGCGCCCATTACCTCGACTGGACCCTGCTGCTCATGGGTGGCGACCCAGCGAGCGTCAGCGCCACCGGACACAAAAGGGTATGGCACGACGTTACGAACGAGGACCAGGTCCGGGTGCGTCTCTCCTGGGCGGACGGGCGGGAGGCGGAGTTCGTGCACAGCGATGTGGCAGCGGTTCGCAGACCCAAAATGTACCTCCAGGGAACGAAAGGAACCCTCGTAGGCCACTACAGGCCCGTAGTGTTCGAACGCGTCGAGGCGGGTATCGGCTACCGCTCCTCGGAGGCCCATCATGCCGAAGCGCCCGCCGACATGGTTTTCGTATCCTACGACGGCCCCGCCCGGCTCGCAGAGCACAAACTCCCCCTCCCTCCTCCGCAGAGTTTTCCCTTCCACGCCAACTTGGCGGACCATCTACTCCTCGGGGAGGAACTGGCGGTGCAGCCGGAGGCCGCGCGCAACGTAGTTGCGGTCCTTGACGCGGCCCAACGTTCCCTCGAAGCGGGGGGCCCGGCGATCGAACTGGGGGCCCTTCTGAGCGTGTAGGCACGTACGCATCCGGCGGCTCAGCGGCGGGCGCCCGGGGCCGAGTGCATGGTGCGGTAGAGCTCGTCGTCGGTCATAGGCTCGACCTCTTGAGGTGACGGCCGAGATCGGCTGGTCGCCAGACCGTCCACCAGGATCGTAAAGTAGCGTCGCCACAGAACCGGCTTGACGTCCGCAGCTGCGGCACCGGCAGCGCAGACCATCTTTTGGAGCATCACCAAGTCGGTGGTATCGAAGTCGGAGCGCAACCGCCCGGAGTGCTTCGCACGCTCGACGATCTTGTCAGCGAGAGGCCCCAGCCGGTCTCTTATCGCAGCCACCCTACCCCTGCCAGCGTCGCCCATTAGCAGCTCGCCCAGGGCCCGGTCACGGGTCTGGCGGGAGATGATCCGCTCCAAGAACCACACGAAGCCGTCCCAACCGTCCTCGAAGTCGAAGCTGGCCTCGGCGTCTTGGATTATCGATTCCATCCGATCCTCAAACAGCGCTTCCACCAGGTCCGCCCGTCCGGGAAAACGCCTGTAGAGCGTCCCGACACCGACCCCTGCACGGGCTGCAATAGCCTCCATGGGGACGTTCAACCCAAGTTCGGACATGGCCTCGCTAGCTGCGTCGAGGATCTTCCGGCGGTTCTCCCGAGCGTCTTTACGCAGTGAGTGGTGGCCTGAAAGTCGGGCGTCGTCCATGTCAGACACCGACCACGAAGCCCTCGTTAGATGGGAGCTCCCGGATGCGTCCCGACTGGAACAGCAAGGCCGAGACGACCGCCCCGACAGCGAAGATACCGGCTCCGACCCAGAAGGCGAGGTCCTCCCCTTTCGTCACGGCCACAGCCATGCTCGAAGCCCCGTGTGAAGCCACGTAAGAGCTGACCGCACTGGCCGCGAGCGTGTTCAGCAGGGCGGTCCCGATCGAACCTCCCACCTGCTGACCGACGTTCACGAGAGCTGACGCCACCCCTGCGTCACGGGCTGCCGCCCGCGCTGTAGCTGCGTTCAAGGAGGTCCCGAACACCAGACCGAGGCCCACACCGGTAACGAGCAGTCCGGGCACGACACCCCCCAGGTAGGTGGAGTGCACATCCAGCTGGGCGAAGATGACGAGACCAGCGGCCGATACCGCCATCCCGGAGGTGACAATCCATCGAGGGCCGACCCTCATCGAGATGACCGTGTTCGTGTAGGCCGACGTGACTACGAGAACTGCGACCATCGGCAGGAAAGCGAGCCCGGCCTTGAACGGCGCGAAGTGCAGGGTCAGCTGCACGTAGTAGGTGAGGAACAAAAAGACGCCGAATGTTCCGATCCCCGACACGAGAAATGCCAGGTCGGCTGCTCCCCGGTTGCGGTCGAGGATCACCCTCAGCGGCAGCAGCGGGTGCTGTGCTCGCCCCTCGACGACGACGAAGACGCCGAGGAGGGCGGCGCCTACCGCCAAGAAAGCCAGGGTCAGCGGGCTCGACCATCCCGCAGTGTCGGCCTCGGAAAGCCCGTAGACGATTCCTACCAGCCCGCTGACCACCGTTATCACACCGGGCCAGTCCATTTTCACGCCGCTTTCAGGAGCCGACGGGGGAAGCAACATCAAAGCCGCTGCGACAGCAACGACACCCAAGACGTCGTTTATGTAAAGCGACCAGCGCCAGTCGAGATACTGGGTGAGAGCCCCGCCCAGCAGCAGGCCGACAGCTCCTCCAGCGCCGGCGACCGCTCCGTATATGCCGAAGGCCTTGCCCCGGTCCTTGGGATCGCTAAACGTCGTCGTCACCAGCGACAGCGCTGCAGGTGCGAGCATGGCCCCAAACGCACCTTGCAGGGCCCGTGCCGACGCAAGCATTAAAAAGCCGGTAGACGCACCACCGAGAGCCGAAGCTGATGCGAACCCGATGAGCCCGAAGACGAACATGCGCTTACGGCCGAGAAGGTCCGACAGCCGTCCACCTAAGAGGAGGAGGCTGCCGAAGGCAAGCGAATACGCGGTGACAACCCACTGACGGTCAGCTGTCGAGAAGTGGAGGGCCTTTTGAGCGGACGGCAACGCGATCGTGACCACGGTTGCGTCGAGAACGACCATGAGCTGCGCGAGGGCGAGCACCCCAAGAACAAACCAGCGGTGGTTTGGGTGTGCCATGCGACGATCGAGGGAGCTCAAGGTCCGGTCAGGGGCTTCGCTCGTGTAGGGCAGTGCTTGTTGTGCCACTTGATCACTTTCCTTTCACCGCTTTGGCTCCTGGTGTGCGAACCGCACGAAGGGCCCGTGCCCACACCAAGTGGAGGAACTGCCTCCGGATATCACTATAGGCTTAAGCGGACGCTATCGCTCCACTTGTGGGCGTGACGTCGGCCACATCCAGCACCCAGCCCGGACCTCCCGGGGTAGGCCCACCGGCGGCTATCCTCCTCGGATGCACGACCCGGAAGTCCCTGGCACGCCCCTCCCCTCCTCGAAGACGGCAGGTCCTTTGAGGTGGGGGGTACTTGCGCCAACGGCCATGATCGCCCGGCTAGCTGTGATACCGGCCCTTGTAGCGTCTGACACTGCCGACCTAGTGGCTTTTGCCAGTACCAGTTCGGGCCCCTCGGAACTCGACGTGGCCGGCCTGCGAGACGGGGTGCCCTGGTACCGCGACTACGCAGACCTCCTCGCCGACGAGCGTGTGGACGCCGTGTACGTACCGCTGCCGAACTCCATGCACCGGGAGTGGGTCGAAGTCTGCCTCGCCGCCGGCAAGCACGTGCTTTGCGAGAAACCCCTCGCAGTCAGCGCGTCGGACGCAACAGCGATGGCAGAGGCGGCCGCTAAGTCCGGCCGGGTTCTCTTAGAAGCGTACATGACCCCCTACCATCCCCGAAGCCAGGCAATCGCGACTGTGATAGCCAACGCTGAGCTCGGGGAGCCCCGCCTGGCTCACAGCGTTTTCGCTGGCACCCTCGGACGTCCGGGCAATCACCGATGGGACCCTTCGATGGGGGGAGGCGTCCTCTATGACCTGGGCATCTACTGCATCGCACCGCTTCTCGCTTTCGGTGGGGACGAACCGGTCGCCGTAGCCGCAACCGCCGTGCTGTCCGCCGGCGCTAACCGAGCAACGTCGGGCGGAGGCGTCGACACTTCGTTCGCCGGGCTGATGCGTTTCGAAAACGGACTTCTAGCAAGCTTCGAATGCTCCTTCGAAGGGGCCGAACGCCAACGCCTGGAGCTCGTCGGCTCGGCCGCGTCCCTGAGCGCGGAGCGGGCTTTCACCCCCGGAGGGGACCAGTCCTGCTACCAGTGGAGCGACGTCGGCGGCGCAACCGAGGATCGCTACACCGGTGGAGGTGAGATCTACCTGCCGATGGTAGAAGAGTTCGCTTCGGTGGTCGCCGGGTCGAGAGCAGCCCGCCATCCGCTTTCGTCGACCATAGCGATCGCAAGGACCGTCGACCGTCTGCGCTCAGCTGCAGGTTTGGAGTAAAGCATTTGACTTCGTCGGCGAGAGCGGCCAACCCGACCGGCCGGATTCGGTCAGCAACGCCCCAGGACAGCACGCGCTGCGCGCCGTCCCGACACGAGCGCACCTTGTATCGACGGGGTGTCGCACCAGTCACCACAGACATAGAGCCCGGACTCAACGGCCACCGGCTTGCGTAACTCGAACGGGGCGATCGCGGCTGGTTGCGCCCGATCGACGCTGTAAGCCCGCAAGAAGCGCACCTCGCTAGCGCTCAGCGAGTAGAGATCAGCGAGCCGATTCCGGACCCGTTCCTCCAAGCCGAGCTCCGCCCGTCTGTCGCCTACCACGCTCGTCGAGATGAGGACTTTGCCGGGCGGCGCGTATAGAGGTGACACCGAGCTGATCGGCACCGTGTTGGCGATCAGCTCGGGGCGCTCCGCGTCGAGTCGGAGCACCGCTTCGAAGGGCTTCGAAGGTCGACGACCAGCGCTGCTATGCGACGTGGCCAAAGCGCGGCTCCAGGCCTTGGTCGACGGGCGTGAAGTCTCCGGCGGGGCTTCGACCCAGTGGTAGAAGGTGGTCACTCCCCACCATTTCGTGGACTCGGCGCGCCCGAGGAGTCGATCGGCTGCGCAAGCATCGGTCGCAACGATGACCGATTCGGCGTCGACTCGCTCTCCGCTCGCCAGGACGACCCCATGGGCGTCCACCGACGTGACGATAGCCCTGAGGCGCAGCGATCCTGGCGGTAGCCCCGCTGCGAGCTGTTCTGGTATGGCCTGCATCCCAGTCTCGGGCACGGCGATCGCTCCGAGCACGAACGAGCGCCAGAGCATCCTCAGGTATCTACTAGAGGTTTCAAGCGACGGGTCGAGCAGGACTCCCGAAAGGAAAGGGCCGAGGAACCTGTCGCGCGTCTGCGAGCTGATGCCTGCCCGCCGGAGCAGCTCGGCGCTCGTCACCTCCGGCAGTCCGAGCTGCCAAGGCACAGGAACGAGACCGCAAAAAGCCGAGAACTTCGCGACGGCGAGAAGGTCGCCGAAACCGAGCAAGCGGTCAGTCGTCAGCTCAGGAAGGTGACGCCAGTCGCGGATCGGGTCGCCGATGCGGTGGTCGCGCCCGTCGAAACGCACGAGCGCTCCCTTGGCGAAGCGCCTGAGGTGGAGCGCTTCGAAGTCGAGGACTCTCCTAGCCTCAGGGTAGGCGGTGTTGATGACCTGGAAACCCCGGTCCAGGCGGAACCCCTCGACCACGTCGGTGCGGACACGACCCCCGACAGCGTCGGAAGCCTCGAGAATGCTTACCCGGCGTCCCGCCTTGTCAAGGTAGCGAGCCGCCGCAAGACCGGCGAGGCCGGCTCCGACTATGACAACGCCTCGTCCCATGATGGCGGGCAGTTTAGGCCGTCCCGGTCGCGCGACCTCTCCGCGTCGAAGCCGCGGCGGCGCCAACTGTCGGAGCGATCACGCACATTGTTCGCCTGAAACGCCGGTTAATGCCCGGCGTCGTGGGAGACTCCAACCGTGAGCAGTAGCGAAGTGTTCTTGGTGACCGGTGCCACCGGTTACATAGGCGGTCGGCTTGTGCCTGCCTTGTTGGAGAGCGACACCAAAACGGGCAAGGCCCGCACAGTGCGCGTGGTCGTACGCGACCCGGGCAAGGTTCGAGACCAGCCATGGGCTCCGAAGGTCGAGGTCTACAGGGGCGACTTCAGCGACCCGGGCAGCATCGGAGCAGCCTTCGACGGCGTAGATGTCGCTTACTACCTGGTGCACTCGCTGGTCGCCAGCCAGCGATTCGACGAGGTGGACCGCAGGGCGGCCACGGCCTTCGCCGCGGCGGCGAAGGCCGCCGGGGTGCGACGGATCGTCTACCTCGGCGGTCTAGTTCCACCGGGTCCTCCCGGCGCAGGAGGCGACGGCGAGAGCAGCTCTTTGTCCCTTCACCTGCGGTCGCGGGCCGAGGTCGGCCAGATCCTGCGAGCGTCTGGGGTGTCGACGGTCGAGCTGCGGGCGGCGATAATTCTCGGCTCTGGTTCGGCGTCGTTCGAGATGCTGCGCTATCTCACGGAGAGACTGCCGGTGATGGTGACCCCCAAGTGGGTTTCGAACCGGGTGCAGCCGATAGCAGTCCGGGACGTTCTGCGGTACCTGGTCCTGGCCGCAGACTTCCCCGAGGGCACGAACCGCTCCTTCGACATCGGAGGTCCTGACGTGCTCACCTACAAGGAGATGATGCTGCGATATGCGGCGGTGGCCGGCCTAAGGCGACGGGTGATCTTGGCGGTCCCTGTTTTGTCGCCGCGCTTGTCGAGCCTTTGGGTCGGGCTGGTAACGCCCGTACCCAGCGCCATCGCCCGGCCGCTAGTCGAATCCCTCCGCAACGAGGTCGTCTGCAGCGAAGACGACATCGCCGAACTGGTCAGCCCGCCCGAGGGAGGCTTGATCCGCTTCGAAGAAGCGGTTCAACTTTCTCTGGCCCGGGTGAGGCACGCTGACGTGGCGACAAGTTGGTCGTCGGCTTCGCCACCCGGCGCTCCTAGCGACCCGCTTCCCACCGATCCCGCTTGGAGTGGGGGGTCTCTCTACGTAGATCGGAGGGAAACCCGCGTCGCTGCCAGCGCCGACGCTGTCTGGGACGTGATCGAGGGGATAGGAGGGGCTAACGGCTGGTACTCGGTGCCTTTAGCGTGGGAGCTGCGAGGATGGGTGGACAGGCTGTTCGGAGGCGTCGGTCTCAGGCGAGGGCGTCGAGACCCCAAACGGTTGCGGGTAGGTGATGCCCTCGACTTTTGGAGGGTGGAGGAGCTGGACCGGGGAAGGCTTTTGAGGCTCAGAGCCGAGATGAAACTTCCGGGACTGGCGTGGTTGGAACTGTCGGTCGAACCGCTCGGCGATGACACTTGCACCTACCGGCAGCGGGCTTTGTTCCTTCCCAAAGGGCTGCTTGGACAAGCCTATTGGTGGTCGATCGCCCCCTTCCATGGTGTGGTGTTCGCTGGGATGGCCCGCAACATAGCCGCTGCAGCGCTCCCCGGCGATCGCTCGGTGGGATCATAGATGGACGTGACCGGGGGGCAGAACTGACAGTGCGGCCAAAGCTATAACACCGATGGCCAGGACGATGAGGGCCTGCAAGGTCACAGCGACGCCGCTCGGCCCGATCCCTGCAGGTCGTCCGGCGCGGGCGAGCAGACCGGCGCAGGCCGCTGCGCCGACGACGATCCCGCCGAGATGGGCCTGCCAGGCTATGCCGGGGACCGAGAAGGAGAAGACCAAGTTGATCACGAGCAGAACCGTGATCGTCTGGGTCTCCCATCCCCGGTTGCGGGCAAGCACGTAGTAGGCCCCCATCACCCCGAAGATCGCCCCCGACGCGCCCAGCCCCGCCTCGTTGACAGGTGCCAACAGGTAGAAAGCGACGCCCCCTCCCAAAGCGGCTAGGAGGTATACGACCCCGAAACGCAGACGTCCGATCGCGATCTCCACCGGCGGGCCGACGATAGCGAGAGTGATCATGTTAAGGGCTATGTGCTCGACGCTCGCGTGGAGGAAGGCCGACGTGATCAGCTGGTACCAGCGTCCCATGTAGTGGACTTCGAAAGGGACCAGCCAGAACCTCTCCTCAAAGGCCGGATGACCCGCCTCGTAGCCGTACACTGCTGCGTTGATGACGATGAGGGCGACGACGAGCGGGGTGATCTTGGTCGCTCCGAGCGTGCCGCGCCGGCGCGGTTGCCAGCGCACGCTGGGTGAGACCCGAGCCCCTTCGCTCACACATGAAGGGCACTGCCAGCCCACCGGGGCCTCTTTCATGCAGTCGGGACAGATCGGTCTACCGCAGCGCCTGCAGACGGCCCCGGCTGCTCTGTCAGGGTGCGCGTAGCAGGAGGGAACCTTAGGAGATTCGCCGCTTGTCCCGTGAGGCCCGCCGCCTCCCGTGTAGGTCACGCCTTGCGGTCTCCCTGCCGGACGGGCACGTTCCAGTGGGTCAACGTCGGCACCCCACGGTCCCAGCCCAGCTTCGACCAGGCTGCCGTGTCGAACTCGAGCCAACGACCTACGCTCAGCTCGGACCCTACCCACCGGGCAGCGAGCACCCGACCGAAATGCCCGTGGCTGACCACGACCACACTGCCCGGGCCGGTGGAGCGGACCATAGCGACGAACCTATCCGCCCGCGCGGTCACCTGGTCGGCGGTCTCCCCGCCCGGCCAAGGCCCATCCCAGATCGACCATCCAGGGAAATCCTGGCAAATTTCCACGGTAGTGAGACCCTCGAAGTCCCCGTAGTCCCATTCGCGCAGGTCCTCTTCAACTGTGTAGGGGACCAGCCCGGCGAGTTCCGCGGTACGCCGGGCTCTGAGCATCGGACTGGCGAAGACTCGGTTGGGACGGACCTCGCCGAGCAGACCTGAGAGTGACGCCGCTTCGCTCTCGCCTTTAGGGGTCAGGTCCAAATCGGTCCGGCCGGTGTGACGGAGGTCGCGGCTCCATTCGGTCTGGCCGTGGCGCACGAGCCAGACCTCCGCCGTGACGGCCATCTAGGCGTCCCGCCGTTCCAGGAGGTAGAAAGCGACCGCCACCACTAGCACCGTGAAAAGCGCCATTTCGCCCAGTCCCGTCCAAGCGCTCAGAGCGTGCGAGCCGTGGGTTAGCGAGTACACCTCGGTGCCGGCGTTGGTTGGCCAGTACTCTTCTATCGGTTGCGACCACGACGAGGGCAGGGCGGCGGCCAGACCGGGAACGATGAAGAGCATCGCAACGATCACCGAGATGCCAGCTGCGGCGTGACGTAAAAGTACTGCGAAGCCACTGGCGAGAAGGCTGACGAGGCAAAGGTACAGGCCTGCCCCGATCACCACTCGAAGCACGTTGTGCTGGCCGAGGTTCGCGTAGGGAGCGGTCGGTTGCACCGAGTGGATGATCGCCTGTCCGACGAGGAACGACGCGAAGGCCACGACCTCACCCACCACGAGGGTGACGACCCCTGAGACGGCCATCTTGGCGGTCATCATCATCGACCGCCTCGGCACTGCGGCGAAACTAGTGCGGACCATTCCAGTCGAGTACTCGGCGGTAACAGTGAGAACCCCGAGTACGGCGAAAGCCAGCTGTGCCAGCAGCAGCGGTCGGATGCTCCTGCCGACAGGGTCCCACGTGGCCCTTATCACGACGTCGCTGTAGTAGTGGCTTGCGGACACCCCCGTGATTAAAGCGGACAGCCCGATCCCGAGGATCGCCCCGACGAGCAGCGTCCAAAAGGTCGACCTTACAGTCCGCAGCTTGGTCCACTCTGACACCACGACGTTCCTGAAACGGTAGGGGCGCAAGGCGAGGCTGTTGACGCCGGATCCCGTCAGGGAGGCGTCAGAGGGCCCCGGCGCCGCCACCCCCGGGGAGGCAGTCCCTGTCATATCGTGCCTTTCTCGCGCAGCGCCGAGGCGGGATCTGCGGAAGCCGATGCGTGGAACTCGACGCTCTGGCTGGTCAACTCCATGAAAGCCTCCTCGAGAGACGCCCGCTGAGGGGCCAGTTCGTGCAAGACGATTCCCGCTGCGGCGGCTATCTCCCCGACACGGGCAGCGTCGACGCCTACGATCGCCAGCGCGCCGCTTTCGTCGGACCGCACCGTCGCCCCCTCGTCGCGGACCAGGCCGGCAAGGCGTGCCGCCTCGGGGGAACGCACCAGGACCGACTGGGCGGAGCTCGAATCGATGAAGCTGGACATGGACTCGTCGCGGATGAGACGTCCGCGACCGATGACGACGACACGGTCTGCGGTCAACGCCATCTCGCTCATGAGATGGCTCGACACGAACACGGTCCTGCCCGCTGATGCCAGATCCCTCATCAAGCGTCGGACCCAGGCGATACCTTCAGGGTCGAGGCCGTTGACCGGCTCGTCGAATATGAGGATCCGCGGGTCGCCGAGCAGAGCTGCTGCTATGCCCAGCCTCTGACCCATTCCCAGCGAGAAGGCCTTGGCTCGCCGCTTGGCAGCGGACTCCATCCCCACGATCGCCAGGACCTCGTCCACCCGCCGTTTGGGGATACCGTCGGCCTGTGCGAGGCAGAGGAGATGGTGGTAGCCGGATCGCCCACCGTTGAAAGCTTTGGCGTCCAGCAGGGCGCCGACCTCTTGAAGGGGCACCGGCAAATCCTTGTAGCTTCTCCCGTCTATCGTGACTGACCCTCTGGTGGGACGGTCGAGGCCGACTATCATCCTCATGGTCGTCGTCTTGCCCGCACCGTTAGGGCCGAGGAAGCCCGTGACGCTGCCCGGCTGAACGTCGAAGCTGAGGTCGTCAACCGCCAAAGTAGCCCCGTAGGCCTTGGTGAGATTTCGGGCCTCGATCACAGATCCTCCCTGGACACGGTCATTGTCGATGCTCTAGGCGGCCGGCACGGTATGTTGACGAGCGCAGTGAGATACCAAGAGGCAGCGGTAGAAGTCGAAAGCCTGAAAGTCTGCTACGGGGAGAAAGTCGCCGTGGCCTCACTGGACTTAAGGGTAGCCGCCGGGGAGGTCGTTGCCCTCCTAGGGCGCAACGGCGCCGGTAAGACGTCCACGGTCGAGACCCTCGAGGGTTACCGCAAGCCGACGCAAGGACGGGTCAGGGTCCTCGGCCTCGACCCTTCGAGGCGCAGCGAACACCGTGCGCTGGCTTCCAAGATGGGCGTCATGCTCCAGAAGGGCGGCGTGTACCCGGGCATGGGCGCCAGAGAAGCTTTGAGGCTTTTCAGCTCGTTCTATGAGAACCCGGTAGACGTCGAAAGCCTGCTAGGGGACCTGGACCTGACCAGAGTCGCCAGGACACCCTGGCGGCGCCTTTCGGGTGGAGAGCAGCAGCGGGTATCGCTCGCCCTGGCCCTGGTGGGCCGGCCGGCCGTGGCCTTCCTCGACGAGCCGACCGCTGGGGTTGACCCTCACGGGCGGCTGGTGATCAGGGGGAAAGTGTCGGCTCTTCGCCGGGAAGGCGCAGCCGTCTTGGTGACCACCCACGAGCTCGACGAAGCGGAAAGGGTCGCCGACCGAATAGCGATCATGGACAAAGGCCGTTTGGTGGCCTTGGGCAGCCCTTCGGAGCTCGTGAGCCGGTCACCCCGATCAGGTCAGGTCCACTTCAGCGCCCCAGCAGGCATTGACACGGCGAGCCTAGCCCTTCATGTCTCGGCGGATGTCCGCGAGACAAGTCCCGGGACCTATACGGTGTCTGCCGGTCGTGACTCAGGGCGCGCAAGCCCAGGCGACCTCGTGGGAGCACTTACCGGGTGGCTGGCGGAGCAGGGGCTGGCGTTGGGAGGACTTCGGGTTGGCGCAAGCCTCGAGGACGTGTTCTTGGATGTGACCTCCAGGCCCGAGGAACCTGAGGCAGGCCGGTGATACCGACCGGCGGGGAGCACACTGGGGGACGCCGCACTGCCCTGCAGCGTCCCAGAGCTTGGCGGCAGCGTCCCAGAGCTTGGAGAGCGCAGACGGCGGCGGAACTGCGATCGACGCTGCGAAGGGGCGACGCGATCCTTCTCAACTTGGCCATACCCGTCGGGCTTCTCGTCTTCTTCTCGGCGGTCAAGGTTCTGCCCGTGCCCGCCGGGGTCCTCCGCCCGGTCGACTTCCTAGCCCCGGGTGTCCTCGCCCTGGCGGTCATGTCGTCATCGATGGTCAGCCTCGGTATCGCCACCGGGTTCGAACGCCAGTACGGAGTGCTGAAACGTCTCGGAGTTACACCGCTCGGCAGACCGAAACTTCTGGCCGCCAAGATCACTTCTACCGCCGCCGTGGAAGTATTCCAGTTGGTCGTCTTGTCGGGGATCGCTCTCGCGTTCGGGTGGAGGCCAACCGGAAACGTAGCTCTGGGCGTCGTCGCCCTGCTCGAAGGTACAGCCGCGTTCGCGGGATTAGGCCTACTGATGGCCGGTTCGCTCAGAGCCGAAGTGACACTCGCTGCTGCTAACGGCGCATACATCCTCCTGCTCTTGCTCGGGGGGATGCTATTTCCCCTCTCCCAACTCCCTACGGCAGTGCGCTACGCCGCTGACGGCCTTCCCGCAGGTGCCCTCTCCCAGGTGCTACGGGCGAGCCTCACCGGCGGTTCCCCTCAGAGCTTGGGAGCCTGGATCGCCCTTTCAGCATGGGCTCTGGCCGGGCCAGCGCTCGCGTCCAGGACGTTCCGCTGGGAGTAGCCGACGCGTGGAGGTGATACCGGCCAGCGGGCCGGTTGGCCTATGCGGCCGAACCCCGAGAGGCGCCTCGCCACCACAGACAGGTTGCGATCAGCGAAAGACCAACGCGTCGACGGCCATCGCGACGAACAGCAACGTGACGTAGCTGATCGACCAGTGGAAGAGCCTCATCGCCTTCTCGTCGCTCGGCGCTCGCCACAAAGCCACGGCGAAATACACGAACACCGCCCCGAGGGCGGCTGCGGCAGACCAGTAGAGCGCCCCTAGGCCCGCAGCAGCGCCGAAGGCACCGGACGCTGCGACGACGAGAACCGTGTAGACGAGGATCTGCCAGGCCGTCTTACGCATCGAGGTGACGACCGGGAGCATAGGAACGTCGACGGAGCGGTAGTCCTCGCGATAGCGAATAGCCAACGCCCAAAAATGCGGAGGCGTCCAAAGGAACATCAGCACGAAAAGCACGATCGGTGCTAGAGCCAGATTCCCACGGACTGCGGCCCAGCCTACAAGCACCGGGACGGCCCCTGCGGCGCCACCAATGACAATGTTCTGCCTGGACGTCCGTTTCAGCCACATCGTGTACACGAGCACGTAGAAAGCCGTGGCGCTGACCGCCAGAAGCGCCGAGAGGAGGTTGACGGCGGCCCACAACTCGGCGAAAGCGGCGACCTCCAGCCCAAGAGCGAACACCAACGCCTGCGCGGGAGTTACGACGCCGGTGACGAGCGGCCTGTTACGGGTGCGCTTCATGACGGCGTCGATGTCGCGGTCGACGACCATGTTGATAGCGTTGGCACCTCCTGCCGCCAGGGTGCCGCCAACCAAAGTTGCGAGCATCAGGGTTACACGGGGAAGCCCTCGTTCGGCGACGAACATCGTCGGGATCGTCGTGACCAGCAGAAGCTCGATGATCCGCGGCTTCGTAAGGGCCACGAAACCTCTCACCCGGCTAGCCACAGAAACACCAAGAGTTGCCGATACGACTGCGGACATCTCTTCCACCCTACGGCAGGCGGGACCTCGAAAACAAAGCGAGGGCGTTGGTCTTTTGCCTGTCCCTCGTTCTAGCATTGGCAGCGATGACCTCTCCCGCCGGCCACCGGCCACGCCGCGGCGTTTCTCCTGACGCTTTCAGGCTGATGGCACTAGTGGCGGTTTGCGCGTTGACGCTGACGATCATCTCCGGGGCGGCTGTCCGCCTCACAGGCTCCGGCCTGGGGTGCCCCAACTGGCCGGACTGCACCGCGACAAGCATCGTGGCTCCCCTGCGCTTCCATGCGTGGGTGGAGTTCGCCAACCGGCTGATCAACGCAGCCGTCTCGGTCGCCTCGATAGGGATGCTCGCCGCAGCGCTGCTGCGCAGGCCTCGGAGGCGCGACCTGACTTGGCTTTCGGCTGCGATGGTCCTCGGGTTGGCAGCCGAGGTAGTCATCGGGGGCATCGTGGTCCTCACCAAGCTCGACCCGGTAGTGGTAAGCATCCATTTCCTGGTCGGACTCGCCTTTCTCGCCGTGGCAGTGATACTCCACCAAAGGTCGAAGCTCCCCGACAGCGCGCCACCCGCGAGGCCTATGGTCGGAAAGGGTCAGATCGCGCTGGCACGCCTCGCGATGGCCGCCTTGGTCGTAGTCGCGTCGCTTGGGACCGTTGTGACCTCTACTGGACCCCACGGAGGGTCCCCAGGAACCCCCCGCTACCCTTTCTCGCTGCACTCGGTCGCCCAACTCCACGGTTCGTCGGCTGAGGTGTTCCTGGCGATAACCCTCGCGATGCTGTGGTCGCTGTCGCGAAGCAGCGCCCCGAGACCGGTGATCAATCGGGGTCTCGTGATGCTCTTGGCTCTGGGCGCTCAGGCTGCTATCGGATACACCCAGTACTTCAGCGGTGACCCGGTCGGTATCGTAGCCTTACACGTGGCGGGCGCCAGCCTCCTGGTGATAGCGGCGGTCCAGTACTACATGGGCCTGTGGACCCATCCCGCTGCCAGCGTGACCCCGCTAGCGGACGACCCTGCCGCCGAGCGCGAAAGGGTCGGCTCGTGACTTACGGCCTCAAGCTTGCTTCCTCAGCGCCCGTCGAGATGGTCGAGACGGACTCTTTGGTAGGCACCGACCTTCCCTGGAAGGTCATAGTTTGGAACGACCCGGTCAATCTGATGTCCTACGTGACGTTCGTGCTCCAAAAGCTGTTCGGCTACAGCAAGGAGCGAGCCGAGAAACTAATGCTCGACGTCCACCACAAGGGCAAGGCGGTCGTGTCCCACGGGCCCAGGGAGAAGGCGGAGATGGACGTCTTCCGCCTGCACGAACACGGCCTGTGGGCAACGATGGAGCACGACAACTGATCCCGCGCTTCTCGCCCCGGATCGTAAAGTGGGATGCGAAGACGGCGACCTACCGGATCGCTCTCGACGACGGGCTGCGCAAGGTCCTCGGCGAGCTGATGTCTCAGCTACTCACCCTTTTAGAAGACCCGGGCGCGCCCGTGATGCACAGGCTTTTCCCTCCTGCATACAGCCAGCACAGCGACATAGAACGCCAGGAGGAGTACCGCAGACTCATGCAGGAAGACCTCGTCGAGCAGCACCGCGAGGAGTGCCGAAGCGTGATCGCCTCGCTTTCGGGCAAGAGCCTGGACGAAGAGCAGATGCTCGCATGGGTCAAGGCGGTCAACTCGATGCGCCTGGTACTTGGAACCTACCTCGACGTACAAGAAGACGATCCTCCACGAAAGCCGGAGACCCCGGAACAGTCGGCCTACCTTTGGCTGAGCTTTCTCCTCGAAGAATCGGTGGAAGCGCTGTCGCACAAGTAGGTTCTGTGGACCTCTGACAAAATTCGCTCTGCGAGGTCCCGCCGACAACACCGCGATTGCCGCCAGACTTGTACCTATGACCGACCAACCGCCCGAGCGCACGACCGTCCGAGTCGAAGCCGACGTGGAGCTTTGCGTGCTCACCTGGAACCTGCGCAGCGACGCGCGACCCGCTTTATTGGTCCACGGCCTCGCGTCGAACTCGCTCCTTTGGCTCGGCGTCGGAGACTTCCTCGCAAGCGCAGGGCACCCCGTCGCCGCCGTGGACCTGCGCGGCCACGGGCACTCCTCAAAGCCCGACGTAGGCTACGACTTCGAGACCATCGGGGCGGACCTGCTAGGGGTCCTCGACCACTTCGCGTGGGCTGACCGGGCACCGGTCATAGCCGGGCAAAGTTGGGGAGCGAACGTGGTTCTCGACTTCACCGCGCACCACCACGGCTGCGCAGGAGGGCTGGTCCTAGTCGACGGGGGAACCATAGACCTGTCCAGGCGCTTCTCGGACTGGCCGACCTGTCTCGGCGCCCTGACACCACCCGACCTTCGGGGGGTGCCCTTCGCCGAGTTCGAGAGGATGGTCCGCTCCCACCACCCCGACTGGCCCGAGTCGGGCATTGTCGGAACTCTGGCCAACATGGAAATCCAAGGTGACGGCACCATCCGCCCTTGGCTGAGCTTGGAGCACCACCTACAGATTCTTCGCAACCTCTGGGAGCACCGGCCTTACGAGCTTTACTCGAAGGTCACCTGCCCCACAACCGTCATCGCCGCTGAGGACGCTTCCAACGCACGCTGGATGCCCGGCAAACGCCAGGAAGTCGACGCCGCGCGGTCGGCCATCGCCAACTGCGAAGTCCACTGGGTTCCCGGAGACCACGACCTGCACGCCCAGCATCCCGAACTGGTAGGAGATTTGATACACAAAACGCCTGAGCGCCAACATTCCTCCTCGTCCAAGGCTTTCACCGCTGCGCCGCCAACCGCCGATGGGCACCGGATGTCGTCGCCGAGCGACGAGGACCGTGTCTCGTGACGCGCACCGTCGCAATCATGGGATCCGGCGAGACAGCGCCGACGATGGTCAAGGCGCACCGGATGATCTTCGACTCTCTCGGCCCGGACCCCCTCGACGCTGTCATCCTTGACACTCCCTACGGATTCCAGATGAACGCCGCCGACATCTCAGCTCGGGCCGTCGACTACTTCGCGACGAGCCTGGGGCGGCGAGTGCAGGTGGCTGAGCTCCGCGACGCCAGCAACGCCGACCCTGTCCGCACGCAGGAGGCCCTCGCACGTGTGGCGACGGCTAGATGGGTGTTCGCCGGTCCGGGAAGCCCCAGCTACGCCCTACGACAGTGGCAGCAGACCGACCTGCCCGGCCTTCTGGCCGACAAGCTCGCACAAGGCGGGGCGGTCGTCTTCGCCAGCGCCGCGGCTTTGACCCTCGGCCGTTATACAGTTCCGGTGTATGAGATATACAAGGTCGGCGAGGAGCCGGCCTGGCTCGACGGGCTTAACCTTCTGGGCTTCCTGGGACCCGAGGTTGCCGTCATCCCCCACTTCGACAACTCCGAAGGGGGCAACCACGACACCCGCTTCTGCTACCTAGGAGAGAGTCGTCTGCGCCTTCTGGAGTCCCAGATGGGGCCGGACGGATGGGTGCTCGGGATAGACGAGCACACGTGCTGCGTCTTCGACCTCCAAGCTTCCACCGCTACCATCGTCGGCAACGGGACCGTCACGATCCGCCGCGCCGGCGTGTCTCACGTTCTCAGCGCCGGCACCGTGATAGCCATCGCGGACATGGTGTCCCTCGCAGCACGCTTGAACCCTGCCGAAGCAGCCACCTCGGCGGGCGTCGGCGACACAGCCGCCGAGGCGCAACCCGGCTTTGACGTCGAGGTGGTCGCGACGGGTAGCCGCCAACCAGGCGAGCGCTCCCAGGGCGACCTTCTCGGGGCGCAGACACGCCGCCTCGAAGCGGAGTTCGACTCGTCCATCCGCTCCCGCGACGTCGACGGGGCGGTCCGGGCGGTGCTCGAGCTAGACGACATCGTTAAATCCTGGGCGTCGGACACGATCCAGTCCGATTCGCCCGACCGTGCCCGCGAGGCGATCAGAAGGATGGTCGTCCGCCTCGGAGACCTGGCCAGGACCGGGGCGAGAGATCCCCGCGAGGTTCTTGGAGGGCTAGTCGAAGCGCTGCTCGGCGAACGAGCCGCCGCACGCGCCGAGAGACGCTACGGCGACGCGGACAGAGTCCGGGACGCTCTCGCCGCGAACGGGATCGAGGTGAGAGACTCCCCTAGCGGAACCCTGTGGGACCTCAAGAGCTGACCTAGGGCATCGCTGATCCGCTCGCCACCAGCGCAGAGGCGTCTGGGCGCGTAGCATGACGCCATGACCGCTGACGTGCAGGAACTGCTGTGGCTCGATGCCACAGCACAGGCGAAGTTGATAGCCGACAGGCAGGTGAGCCCGCGCGATCTGGTCGAGGCTGCCATAGCCCGCATCGAGACCGTCGACGGTCGGGTCAACGCTGTTATACACCGGCGATTTGAGAAAGCCCTCGCCGAGGTCGACGCTGGGCTACCACAGGGGCCGTTTCACGGCGTCCCGTTTTTGATAAAAGACTTGAACGCGGAGTCAGCCGGCGACCCCGCCCACCAGGGAAACGCCGCTTTGAAAGCTGCCGGCTGGGCAGCGTCGTCTGACAGCTGGCTGGTAGCCAGGTACCGCAGGGCGGGCTTCGCCTTCCTTGGAAGGACCAACACCCCCGAGTTCGGCATCTTGCCGATCACCGAGCCTCACGCTTACGGACCGACACGCAACCCCTACAACCTCGCCCACTCGCCCGGGGGTTCAAGCGGTGGAAGCGCCGCCGCTGTCGCAGCGGGGATGGTCGCCGTAGCCCACGCCAGCGACGGTGGTGGGTCGATAAGGATCCCGTCGAGCATGTGCGGCTTGGTAGGGCTCAAGCCCTCCCGGGGTCGCATGACTCTCGGACCTTGGCGAGATGAGAGCGACCTGTCAGTCCAGCACGTGGTGTGCCGCTCGGTCCGCGACACCGCAGCCCTGCTCGATGTAGGCCAGGGACCCGGTCTAGGAGACATAGCGGTCGCGCCTCCTCCCGTGAGGAGCTACGTGGAGGAGCTTCGGGCTCAACCCAAAGGTCTTCGTATCGCCATGACCGACACGAATCCTTCGGCTCCGGTCCACCCCGACTGCGTCGCTGCGGTCAGGGCGGCAGCGAACCTGCTCGAGAGCCTCGGCCACCACGTCAGTGAGGAGGCACCCCAAGTCGACCCCGAGACGGCCAGGAGGTTCATGGTCCGCTGGGCCGTGAAGGCGAAGATGTCCATGGGCAGCGTCGCCCGCCAACTCGGAAGGGAGCTCACCAGCCAGGACGTGGAACCCCTGACGTGGGCTATGGCCCAGGCGGCTGCCTCGTTCTCTGCCCTACAATACGCCGACGCCCTAGACGCTGGCGTGTCCCTGACCAGACAAGTGGGCGCTTTCTGGGCGGATCACGACCTGCTGCTCACCCCGACTCTGGGCGGGCTTGCACCGAGAGTCGGAGAGCTCGAACCCCCACCGAACGACCCAATGTCGGGCCAGCGCGCCGTAGCCGAACTCGTGCCGTTCACTCCGCAGTTCAACGTCACAGGACAGCCCGCCATATCTCTTCCCCTGCATGTCAGCCCCACCGGTCTTCCGGTAGGCGTTCAGCTGGTAGCCGCCTACGGCAGGGAGGACCTCCTCATCCAGGTCGCAGGGCAGCTCGAACAGGCAGCCCCGTGGGCGGCCAGGAGGCCTGCGCTCTAGGAGCGTAGGACCTCGGCCAAGCGTCGACGCTCCGCTCGCCGGCCAGCTACGCTTACATCTCCCGCCCCCATCGTCTAGCGGCCTAGGACACCGCCCTTTCAAGGCGGCAGCACGGGTTCGAATCCCGTTGGGGGTGCTCGCAAAAGTCCTGTTCAGCGGCGTCGGCGATGGCCCGGTCCCGATCCGTCCCTGCGGGCGAACCTGGAAAGCCGGGGGTGCTTAGGTGCGCTCTCGCCTGGCGACGTTGACGCATTCTCCCAGCCCGGATATCGAGGTCGTGAGGATGGTGCCGTCCTGAAGGTAACGGGGTGGCTTCCGGGCGTGACCGACACCTCCGGGTGTTCCGAGTGCTATCACGTCCCCCGGGTTCAGCGTGAGGATGTGAGACACGTACGACACCGTGGCTGCCGGACCGAACACCATGTCCGACGTGTTGGCCTTCTGGACTTCCTCGCCGTCGACCAGGCAGCGCAGTTCGAGGCCCGTCCCGGCCTCGTCGGGGGTAACCAGCTGAGGTCCGAGCGGGCAGGTGGATTCGAAAGTCTTGCCTTGCAGCCACTGCATCGTCCGGTACTGCCAGTCCCGAGCGGAGACGTCATTGATGATCGTGTAACCGGCGATCCCCGCCAGAGCGCCGTCGGCGTCGACGTTACGGACCCGATCTCCCACTACGACCGCCAGCTCCGCCTCCCAGTCCATCGCAGTCGAAGCCAGGGGCAAGGTGATGTCGTCGCGTGCTCCGATGAGCGCCTCGGCGTATTTGGCGAACAGGGTGGGGTGGGTTGGTACTTCGCGGCCCATCTCCTCTATGTGCGCTTTGTAGTTGATTCCGACGCAGATGATCTTCCCGGGACGTGGTATGAGCGGCGCGTACTGGATATCGCTCAGGGGGTGCGCTAGGCCGGAGGCGCCCGTAGCAATCTCCGTCCAGGCGGCTTCGGCGAGGAGAGAACCGACGTCCACATGGCCGGTTTCCACGGCCTGATCCGAGTCGATACGGACAGCACGGTTGCCACTTGGGGTACGTATGGTTGCCAGGCGCATTTGTGGTTGCCTCTCTTGGAGTCTCGCGGGCTGCCATAGCTTAGAGGGCTCCCCTGCTCAGATTGTTCCTGTCCTAGCTTGCAGCGCTTCGCGAATGCGACAGCTGCGAAGATCTGACGTCGGTCAGCCTGTCGGAGCTCACACGAGCTTGTGGAGCAGATCCCTCGTCGCGAACCAGCCGGGTACCGCTGGTATGTAGTTGACAGCCAGTTGGTTGGCGATGCTCACGGCCAGCGCTGTCTGGGAGTGCACCCCGAGGGCCACGAGGACGCCGGCGACTCCGACGGTTCCCGCCCCTGTGTTGCCGCCTGGCAACGGTATGGCTGCCGCCACGCTTGACACGCCTATGGACACAGCCAGCGCGGTCCAGTAGGACACGTCAGCGTCGAAGGCCTGAATGCAAGCGAGGAGGCACGCTCCGTAGAGAAGACTGGCTCCCGCCTTGCCCAAGAGCAGCAAAGCCAGTTGACGCGGGCTGCTAAGCGCGTCGGCGATCGTGGTCAAACCCTCTTTGATCGGCCGCAGAAGCTTGCCTTGGACATGTTGGAGCTCCACCGCCGCGACCACGGCCAGTGCCAGCAGGACGACCACCACTGCGGAGACCTCGAGGACACGCCGGACCGGAAGAGTCCCCAAAGCGATCCCGTTGGACGACAGGGCCAGAGCGAGAAAGAACAACGGCAGCTCGCTTATCGCTGCGCCAGCAGCGCTCAGGACGCTCCCGGCGGTCACAGCGGACGGGAGGGCGACACCCTGCTTTTCGAGGAACCTGATCTGCAGAGCCGTGCCACCTATCAGAGGTACGACCACGTTGGAGTAGGTCATCGCCACTTCGAGCTCTGTGGTGGCCACCAACGGTAGCGCCACCTTGACCGTGCCTTTAAGAGCCACCGCGTACGCCACGTTGGTAGCCAACGAGGCCACGAGCGCAACGGCCACCCAAGCCCAGTTTCCAGTCTTTAGAACAGCAAAAACGCGCGACGGGCTACCCACGGCGCTGATCGCCACGGCGATCGCGACGACCGAACTGACGGCGAGAAGTGCTCCCACCGCGTGAGACCGGAGCGTTCCCCCAGTTCTGACTGTCTCGTCTCGGGGATCTTGCGCCTGACACGCTCCGTCGGCCACGTTGCTCACGCTAGTTGGACAACCCAGCGTGCAAGCAGCTCCGAGCCGGCAATCCCGTGACCCCGCGAGGCTCTTCGATGGGCGTGAAAAGTACGAACCCCCAGCCCTGCAAACTCAGATGATCACGACGCTTCGGAGGACCTCCCCGCGAGACATTTTCGCGAATGCCTCCTCGACGTCATCAAGGCCGATCCTCTCGGAGACGAAATCGTCCAGCGGCAGGCGGCCCTGAAGGTACATGTCGACTAGAGCAGGAAAGTCGCGGCTCGGCAGGCAGTCCCCGTACCAGGACGGTTTGAGAGCCCCGCCGCGCCCAAAAAAGTCGATCATAGCGAGATCCGGCATTCGCATCTGTGGGGTGGGTACGCCGACCTGCACTACGGTACCCGCCAGATCCCGGGCGAAGAACGCCTGCTCGAGGGTTTTGGGAGTTCCGACAGCTTCCACGCACACGTCGGCCCCGAAGCCGCCTGTGGCCTCTCTGACTGCGAGCACAGGGTCGACCTTCGATGCGTTGACCACGTGGGTGGCCCCGAAGCCCCTCGCCCATTCGAGTTTGCGGTCGTCTAGGTCCACCGCGACGACCGTCGTTGCGCCCGCCAGCTTCGCCCCTACTATCGCCGCGTCACCGACGCCTCCACAGCCGAAGACCGCGACGCTGTCACCAGGGGCGACGGCACCCGTAATCATCGCCGCCCCCAGACCGGCCATCACACCGCAGCCCAGAAGGCCTACCGCAGCAGGATCCGCTGCCGCGGACACCGGCGTGCACTGGCCAGCAGCGACGAGGGTCTTGTCGGCGAAAGCCCCGATACCCAGAGCAGGCGACAGTTCGCTCCCGTCGAGAAGGGTCATCTTCCGGGCGGCGTTCCTGGTCGCGAAACAGTACTGCGGCCGACCCCTGAGACACGCCCGGCACGAGCCGCACACAGCTCGCCAGTTGAGAACGACGAAGCTCCCAGGCGTGACCTCTGTCACGCCTTCGCCCACCGCCGACACGGTACCGGCCGCCTCGTGGCCGAGAAGGAAAGGGTATTCGTCGCTTATGCCGCCTTGTTTGTAGTGCAAGTCGGTGTGGCACACTCCGCAGGCTTGCACGTCAACCAGCACCTCGCCAGGACCCGGGTCCGGGACGATTATCGCCTGAAGGCTGACCGGCTCGCCCCTGCGAGAAGCTACGACACCCCTGACTTTGTGCGGCATTTTCCTATCGTAGCCAGACCAGCCAAAAGACCGGGGTTCCCCCGACGGCAGACCGTCGCCGCTGCCGCCGCGTCGCAAGCGGAAACTCTCTCGTCTTTACGACTTTTTATCACCCGAATCTAGCTTTTCGGAGCTGTCTCGTCGGAGGCTATCAGCGAGCGGAGCGCCTCCGCCAAGCTCTCGTAGGCGTCCCTCCCCAGGATCTCGGCGATCGCGAGCTCGGACTGGCGTGCCCGGCTAGAGACCACCGCTGCCATCCGAGCTCCCTCGGCCGTTGCAGAAAGGGGTCGACGCCGAGAGTCCAGGGGATCACGCCCTGCTTCGCAGAGACCGGACGCGATGAGACTTTCGGCTATGCGCTGGGCGTTCATCGGGTCGGTCCCGAGCCGTCGGGCGATACTTCGGACTCCCATCCCTGGTTGCGCTGCCACCACCCCGAGCAGGGCCGCCTGTGGAGCCGTCAACCCCAGGTCCGCCAGCTCCGCTTCCCACCTTCTCCGGCGACCCCTGTGGGCCACGCCCAGCAAGAAGCCCACCCCGTCGGGACCCTCAAGGTTGCTCCCAGGTTCCCCCGCGCCAGCGGCGACTCCGTGGTTAGTGCAGCCCGGCTGGCGAGCAGCCGATCGGTTGCGCTCCTGGGGCGTCATCGTCGGGCTCTCATCGCGTGGCTGTCCGAGGGTAGCAAAATACCGTCACGCGAGCCGCAGATCCGCCTCGCTGCGCCACCGGGGCCTTGAACCTCCCGTGCTCTGCGGGCCGACCGCTCGCTCGAGGTTCAGGAGGGTCTCTTTCACGTCGAGGCCCGCAGCGTAGCCCGTCAAGGATCCGTCACCCCCGACAACCCGGTGACACGGGATTATGAGTGCAATCGGGTTGCGGTTGTTCGCCGTTCCGACGGCTCTCGCGCCTTTTGGTCGCCCGACAGCCAAGGCTACTTCGCCGTAACTTCTCGTCTCGCCATAGGGGATGTCGCACAACGCCCTCCATACCCTGCGCTGGAACTCTGTTCCCGGCGGGTCGAGGTTCACGTCGAAGCCGCAGAGGCCACCCGCGAAGTACCGGCTCAACTGGTGGGCGACATCGGCTAGGAAACCGCCTCGGAGGGAGTCGTCGTCTTGGCGTATCGCGTCGATCTCCCCGCTCCCAGGTGCGGACTCGCCGGCATCTGCGCCACACACGATCGTCTCCGTCGGCACGACCGGAGCCTTCGACGGTCTGTTCAACGCCAACCCGACCAGGGCGTCGCCGTGCGCTGTCAGGGTGATCGTCCCGACCGGGCTGCTCACGCGTCTTTGGACTAGGCCGGTCTGCGTGCTCACCTCCCGCAGCGTAGCCCCCACTTGCCACTACGACGTGACCAGCCGACCTGACGCTCCGGGCATGACCCAGCTTCGAGATGACGGGCTTCGGCACGAGCGTCCGCCTGCGACTGGTACTAGCCTTACTGACGTGTCAGGCCTGCGACGGCGACTAACCCCCACGATAGCGGTCCTGGCATGCGCTGCGATTGTGATGTCTTCGTGCGGCTCCTCTGGCCATTCGGCGCTACCCCCGGCGTCGACCTCGCCGCCTACCAGCCAAGCATCGACGCTTCCACCGACCACCGCTACCACCACTACCACCACGACCGTTCCGGGCGCAACGACGACCACCACCCCACCGTCGAACGGCACCCGTACGGTCATCTATCCGCTGGGAGTGGACATGCGCGCCGGGCCGTCGACGACCTCCAAGGTCGTAGGCACCCTTGTGCGCGGAGCGGAGGTCACCGTCATTTCCTACAACCCCGCCTCAGGCGGATGGCTGAACGTGAAAGGCGCCTCTCTCGCCGGGTGGATCAGCGCAAATCAGCAGCTGAGCGCCCCCGGCACGTTCTACCCTTTCGCTGCTAGCGACGGCAGCTTCTCCACTCTTTACCCTACCACCTGGTCTGCGACCGCCAAGACGCCGGGTACCGCCGTACTGCGCAGCGCAAATGGCACTACCAGCATTACTTTCTCCGAGGCGTCGTCCGTTGCCGGCCTACCCGCGGTTCCGACCGGTTACCAACCTCTCTCGTCCCAACAACTGCTCGTGTGCGGGGTGACAGGGCATCTGGTGTCCTACAAGAGCTCGACCACGACAGCGACCTCGGTCGCAGCTCAGGGCAGCGCCGCGCCCGAGCCGTATCTCGCCGCGATAGACCTTGCGCTGGACAAGACCCATGCCCTGGAGCTTCAAGCGGACCTGGCGGACCCCTCGCAGATTTCGACGGTGATATCCGTAGCGAGCTCTGTCACGTTTCCCGAGAAGATCTGCGGCGCCTAGAACGACCGGGGCTGGGGCGCGCCTACCGCCTACTCGCCGGCGCCGCCGGAAAGGTCCTGGCCGTTTGATCCGATCACGGATCGGTACCAAGCGAAGCTCGCCTTCGGAATCCTGCGACCAGTCGGGTAGTCGACCCATATGAGCCCGAAACGCCGGGAGTAGCCGTAAGCCCACTCGAAGTTGTCCATCAGGCTCCACGCGAAATAGCCTCTCACGTCGACACCACGACCGATCGCTTCCGACACTGCCAGAAGATGGCTGCGGATGTAGCTGATACGGTCGAGGTCTTTCACCTCGCCGTTGGGATCGACGTAATCGTGGCAAGCCGCACCGTTCTCGGTCAGGTAGATCGGCGGAGAGTGGTACTCGTCGTTCAGCCTGACGAGAAGGTCCGTCAGAGCTGCAGGGTCCACTTCCCATCCCATCGCCGTTCGATCGAGACCTCCGCGTCGGACCTCGGGCGCTCGTAGGTCATCGAGGACCGGGTCGCTTTCGAGCCGGCCGATGTTGTACCCGGCCTCACGCGCATGGGAGAGACGATTCGGGTCCGCTACGACTGTCGACGTGTAGAAGTTGACTCCGAGAAAGTCGAGCGGAGCGCTGATCAGCTCCGCGTCCCCGTCCTCGGCCACGTCAAGACCTCCCTGGTATGAGGCGTAGTGGTCGACCACGTCCGGCGGGTAGGAACCTTTGAGGACGGCTTCGACGTAGAGCCGGTTGGCTTGGCCGTCAGCCCGGCGCGCGGCTTGGCGGTCATCTGGATGCTCGCTCGCCGCCAGGACAGGCGTGAAGTTCAAGGTGATACCGACTGGGGTCGGACCGCACTGCCTCAACGCGCTCAGCGCTAGACCGTGTCCGAGCAGAAGGTGGTGAGTGCTCGCTAGCGCCGCTGCCACTTCTTTCTTGCCCGGAGCGTGCAGGCCTCGGCCATATCCGAGCCACGCCGAGCACCAAGGTTCGTTAAGAGTTATCCAACGCCCTACCCGCCCTGCAAGGGCGTCGCCCATAGCAGCTGCGTAGTCGGCGAAACGGTACGCCGTGTCACGCGACGTCCAGCCGCCGCGATCCTCCAGGGCCTGGGGAAGATCCCAGTGGTAGAGGGTCGCGACCGCTTCGATGCCCCTTTCTGCCAAGCCGTCGAGGAGCCTCCGGTAGAAGTCGACTCCCGCAGGGTTCAGCGCTCCGGTACCGCCAGGCTGCACACGCGGCCACGACACAGAGAAGCGGTAAGCGCGCAGCCCGAGCGCGGCCATGAGGTCTAGGTCCTCTTCCAGTCGTTGGTAGTGCGAGCAGGCTATGTCGCCGGTGTCGCCGTTGCGGACTGACCCGCTACGCCGGCTGAAAACGTCCCATATCGACGTGCCCCGCCCGTCGGCTTGCGCCGCACCCTCAATCTGGTAGGCCGCTGTCGCAGCGCCCCAGACGAAGCCCTCCGGGAACCTCTCTGCCTTAGTGATGGCCACTCAGCCTCCTCGCCGCTGCGGGCCGCCAGGTCGCGGCCGTCCCGAGACTATCTCCGCCGGCCGGCGACGCCCTTCGAAGCGCCGCCAACTTCCCTCATCGGCGGGCCATCTCGTAGTGCTGCTCCCTGTCGAGGGCCTCCGATCGGGCTGCGTCCCTCTCGAACTGGTAGACGAACAGGTCGCCTCCGGCGTCGAAAACCATCCAAGACGGGCTCTCCCTGATGTAATGCGGACGGGCCGTGGAAGCCCGGGGAGGCCCGGACAGACTCGTTGGTGACCACGGGCGACTTGCGCTGGGCCGCCTGCGTGTCCCTTGGGAACGGCGGAGTGTCTTCGCGGCGAGGCTCACCGTTGGTCCTCGGGAGTCGAAGTCTCCGCTACCTGAGATTCGCTCGTCGCGGACTGAGACGGCGCCCGGAAACGTCGACCCGCCCCCTGGCTCGAGGAGCGTTCGCCGCGAAGCGTCTTGCGCAGCTGCAGGATCCGGACCGAGCCGAGGGCCAGCATGGCCAGAGCTCCCAGAGCCGCTGCTCCGAGCAGAGCCAGCGCTATTGGCAGCGAACCCGAAAATGACAAGAAGTGCACTCTTGCGTGCTGGAGATTCTGGAAGACAAAGACCAAGATCAGCGCGACCACCAGAAGCGCCGGCAATGTCCTGACCCACATTCGGCTGGCTCTGGTTGCCCGGGCACGGCGGCGGGGCGCGGCGGAAAGAGCCGCAGGTGGCAGCGGCGACGGGGAGCGACCCTGATCGGCTACTTGCTGGCGGTTGGGAGAAAAATCTTCCCTGCCGGCTTGTTCCTGCGGCTCCATGACAGCTGGCGTATCTGTAGGAGTCTTGGAGTGACGTGCTCGGGTTCTCATCGGAACCCCCGATCTCCTCCCTAATACGGGAGTGCGTAGCTCTAGGTGGGCTATGCCCAGTATAGCTGACTCCTGTCGCCTAGCGCCCCGGCTGTGGTGTGTTTGATCCCTGCGCAGAGGACTCTCGTCGGAACCCGGCGGGAGCCACTTCGGACGCAGAGTGGGCCAGCCAGGGCCTTCGGTTCCTGGGGCTTCGGCCGACGCCGAGAGCAACGGCGGCGAGGGCTGCGCTGGCCGCCGCACCACCCGCGAACACGGCGCCCGGGCCGACCTGTGCGTAAAGTGACGCCCCGAGCACCGCCGAAAGGCCTGCGGCGGCGGTGCCGGCCCCACCGAAGAGGCCTTGCCCCGTAGCTGCGCGTTCTTGAGGGAAGACGCGTGCCACGTACGCGTAGCCGGCTGGAACTGCGACAGACTGAACGCAGGCTTCGCCTACGCCGAGGAGCGTGATGACCACCGGTGACGGAACGAACCCGTAGCTTGCCATGAACACGTCAGCGATCATAAGACCAACGGCTCCGGCGAGGAGCGGTCCTCGCTTCTCCGCAAGACGCCCCCCGATCGGGGCGAGCACGATGAACGGTGCCCCGTACAGTGTCAGGCTCAACCCGATCAGGAGCGCACCCGCGCCCCTGTCGGTCATAAGCCGCGACCACAACGCGTCGTAGAGACCGTTGGGAAGCTGTGAAGCTGCGCCCAGGCAGACGACCGACACGAGCACGTAAAACGATGTCCGTCGCGAACGGTTCCCAGTCGACACAAGCGGTTCTGTAACGTCGTCGGCACCTTGACTACCCGGAATTAGGACCACGGCCAGTACGAACACGACCCCCAAGAGGACCGCCACCGCTATGAAAGGCAAGTGGATCCCCCCGGTGCTGTAGAGGACGCTCCCAAGGAGCGGACCTACGGTTATGCCGGCCATCATCGAAGCGGAGATGGCACCGAGGCGCCGGCCGCGGTCGGGACCCTCCTGGCCGTAACCAGCCTGGCGGAGAGCGGCGGGTAAGATGATACCGAACGCGATACCGCCGCAGGCCCGGGCCCCGACAAGAGACCAAAGGCTTGTCACGGAGGCAAACCACGCCTGGGAGACCGCCCCGAGCGCCAAACCGCCGAGCAGGACACGGCGCGCACGCGAACCGTCGAGGAACGGTCCAACTCCAAGTTGAGCGACGAGGCCGGCAAAGAAACTGGCCCCTGACATCAGGCCGAGCCCGTAAGTCGCAAGATGATCCTCGCGCTGGATGCTGGCAAGCAGCGGGAACAGCACCCCCACACCCACCGCTTCAAGGCAGACGGCGGCCGCAAGGACCAAGAACCGTACATCCCTGCGACCGCTGTTGACCGCCGACCCGCCGACAGCCACGGCCGTCCGAGCTTCGAGCGGACCGGTCAAGTCAGACTTCACCCGGGCGACCTGCGTGGAGGTCACCTCAGGGTCTTCGCTCACCGTTGCATGCTAGGTCCCGGCAGCGTCAGCTGGACCCGTCCCGAGCCGCCGGGCGAGCGCTTCAGAGGCTGATGTGGTGGCGGATGAAGTTGAGAATCTCCAGGTGCTTCGCCGTGTCAGCCTCCATCAGCTTCACGAGCAGGACCCACATTGTGGTGTCCTTCACGTCCTTGAGCTCTCTACGCAGGCGTTCGAGTTCCTTCGCATCGGCTTTCTCCTGGGCTAGGAGCCCGTCGGTCAGCTCGCTGATCACCTTGCGATCCGCCTTGTACCAGTCCAGGCGCGGGACCACCGGTGGGTCTGCGCTCAACTCGGCGTCCGAGCGGAGAGCTTCGGCCAACTCGGAAAAGCGCTTGTGGTGACGAATCTCGTCTTCGACGATGAGATTCACGAGATAGCGGAATGCTGAAGATTCGGAGCGCTCCGCGGCGTCGCGGTAGGACTCCAAGATCCCCCTCTCGGCTTCGACGTGGGATAAGAGGTGATTGTAGATTCCCTGCTCCCAGACGCTCGCTCCTACCAAGGTGTCGGTCATGAAGCTAATCGTGGCAGCGTGAAGAAGGCGACGCTAGAGCCGAAGGTCACATGCGAGATTCCAGTCTCGCCCGGCTAGCATCTCGGCATGCCACGACCAGCCTGGGCGGACGGAATCGGGACTGCCAGGGAACACGACCTGCTCGAAGTGTTCTACCCGCACCCAGCCCTAGGACTGCCAGGCGAGCAGCGACGTCAGCCGGGCGAAGCCGGAAACATTCCGCCGATGGCCGAGACGCTGGACCCAGTAGACGCCGACCTTCTTCGCAAGGTCACCAGGGTCCGCGTGCGGACCGTGATAGACGACCTCGACACCCCCCCCAGTGGAACCGCTGACGCCTACCTGCGACTGCACCTTCTCTCACACCGCCTCGTCGCCCCGAACGATTTGAACCTGGAAGGTATCTTCGCTCTTCTCCCCAACGTGGCGTGGACGTCGCTAGGGCCCTTGCACCCAGCGGACCTTCCCGACGTTCGAACGCGAGCCGCATCCGGCGGCCTTCATCTCACGGTGCACTCCGTCGACAAGTTCCCGAGAATGGCCGACTACGTAGTGCCGTCGGGCGTGCGGATTGCAGACGCGAGCCGAGTTCGCCTGGGCGCCTACCTGGGCGAGGGTACCACGGTAATGCACGAAGGCTTCGTCAACTTCAACGCGGGGACCCTCGGATCTGCGATGGTCGAGGGCAGGATAAGCCAGGGCGTGGTGGTCGGAGACGGAACCGACATTGGGGGCGGTGCGTCCACCATGGGCACGCTGTCGGGGGGCGGCACCGAGCGTGTGTCTATAGGCCGGCGTTGCCTGCTCGGAGCTAACTCCGGCCTTGGGATCTCCCTGGGAGACGATTGCGTAGTCGAAGCGGGACTGTACCTGACCGCCGGTTCCGTGGTCCGCCTACCCGACGGCACGACTCGCAAAGCGAGGGAGCTGAGCGGGAGATCCGGTCTCCTCTACCGCCGCAACAGCCAAAGCGGAGCCATCGAGGTAATACCCCGCTCAGGGGCCTGGGTTGCGCTGAACAGCGACCTTCACGCTAACCAGTAACCGCACGAGCACCTGCGGTCGGACGCGGATCCCCGCCATAAGTCCACGTCCGGCCCGGCTCCATCGCCACTTTCATCATATTCCAACGTATTCACTCAACCTGAGCTCCACAAACCGAGCCGACGCCCAAAAGAATTCACCAATATCAAGCTCGGCGGTACGTGTGACCCTTGACACCAGCCTAATTTTCAGTCAATATTCATGTGTTGTTAACTGTTGGATCGTGTAGCAACTTGTTAGTTGGTGAGCGGTCGGCTGTCCGTGCCGACGCCTGAGCGCTTAGGAGGCGCAGTGAAAACAACCGTCGGTATAGACCAGGCGCGGCCAGACCGGTCGCGTAAACACCGCAGGCTAGCTGTGGGCGGCGCGGCAGCTGCCTCACTGATGGTGCTGGCCAGCTGCGGCAGCAGTTCGAAGTCAGCCTCGAGCACGGCCACGACAGCAGCGCCCTCGAACGGAGGGTCGGCGGCGCCGACCACAGCGTACTCAGGGCCGACCGTGGATCTAACCTTCTGGTCCTGGGTTCCCGGCATTCAAGCTTCTGTCGACCAGTTCAACCAGAGCCACCCCAACATTCACGTCAACCTCGACGAGGTCACCTCGGGCGCGGCCGGGACCTACTCCAAGATGTTCAGCGCCCTTCAGGCTGGTAACGCCCCGGACCTGGGACAGGTCGAGTACTACGCCCTTCCGCAGTTCGAACACACCGGGGGGCTCGTGAACCTGGCGCCTTACGGCGCTGCGAGCGTCCAAAGTGACTTCGTTCCTTGGACTTGGAGCCAGGTAAGCGTCGGTAGCGCCGTTTACGCCATCCCCCAAGACACAGGCCCCATGGCCCTCTTCTACCGCAAGGACCTCTTCGCCAAGTACGGATTGACAGTTCCGACCACGTGGGCCCAGTATCTCTCCGACGCGCAGAAGCTGCACTCCGAGAACCCGAACGCTTACATAACGTCGTTCTCACCCGCTGACACCGGCCAGTTCGCTGGCCTGGCGTGGCAGGCAGGGGCCAACTGGTTCAACACCACATCCAGCTCATGGATCGTGAACATAAACGACTCCGCAACCCAGAAGGTAGCCAACTACTGGCAACAACTGCTTAGCCAGCACCTGGTGAAAGTAGAAACCGACTTCGCAAACGGCTGGTACAAGGACCTGTCCGACGGCACCTTGCTGACTTGGCCGTCAGCGGTTTGGGGACAGAACACCATCGCCACCAACGCGGCGAACACCGCAAACGACTGGGCCGTCGCTCCACTGCCCAACTGGGGCAGCACCTCCGCCGACGGCAACTGGGGTGGCTCGACAACCGTCGTGTTCAAAGACAGCAAGCATCCCGCCCAGGCCGCTGTGTTCGCCGAATGGCTTAACACCAACCAGTCGTCGATCACGAACCTGATCAACAAGGGTGGTCTGTATCCAGCCGACCTTCAAGGTGAGCAGCAGAGCGCCGTCAACTCGCCTGTCGCCTTCTACGGAAACCAGAATATCTGGAGTACGTTCGAGGCTGGTGGCAAGCTAGTGAACACGAGCTTCAAGTGGGGTCCGACCATGTTCACGACGCTCACGGACATGGGCAACCTCTTCTCTAAGGCGACCGGGGGCAGCGGAACTCTGGCTTCGGCCATCGCGACAACCCAGTCCGATACGGTATCGGGGATGAAGAGCCAAGGCTTCTCAGTTCAGTCGGCCGGCTGAGTCGCAAAGGAGGCAGTGTCCGATGACAGCAACCACCGAGGCGTCCTCGGACACCGCCGGGAGCGCCCGAGCACCTGCTCGGCGCTCTCGGCGCTCCCGGCGGACTCCAGCACCGATCGGCTTTCTAGCTCCTTTCCTCGTACTGTTCGCACTCTTCTTCCTAATCCCGATCGGCTATGCCGTCTACGAAAGCCTGTTCGCAAGGAAGGTCTCGGGACTGGGGCTGGCGGCTCCAGTCACGAAGTTCGTAGGGCTGTCGAACTACAGCACCGTGTTCGGTACGGCCAGCTTTATCCAGGGGATAGAACGCGTACTGCTCTTCGGGATAGTGCAGGTTCCCGTGATGCTTGCGTTCGCGACCCTGCTTGCCATGCTCATCGACTCCGTCGCTGCACGCTTCACCCGGTTCTTCCGTCTAGCTTTCTTCCTGCCTTACGGGATCCCCGGGGTCGTAGCGGCAATCGTTTGGTCTTTCCTCTATCTTCCCAATCTGAGCCCCATCGACTCAGTGCTGAAGAGCCTTCACTTCGGAAGTATCAACTTGCTCGGAGCACACACTGTCTTGTGGTCGATAGCCAACATCGTCACCTGGGAATACACCGGTTACAACATGCTCATCATCTTCGCCGGCCTACAGGCAATTCCCCGTGAGCTATTCGAAGCCGCCCGAGTCGACGGTGCGTCGGAGTGGAAGATCGCCATGCGGGTGAAACTTCCACTCGTAGTGCCATCTCTCGTGCTCACCTCGGTGTTCAGCATCATCGGGACGCTTCAGCTGTTCAGCGAACCTCAGGTCCTCAGAGCCATCTCCACGAACATTGTGACGACCTATACGCCGAACCTCTCCGCCTACAACGAGGCGTTCACCCTCAACAATCCCAATCTTGCTGCCGCAATGGCGGTAGTCCTAGCAGTCGGAACGTTCATCTTGTCCTTCGGCTTCCTACGCCTCACCTCACGCAGGAGCATCACCCGATGACGCTGCTCACCGACTCCGACGTAGGCACAACTCCACCGTCCGCACCTCCGAGCAGAACCCCCGGCCACCACCACCACCCTCCGACACGGTCCTCGATCCTTATCACGGCTTTCATGTTCGTGGTCAGCATCTATTTCCTGCTCCCGGCGTACTGGCTGGTGGTCTCCTCCACGAAGGGTCCGACCGCCCTGTACAACTCCGCAGGACTATGGTTCGCCCACTTCGACCTTTGGAAGAACCTGAGCGGGCTGTTCAGCTACAGCGGAGACATCTACCTGCGCTGGATCCTGAACACCGTTCTGTACGCAGGAGTAGGATCAATTCTGGCAACGCTTTTGTCCGCTTCAGCCGGCTACGCTTTGGCAAAGTACAACTTTCGGGGCCGTGAGCTCATCTTCGGGGTCATCCTCGGCGGTGTGCTGGTTCCGGGGACCGCTCTCGCTCTGCCTCTCTACCTACTCATGAGCAAGGTGTCTCTGACTAACTCCTACTGGTCGGTGCTGCTCCCGTCTATAGTCAGTCCGTTTGGCGTCTACCTTGCCAGGGTATACGCATCGTCGGCCGTGCCCGACGAGCTCCTCGAAGCGGCCCGAGTAGATGGCTCCGGAGAAGGGCGTACCTTCTTCACCATTTCGATGCGTTTGATGTCACCGGCGCTGGTCACGATATTCCTTTTCCAGTTCGTCGCCATATGGAACAACTTCTTCCTTCCATTGGTGATGCTGTCGAACGAGAAGCTCTACCCGGTCACCCTAGGGTTGTACACATGGAACAACGAGTACGGCCAGGCACCCCAGCTGGTGAGCTACGTCGTGATCGGCACGGCCGTTTCGGTGATACCTCTGATCGTAGCTTTCCTGTCCTTGCAGAGGTTCTGGCGGTCTGGTCTGGCTGCCGGCAGCCTTATACTGTAAAGGCCAACCTTGGGTCTTGACCTCTCCTGGCACTGTCGCGGTACGTCGTTGGCTGGTCTGCAAGGCTGCGGCTGCGGCGATCTATCTTGAAGGACTGACGATGTTGGCGAAACAGAGGCGTTCCCTCATACTTGACGAGGTGCGAAGATCTGGGGGCGTGAAAGTCTCCGATCTGACGCAGTTGCTGTCGGTGTCGGACATGACGGTGCGGCGCGATTTGGATGTTCTGGCTCGTGAGGGTTTGTTGGAGAAGGTTCATGGTGGCGCGACGGTGGGCGGGCATCTCTCGACGGAGGAGCCGGGTTTTGAGGCGAAGGCTAACAGGGAGCTTCGCGAGAAGGACCTGATAGCGGGTGTTGCTGCCGGGCTGATCCAGGCGGGTTCAGCGATCGCTTTGTCTGCGGGCACCACGACGTATGCTCTCGCGCACCATTTGCACGGGATTGCTGGTTTGACGGTGGTCACGAACTCGATGCGTATAGCGGAGGTGTTGTGGGCGTCTGGGCGTAACGACCCGACCGTCGTGGTGACTGGGGGGGTTCGGACACCTTCGGATGCCCTGGTCGGGCCTATCGCTTTGAACGCTGTGAGGTCTCTTCATTTCGACACGGTGTTCATGGGAGTTCACGGTATGGCGGAACGGACCGGTTTCACGACGCCGAACCTGACCGAGTCCGAAGTCAATCGGGCTCTGGTTAAAGCAGCTAGGCGTCTGATCGTGTTAGCGGATCATACTAAGTGGGGTGAAATAGGTCTTTCTACGTTCGCTTCGCTCGAAGAAGCGGACGTGCTGGTAACCGACGACGGCCTTCCCGGCGACGCTAGGAGCGTCTTGGCGGACAGCGTCGGCGAGCTAGTGGTGGTGGGCTCGGGTGCTTAAGAGCTTTCCTAAGGTCACCTCGGGCCGTCTGGCTGACGGCAGGGAGATATTCTGGTTCGACACCGACCGCGCCGGCGGGAACGGCCTGGGCCGTGACAGGACGGACCGGCGTCGTCTGCCGCCGACAGCTACGACTTCGGAGCGGCGCTGGGATCCGGTGTTGCGCGAGTGGGTGACGGTCGCTAGTCACCGGCAGACACGCACGTTCCTGCCTTCCGATGACGACTGCCCGCTGTGCCCGTCTAGCGCTGGCCGCTTGACGGAGATACCCGGCGGGCCTTACGAGGTGGTCGTGTTCGAGAACAGGTTCCCGTCTTTCTCGACGCGAGCGACGATCCCCGACGACGGCGTCGTGTTAGACCCGTCGTTGTACCTGCGGGCGGAGGGACACGGCCGCTGCGAGGTGATCGTTTTCAGCGACGACCACTCAGCGACGTTCTCCACCCTGTCAGCGGAACGGGTCCGTTTGGTCATAGAAGCCTGGGTAGCGCGAACCGAGGCGCTTAACGCTATGCCCGAAGTCGAGCAGGTTTTCTGTTTCGAGAACAGAGGCACCGAGATCGGCGTGACCTTGTCGCATCCTCACGGGCAGATCTACGCGTACCCGGTGATAACCAGCCGCACCCGGGTGATGCTCGAATCAGCGCGACGTCACCAGCTGACCACGGGACGTAACCTTTTCGCCGACGTTTTAGAGTCGGAGCGTTCCGCCGCCCGCCGTGTCGTCGCGTCGAACGAGGACTGGACCGCGTTCGTTCCCGCCGCAGCCCGCTGGCCGTTCGAGATCCACCTGTACCCGCACCGCCACCTGCCCGACCTGCCAGCCACATCGGACGACGAACGCGAATCTCTCGGAGAGATCTACGTGGAACTCCTACGCCGTCTCGACAATGTTTACGGCATCGAGATGCCCTACATAGCAGCCTGGCATCAAGCGCCGGCGAGATCGGACCGCGAACTCGCCTACCTACATCTCGAGTTGTTCTCGATCCTAAGAGCCCCAGGCAAAGTCAAAGCGCTCGCCGGGTCCGAATCGGGCATGGGCATGTTCATAAACGACATCGCACCCGAACGCGCAGCGGACATGCTACGCGCCGCCCTACCTTGAACCCGCCACGCCCAACAGCCGACACAGCCGACATCGCCAGCGCTTTCACCGCTACGTTCCGCCGGGAACCCTCAGTGGTATGGTCCGCTCCCGGCCGGGTCAACCTGATAGGCGAGCACGTCGACTACAACGGCGGTCCCGTGCTGCCTTTCGCTATCCAACACCGATGCTACCTAGCCGCCGCCCCGACCGGCGACGGGACCGTCACGGTCCGCTCCGCGCAGTTCCCCGCGGACACGACAACAGCCGACATAGCCGACCTGCGCGCCGCCGGTGACAGTCCCGCCCGCCGGGCCGGCTGGGGTTCTTACGTCCTCGGGGTGATATGGGCGCTCGGACAGGTCGGGGTCTACGTGCCCGGCGTCGACGTCCTCGTCGACGGCCGCGTCCCTGTCGGCGCCGGCCTTTCCTCGTCCGCCGCGTTGGAATGCGCGGCGGTGGGAGCGTTCTGCGACCTCGCCGACGCCGACATCGAAGGCCCGCAGAGGGCGGTGATCGCCCAGCGGGCGGAGAACGACTTCGTCGGCGTCCCGTGCGGTCTGATGGACCAGATGGCCTCGACGTGCGCGACAGCCGGCCACGCTCTACTCTACGACACCTACAACCACCACAAAGAGCAGATACCTCTCCGCGTTTCCGACGACGGATACGAGTTCCTAATCGTCGACACCGGCGCCGCTCACGGCCTCGTCGACGGCGAATACGCCCGCAGACGAACAGCCTGCGAACAAGCCGCACGCCTACTAGGCGTCAAGTCCCTCCGCCTCGTCGCAGACCTCGGACCACAACAATCAGCCCACCTGATAACAGCCATCACCGACACCACCCTGCGACACCGCGCGCGACACGTCGTAACAGAAATCCACCGGGTCCACCAAGCCGCAGACGCCCTCAAACACGGCGACTGGCCCCGCCTAGGAACCCTAATGACCGCCTCGCACAACTCGCTGCGCGACGACTTCGAAGTCTCCAGCCCACAACTCGACACCGCAGTCCAAACCCTCCTCAACGCCGGAGCCCTAGGAGCAAGACTCACCGGCGCCGGCTTCGGCGGCAGCGTAGTAGCACTCATAGCCACCACCCAAACCCAAACCGCCGCACACGCCATCACAACCACCTTCAAAACCGCACGATACACAACCCCCACCACCACCACCGCCATACCCTCACAAGGCGCCCACAGACAAACACCCCACACATGACACCCCCACACACCCGCACCGGGCGCGTCGCCCACCTCCGCAACGGCGGCGTGAGCCTGCTGGCCGATCTTTCGGCACCCGGTCTGCCAAGGATCATCCATTGGGGCGCCGACCTCGGGGAGCTTTCAGACGACGAGGCCCGAGATCTGATCGCAACTGCGACGCCGGGGGTTCCCCACGCCGGCTTCGACACCTTCGAGCGTCCTCCCCTGCTCTCGGAACGCCTCCGAGGCCAGGCAGGTCCGCTCGGCGTTTCAGGACGCCGAGCGGACGGAACTGCCTGGTCGGTGCACTTCAGCGACCAGGTTGGCGAAACCGAGACACTCTCGGCGGGCGGCGGGGAACGCAGCAGCCTCGTGGCTGTCGCCGACGACCCGGTTGCGGGATTGCGCGCCCGCAGCGAGCTCGTACTGCACGCCAGCGGCGTCTTGGAAGTCGCGACATCGCTGAGCAACGTGTCCGACACCGTCTACCAGCTCGACGGGCTGGCTGCGGCCTTGCCGCTGCCGGCGACGGCTCAGGCCGTGGTTTCCTTGTCAGGGCGTTGGGCTCACGAGCGGACCCCCGACCTGGTGCCGATCGCCTTCGGGACGTGGGTGCGCGACGGTACCGAAGGCCGCTCGGGGCACGACTTTCCCGTCGCTCTCGCCGTCTGCGAGAACGGGTGCTCCTGGCGCCACGGGGAAGCGTGGGCGCTTTCCCTGCTTTGGAGCGGCAACCACCGCCATCTAGTCGAACGCCGCCCGGACGGCTCTACCTGGGTCAGCGCCGCCGAGCTGCTCATACCTGGAGAAGTCGACTTGGAGCCAGGCGAGACCTACACCGCTCCGACAGTGCTAGCAGCGTGGTCTGACCAGGGTTTGGATGGGATATCACAGCGCTTTCATTCGTACCTGCGGGCTCGTCACACCCACCCGCGCTCGGCCAGACCTTTGACTCTCAACAGCTGGGAGGCGGTCTACTTCGACCTTGACGAGGCGCGCCTAATAGCGCTGGCGGAGGCGGCCGCCGGGGTGGGCGTCGAACGTTTCGTCGTCGACGACGGCTGGTTCCACCGGCGGACCAGCGACCGGCGGGGTCTCGGAGACTGGTGGGTGGACACCGAACGTCTGCCCTCGGGATTGCGTTCCATCGCCGGGCGGGTCGAGGAGCTGGGCATGACGCTCGGCTTGTGGGTGGAGCCCGAAATGGTCAACTCCGACAGCGACCTCGCCAGAGCACACCCCGACTGGGTTCTGCAGATAGCGGGGCGCACGCCCAGGCAGGGCCGGCATCAGCAGGTGCTCGACCTGACCAACGACGAGGCTTTCGGGTACGTGTTCTCTAAGCTCGACGGCCTCTTGGAGCAGTATCCGATCTCCTACCTCAAATGGGACCACAACCGTCCCCTAGCGGACGCCGGCGACCGGGCTGGGCGACCCGCAGCCCACCGCCAGGCGGCCGCTGTCTACAGACTTCTCTCCGCCTTACGCCACAAGTATCCCCACGTCGAGGTAGAGTCGTGCGCTTCGGGCGGCGGGAGGGTCGATCTTGGGATGGCGCAGTTCTGCGAAAGGTTCTGGGCGAGCGACACGAACGATCCCGTCGACCGTCAGCGGATCCAGCGTTGGACGTCGCTGGTCGTGCCTTTGGAGATGATCGGCGCGCACGTCGGGGCGCCACGAGCTCACGTGACGGGTCGTCACAGCGACCTGTCGTTTCGGGCCGCGACTGCGCTGTTCGCTCACGCTGGGATCGAATGGGACCTGACCGACGTTGGCGGCGACGACCTGGACTTCTTGCGGCGGTGGGCTGAGCTGTACAAGGCCCGTCGCGCCTTGCTTCACAGCGGCACTTTGGTCCGTGGTGATCATCCCGATCCCGCCGCCGTAGTACAAGGCGTCGTCGCAGCGGACCAAAGCGAAGCGCTGTTTTGCTACGCGCAGCTCGAGACCAGCCGGGCCAGTATCCCGGCTCCAGTTCGCCTCGACGGGCTCGCTGCGCAGCGGGTTTACCGTCTAAGAGTCGAGGATCTCTTCGCCTCCCCGAGAACGGTCGCCAGAGCGACCCCCCCGTGGTGGCCGGGCCCTGTGCAGCTGAGCGGGAAAGCCGCCGAGACGGCGGGTGTCACACTGCCGATTCTGACGCCAGCGCAAGCGGTCGTGTTACACCTCGAGGCCGTGTAGACCGCAACAGCCGACACACCGCCCCGGCGCGTCACCCGCCGGGAACGCTACGGTCGGGGCCGGATCAGTTGATCCGCAACCCGTCCCTGGGGTCGAACACCCGGGCGTGGTCCGGTTTGACGACGAGATGTACTATCTCCCCGCGGGCGGGAGGCCGGCGGCCGTCGGTCCGCGCTACGACCTGCGTCATCGCCGAGTTAGGACCGGCGAGAGTCGCGTAGGCGTACGCGTCGGCTCCGAGTTCCTCGACGATCTGCACTTCCACCGGGATACCCGTACCGTCGTCGCTGACGGTCACGTCCTCAGGTCTAAAACCGATCGTCACCTCGTCGAGCTGCTTCGCTGACACAGCCGAAAGCGTGTCCCGGCTCAAAGCCACGGTCGCTCCCCCCACGACGGCGCCTTCGCCAGAAAGCCGCGCCGGTACCAGGTTCATCGGAGGCGAACCGATAAAACCCGCGACGAAAACGTTCTCAGGGTGGTCATACAGATCACGAGGCGTACCGACCTGCTGGAGGATCCCGTCTTTGAGCACAGCGACCCTGTCCCCCATAGTCATCGCCTCGACCTGGTCGTGAGTGACATAAACCGTGGTAGTACCCAGACGACGCTGCAACGCCGCTATCTGCGTCCGGGTCTGAACCCGCAGCTTAGCGTCCAAGTTCGACAGCGGCTCGTCCATCAAGAACACCTGAGGCTCACGCACGATAGCCCGGCCCATCGCTACACGCTGACGTTGCCCACCAGAAAGAGCTTTCGGTTTACGCTCAAGGTACTGCTCCAAGTCGAGCAGCTTCGCCGCCTCTTGAACCCGACGGTTAATCTCGTCTTTGGGTACCTTAGCGATCTTAAGAGCGAAAGCCATATTGTCCGCCACCGTGAAATGCGGGTACAGCGCATAGTTCTGAAAGACCATCGCTATGTCACGCTCGCGTGGCTGAAGATCGGTCACGTCCCGCTCCCCGATACGAATAGCCCCCTGATCGACCGGTTCCAGACCAGCCAGCATCCGCAGAGAAGTCGACTTGCCGCAACCAGACGGCCCGACAAGCACCAAAAACTCGCCGTCTTTAATATCCAAGTCCAGCTGATCCACCGCCGGCTTAGTCGAACCGCTATAAACCCTCGAGGCCTTATCGAAAGTGACGGTCGCCATGATTCCCCTCTCGTTCGCTACTGGCTCCGACCAGCTACCACGAACTATATACCACACAACAACCCCACCCCGCGTTCGCACATTAACTCACAAACACCAACACCGCGGAAGCGGACAGTCAGCCGAACGGCCGTGTCAGTGCATCTTCGGGCTGACGGCCGGCCGGGACTCGACGTCGGGGCGCCGGCCGACTCCGGGAGACAGGACGCTCAGCCTCGCGAAAAGTGCCTGCAGGCCGAGCAGCTCCGCCGGGTTGTACTGCAACGTCCGGGTGAACTTTTCGATCTCCCGAAGGGCGCCTAGGGCGCCTCGCGCGTTTAGGGACCGGCGTGGCGCTCGCTTGCCCTCCACGGATTCCACCAACCGGTCACGGTAGGCTGCCGCAAGCACAGCCAGCCCCTCTTTCAGCTCGTCGGACCGGTAGCGGCGGAGCTCCCGTCGGTGTCTCTCTTCAAGTTCGCCGGCACCGGGGACCGACCTTCCCTTGGAGGCCTTGGTCCCACGCGCAGACTTGGAACGTTTGGCGTTCCCGGTAACCTCAGATGCCCGCCGATTCGCCTCGGCGAGCCTCTCGACTTCCTCCGTCTGCCTCGCCACGAGCACAGAGGCGCCAGCGTCGAGCGCCGCGACTATTTCGTCCGCGAGGGCGGCTGCGGTGGAGTTGGTACCGTCGAGACGCAGCGGGATCGAGTACCACGACTCGCGACGCTGCTCGGCTCGCGGGTCAAGGGCCAGGTCTCTGGCACGGTCCAGCCGGCCGGAGGACAACCCTGCTATGAGATCGGCCCGCGGGCGCTCGACGCCGGAGGCGACCAACGCCTCGGCTATCTGCTTGACCGACAGAGCTTCGAAGGTCACCTCGACGCACCGGCTGGCTATGGTGACCAGTTCGGGCGGCAGGTAATCGGCTAGGACCACGAAAACCGTCGTCGCTGGTGGCTCCTCCAAAGTCTTCAGCAGCGCCGGACCTGTGTCGCGAACCAGGTGGAAGTCGTGTAGGACGATCACCTTGCGCTTGGCTTCGAGCGGGCTGCTGTGAGCGGAGCGCACGGTTTCTTTGGCGACGGGCATCCCTATGAAAGCTCCTTCGCGTTCGACCGACACCACGTCGGGGTGCATCCCGCTGAGCGCCCGCCGGCAGCTTTCACACGGCTGCGCTGAGAGGTGCTCTCCCGCCGTCGGGCATACCAGGGCGGCGGCGAAGCTTGCTGCTGCGGCGCTTTTCCCGCTACCCGGCGGGCCGACGAAGAGGTACGCGTGCACCGGGCGGAGCGCGGCGCGCCTGAGAAGCTTCAGAGCTTCGCCTTGGCCTACGACGTCTGCGTAAAGTTCGGTCATCTCAAGGGGATTCTCTCAGGTGCCCCTGGCCTGCGGCTGTCCGTGGCCTGCGGCTGTCCCATGGCCGCCACCCTCACCCTGCGTTCCACCTCGTCGGGGTCGCCTGTGGCGTCGACGATCCTCCAGCGGATTGGATCCAAGCCCGCGAGGGCTACAAAGCCGGCTTCTACCCGCTCAAAGAACGTCTCCTCCTCGGACTCGATGCGGTCGGCCCGGCGGTCCGTCAGGCGCGCCCGCGCTTCGCTGCGCGGAACCACCAGGAGGATCACCCGGTCGGGCATGATACCCCCAGAAGCCCAGTGCGAGATCTGGGAGAGCTGCTCAGGGTCGAGCCCGCGCCCGTAACCCTGGTAGGCGATAGTGCTGGCAGAAAAACGGTCGCAGACCACGTCGCGGCCCGCCGCGAGAGCCGGGGCTATCACGTCTTGGACGTGCTGGGCTCTCGCTGCCATCATCAGCAATGCCTCGGCACGCGCCGAAATCCCCGGTCCGGTTGGGTCAAGCAGCAGTGACCGTACTCTCTCCCCCAGTGGAGTTCCACCGGGCTCCCTTGTCAGGACGGCTTGGATAGCTTGGGCAAGGCGGGCCGCCTGAGTCGACTTGCCGCTCGCCTCGCCACCTTCGAGGACTATGAAACGCGCCACCGCAAGCCCTCAACCACCGGCCTTTTTAGTTTTGACCTCTGCGGCCTTCTTGGCTGTCGCTTTCCCCTTCACTGCGGGAACCCTCTTCGTCGCTGCGGAAGACTTCGACGCGGAGGCCGCCTTCTTCGCTGGAGCCGCCTTCTTTGCCGATCCGGCCTTCTTGCGTCCACCAGCGGACCTGCCCGGACGTGGTGGTGCGCTGCGCCGGTCGGAGAGGAGCTCCGCTGCGCGTTCGGTGGTTATCGCGTCGACAGTGTCACCTTTGCGAAGTGACGCGTTCGTCGTCCCGTCGGTTACGTAGGGACCGAAACGGCCGTCTTTAACCAAAATCGTAGCGCCGGAAGCCGGATCAGGACCGAGCTCGCGCAGAGGGGCTGACGCCGCGGCCCTGCCCCGGCGTTCCTTGGGACGGGAGAAGACCTCCAAAGCCTCTTCCAAGGTGACCGTGAAAAGCTTCTCCTCCGAGTCGAGCGAGCGGGAATCAGCACCCCTTTTCAAGTAGGGGCCGTAGCGCCCGTTGGTCGCCTCGATCGGCTCGCCAGTGCCCGGATCAGATCCGACGAGACGCGGAAGGCTGAGCAGGCGAACCGCTTCGTCCAACGTGACGGTCTGGGGGTCCATAGCCCGAAGGAGCGACGCTGTGCGCGGTTTGGGGCCCGACGCTTTCTTCGACGTCGGTTCGTCGGACGCTTCACCCTCTTGGACGTAGGGACCGAAACGGCCGGCCTTGACGTACACCGCTAAGCCGGTCTGCGGGTTGACTCCCAGCTCGCGATCAGACGATCCCGCTTCGAGCAGTTCGAGCGCCTTGGCCACCGTCAACTCGTCGGGGGCGAGGTCCTCGGGCAGCGGAGCTCGCTGTCCTGGGTTCTGCGGCTGGGCAGCGGACAGCTCGGGGAGCGCAGCAGGGTCCGCTTCGGTTCCCTCCGGGAGGACTTCGCGCTGGATGTAGGGGCCGTAGCGCCCAACCCTCACGACTATCCCGGAGTCCGGCCCCCCTACTGGAATGGAGTTCACCTCGCGAGCGTCTATCTCACCCAGGTTCTCCAGTACAAGCCTTTTCAGACCCGGCTCAGGGTCGTCTGGCGTTGCGCTGCCAGCGGAGTCTTGGAGGCTCCCGAAGTAGAACCTGGTCAGCCACGGGATGGCATCTCGCGCGCCGTTGGCTATCTCGTCGAGGTCCTCCTCCATCGACGCCGTGAAGCCGTAGTCGACGAGCCCGGAGAAATGGCGCTCTAGCAGGCCGACTACTGCGAACGCCGTCCAGGAAGGAACCAGCGCAGAGCCCTTCTTCCACACGTACCCACGGTTCTGGATGGTCTCTAGGATGGAGGCGTACGTGGACGGGCGCCCGACCCCCATGTCTTCGAGCGCCTTCACCAGAGACGCCTCGCTGTAGCGGGCCGGAGGCGACGTCTGATGTTCCTCCTCCCCCAGAGATTCGAGGTCCACATGGTCACCGACACCAAGCGCGGGAAGTCGAACCTCGCGATCCTCCAGTTCAGAGTCAGGGTCGTCCGACCCTTCGACGTAGGCCCGAAGGAAGCCGGGGAAGGTGATGACCCTGCCCGAAGTGGCGAACACGGCGTCCTCTCCGCCGCTCGACCTGGCGCCTAGGCGAACTGACACGCTCCTTCCGACTGCGTCAGCCATCTGGGACGCCACCGTACGCATCCAGATGAGCTCGTAGAGGCGTCGGGCGTCGCCGCTCAGTCCCGTCTGCTCCGGCGTCTTGAAGGTCTCTCCCGCCGGACGGATCGCTTCGTGGGCTTCCTGTGCGTTCTTGACCTTCTTGTCGTAACGGCGCGGGGCTGCGGGCACGTAAGCGTCGCCGTAGAGGGCCCGGGCCTGAGAGCGAGCCGCCTCAAGAGCCTCCGACGACAAGGTGGTGGAGTCGGTCCGCATGTAGGTGATGTGGCCCGACTCGTAGAGCTCCTGAGCCACCCGCATCGTACGAGATGCCGGAAAGCGAAGCTTGCGACCGGCCTCCTGTTGGAGCGTGGAGGTCATGAAAGGGGCGTGCGGGCTTCGCCGCCATGGCTTCTCCTCCACCGACCGGACGTCGAAAGACGCGTCACGCAGTCGGATGGCCAGTCCACCGGCTCGTTCCGAGTCGAGCAGGACCACGTCCGAGCGCGTCAATCGCCCGGATTCGTCGAAGTCTCGGCCGGTAGCGAGCCGCTTGCCGTCGAGCTCTAGCAGCGAAGCGGTAAAAGGCTCCGGCGGCGTTCCACCCCGGAAGGCGCCGGAAAGGTCCCAGTACGACGCCGAGCTGAACCGCATCCGGGCTCTCTCGCGTTCCACCACCAAGCGGGTAGCCACCGACTGCACCCGGCCGGCGGACAGGGACGGCATGATCTTCTTCCACAGGACCGGACTGACCTCGTAACCGTAGAGTCGGTCGAGTATCCGCCGAGTCTCCTGGGCGTCGACGAGACGGCGGTCAAGCTCCCTCCAGTCGCGAACCGCCCGCTGGATGGCAGGCTGGGTGATCTCGTGGAACACCATCCGCTTCACCGGAACGGTCGGGGCCAGCACTTCCAGGAGGTGCCATGCGATCGATTCGCCCTCACGGTCCTCGTCGGTCGCGAGGTATAGCTCGCTGGCGTCTTTGACCATCGCCTTGAGCTTGCGAACCTGGTCTCGCCGCTCGGGTGACACCACGTAGAGCGGCTTGAAGTCGTTGTCCACGTCGACGCCCAGACGCGCCCAAGGCTCCGACTTGTACGCAGCGGGTATGTCGGCTGCGCTTCTTGGGAGGTCCCTGATGTGGCCGATCGAGGACTCCACGTCGAAGTCGGGACCGAGAAAGCGCGAGATCGTACGCGCTTTCGCCGGGGACTCCACTATCACAAGGGGTTTAGGCATATGAGCGCTCGCTGGCTCCAAGAACTTTCAATGAGATTGGGAAGAGGTCGGCGCGCTTTCACCTGGCGCCCTAGGCGCTCAGGCTAACGCGACAGCAAGCCCGAATGGGCGACGGCCGGGTCACCCGTAGGAGACCCGGCCGTCATAGTTGCACCGCGACCCGCTTGGAAGGGTCGTTGTTATGCCTGGTTCGCCGGCTGAGGCGTCGAGGAGGCCGCGGGCGGCCCGCTGTCCAGCGATGCCATCTTGCGCTTGGAGAAAAGAACCCCGGCGAGGATGACAGCGCCCGCTGCGACTGCGATCACCGTGCGCAGAGCCGTGTCTGACTGCAAGCTGATTATCGCCGGCAAGACCAGCAAGCTCACCAGGTTCATGACCTTGATAAGCGGGTTGATGGCCGGGCCTGCAGTGTCTTTGAAAGGATCCCCGACCGTGTCACCGATCACCGCGGCCTTGTGGGACTCGGAACCTTTTCCACCTTCGTGCCCGTCTTCGATGTACTTCTTGGCGTTGTCCCAGGCGCCGCCCGAGTTGTTCAAGAAGTTGGCCATCAACTGCCCCGTCAGGATCGTCCCGGCGAGGAACGCTCCCAGAGCCTCGTAGCCGATACCGAACCCGACCACCACCGGCGACAGCACGGCTAGCAGCGCTGGAGTAGCGAGCTCACGTTGGGCGGCGGCGGTGCAGATGTCGATCACCCGCCCGTACTCGGGACGCTCCGTGCGGTCCATGATTCCCGGGTGCTCGCGGAACTGGCGACGAACTTCCTCGACCACAGTACCGGCAGAACGTCCGACGGCCCGGATGGCTAGGGATGAGAACAGGAATGCGATAGAACCACCGATCAGCAATCCGAGGAACGTCTTAGGGTTGGCGACGTTGATGATCGACTGCGAAACGGAGGTGAACAGGGCATTCGCCGCCTTTCCGGTCAGCTGAGGTACACCCTTCGCGTTCTCGGCGATCGTCTGGATGTAGCTAGCGAACAGTGCGACGGCAGCAATTACAGCAGATCCGATGGCGAAGCCCTTGGTGATCGCCTTGGTGGTGTTTCCGACGGCATCCAGGCTGACCATGATCCGCTCCGGCTCCCCGTGGAACTCGCCGCTCATCTCCGCTATGCCCGCAGCGTTGTCCGATATCGGGCCGAAAGTGTCCTCCGACACCACGATCCCGGCGTTAGAGAGGAGCCCGAGCCCGACGAGCGACACCAGGTACAGCTCGTACTGGATGTCACCCTTGCCAAGCGCAATGGCTACCACGATCGCCAGGACGATAGCGATGATCGCCGGAGTCGACGACTCGAGCCCGGTGCTGATGCCCGACAGGATCGCCGTCGCAGGGCCTGTCCGAGTGGACTCGGCAATGTCGCGCACGGGACTCGTCTCGGTCGAGGTGTAGTACTCGGTGATCCTGCTGGCGACTTGTCCGAGCACTACTCCGGTCGTCACGGCGAAGAAGACCCGGTAGCTGTGGACGTACCAGGCTGAGACCGCAAGCGTCCCCAGGATTGTGAGAACCGCCGACACGAGGAGGCCCCTGTTGATTGGCGCCATGGCCGACTTGTCCTTCGAAGTCGCCTTGACCGCGAAGATCCCGATCACCGAGGCGAGGATGCCGATGGCGGGCACTATTAGCGAGAACGCGAGGCCCACCTGCCCCCGACCGGGGAAGGCGGCGTTGGCAAGTATGAGGGTGGCTACCAAGATGACGACGTAGGACTCGAAAAGGTCGGCGCCCATGCCTGCGCAGTCGCCGACGTTGTCGCCGACGTTGTCGGCTATGGTCGCAGCGTTGCGAGGGTCGTCTTCGGGTATGCCAGCCTCTACCTTGCCTACCAGGTCGGCTCCCACGTCGGCCGCCTTGGTGAAGATTCCTCCGCCGACCCGCATGAACAGCGCTAGGAGCGAACACCCGAAGCCGAACCCGACAAGGACTGCAGTCGCTGTGTTCTGGGCGAGCATGACTATGCCGGTGGCTCCTAGAAGCCCGAGCCCGACCACCATCAGGCCGGTCACTGCTCCCGTGCGGAACGCAATCTTCAACGCGCCCTGTAGCGAGCCATCCCGGGCGGCCGCCGCGGTACGGACGTTCCCTCGAACGGCGGTGCTCATACCGATGAAGCCAGCGAGACCCGAAAGCGACGCCCCGACCAAGAACGCTATCGCCCTGAACAGACCGGAAAGCCCGTAGGACAAAACTGTGTGCTTGGTGGTGACACCGTTGACGGTGGACGTCTCCGTTACCCGGCTCGCGGTTACGAAGACCAGGACTGCCAGCGGGACGACGATGATTCCGATCGCCTTGAACTGGCGGACGAGGTAGGCCTGAGCCCCCTCTTGGACAGCCTTGGCTATTTCTATCATCGACGGGGTCCCCTGGTCAGATGCGAGCATCCCTCGCATGAGCACCAGGCCTGTGCCGATCGCTATCAGCCCGCAGGCCGCGGCAAAGACGAGCCACGCCCATTCGGTACTGTGAAGGTGGAAGGGCTGATAGCCGCCCTCAGCGACGAATCGCATCTCCAGACGGGTCCTTTCTCTTGGTTTCGGATTGTCGGGTAAAACTCGCCTCGCCAGTGACGGATCGGGTCGTTACCGACCCCTGGGGGAGGGTTGTGGCTCCGGTGAGCTGTTCTTGCACTCGGTGCACGAGGATCAAACGGGCGAGGTTCTCGCCCAGAATCCGCTCGTGCCCTTCGACGGAGACGATCATAGGACCACCAAAGGGTTGCTTGTCGAGGATCCTCAGCTCGACACCCGGCCTCACGCCGAGATCTTCGAGGAATTTTGCAACTTCGGCGTCGGTCGAACCGGGAAGGGCGACTACGGCGCTGTCACCCGGTTCTAGGTCGTAGAGGGGCGGCATCGTCGGAAGGTCATCCGTACCGCTACCAGGTATAGCGAAGCCGTGCGGGCACGTCGAGGGCCGGTCCAAGGCCAAGAAGAGCCGGTCCTCCACCTCCCGGGGCAGGGAGTGTTCGAAAGCCACGGCAAGGCGGTCAGCTTCAGCCCAGGTGTAACCGAGAAAGTCCGCGAGGAACCGCTCGACGATCCTGTGACGTCGCACGACCGCTATGGCGAGACGCCTTCCGTCGTCGGTGAGGCCTACCCCGTGGTAGGGGGTGTGCACGACCAGCTGTCGATCTGCGAGCTTCTTGACGGTGCCGTCATCGCCCCAGGAGTGACGTTTAGCGACGCAGCTAAGTCCCCCGTGCGCGCCCCTGCAGGCTCCGAGGCGACGTCGCCTGGGAGTTGGGAGGTGATACGCCAGATCGCTTTTAGCGTCTCGCGTTCGGACTTCGTGAGGGCTGCATCCATAATTTCGCAGCCGGAACACTAGATTTTACTTAGTTGAATGTCAACTGCCTCGCCTGGGAAACTTCCGGTGACTGCCTGCGGGACCAGATGTCGGAGCACTCCTCGCACAGCTCCGCGGGGACAAGGCCGACCTTCATACCCAAAGCGAACAGCTTGCAACCAAGGCAGAGCCCGAGTCCAGCTTCCAAGCCGGCGGCGACGCTGAGCGCGCCCAAGGCCAGCTTCGCCTGCCTTGGCTTGCCCATCCGGTAGTGCAAGACCACAGCGGTCAGCGATACCGCAAGTCCGATGGCCTGAGCGAAGCGCTTCGGTGGGCCCGGAGAGAACCTGTGGTCGGCACCAAGTCGCGGTGTCACCACGCGGGTGGCGAACAATCCGAGAGGACTCAGCTTCGGCCCGCACGCGACGCGTGACGCGAACCCGTAAGCCAGAGGGAACATCACCCACGGCTGATCAGCAACCACCACCGTCGCAGCCATCGCCACGACCCCACCCGCAACCACCCGGGCGGAAGTCTCGTTGACCTGCTCGGGAAAGCCGATTAACTTGATCACTCAAATACTTTATCAGCTATGTCAGGTTTTCGTCTCCGCTGTTCGGTCAGTCCCGGTCGACGACGGTCCTGACGATCTCGGTCGTCTGGTCTCCCGAGTCGGGGCCCCCGAACATGGTCATCCAAACCTTGGTCCCTTGGGGTGTCGACTCGAAGCGAAGGTCATCCACCAGCGACCGGATCAGCGGTATTCCAAGGCCACGTTCGAAGTTGAGCCGTTCCGGATCGTTCGCCTGCGGATGAGCTCGTAGCGCTGCCGGCTCGAAGCCGGTCCCGGAGTCCGCTATGCAGACTTCGAGTCGTTCGGGCGCCTCCCAGCAGCTCGCTATGACCGCCGCGTCCGACCCGGCGTTCCGGTTCGCTTCGATGGCGTTGGTGCACGCCTCCGAAACCGCCAGTTTGAGATCGTCGATGCGATCTGCAGCAAGATTGCGCGTCCCTGCGGCGAGCGAGGCGACCACCAGGCGGACGACAGCGACGTACTCCGAACGGCTCGGCACCGATAGCTCTACGGACATGGTCCCAGCTGCCGTCGATGCCACCTGTCAGCCTTCCATAGCGTCTTCGAGGGTGGAGGTGATACGGAACACGCCGGTGAGACCCGTTATATCGAAAACTTTCAGGACCCGTGCCTGAGTGCACACCAAGGCGAGGTCCCCGTCGTTACTTCTAAGGCGCTTCAGGCCGCCGACTAGGACGCCGAGCCCGGTGGAGTCCAGGAAGTCCACTGCTTCGAGATCGGCTATCAGCTGTCGGTGGCCTTCGCTAACAAGCTCGATCAGTGCCTCACGCAACCTGGGAGCGCTGTAGACGTCGAGCTCGCCTCGGACCGCGATAATCGCGTAGGGGGGATGACTTGTATCAACATGCAGGTCGAGCTCCACAGACCAACCCTAGTTTGCCTGAAACCTACAGACCAGCGTCCCCGACCAGCAGCGTTTCGAGCGACGTCGCCGCACCTGCGGCCCGGACGGCTTGGCCCTGGGAAACGGCGATCCCGGCGTCCAGGAAACCTTGGAGGACCGTCTCCCCTTCGAGCCAGTCGGCGCGCACGTCGCGGCCGAGGAGCGTCAGAGTTCGACGGATCGACGAGTCCGACACTTCGTCGGAAACGATTCTGTGCCGTTCGTAAGCTACCGCCAGGCGCGGGATCAGCACCCTGTAAGTGCAGACCAGGCGCGCAATCGTCGACTCCAACGCCTCCGCGAAGTCGAACGCCCGAACCAGTGGAGCGCCCTGAGCGTCGACGAGCTGCGTCCTGTCCACGTCAGCGAGCACGGGGAGCCTGTCATTCCACTGCTTAGCCCGCCACGAGTGGTGAAGGCTGTGACGGTCGAAGAGCAACTTCGGCTCCGGCTCGGGAGTTGACGTCACCCACGACCCGACGAGCGAGAACATTCGGGTCTCGACCCACTGGTGGCGAGCCGCCCAGCGCCCGGACTCGTCCAGTGTCACCATTAACGTCTTGCCTCGCCCGGGTTCACTTCGTTCGCGTCGATCGCGTGTCGGTACCGGACCGTCCCACCCCAGAGCTGCCGCGACCCGGGACACAAGTCCCCTCGACGCGGTGCGCCCCTTGGGGGAACCCGTCGTTGCGGGCTGAGATCCCCCGATACAGAAGTTGGAACATCCCCTCGAAGACGTCCTCGGGAGAGCCGAAGGGGAACTCCGGCTTGCAGATGAGCAGCGACACCATGCCGTGCACCACCATCCACAGCAGTTCGCTAACGCCCAGAACGTCGCCCGCAGGGGCGAAACGTCCTGCCTCGACCCCCAAGGACAGGTCCGACGCCACGGCCTGGAGGCCTGCCATTCCCGCTAGACGCTCGTCCGTGAAGCGCTCAGGGGTGGCGTCGGAGTGGCTCATCATTAGGATCCGGTAGTGCTCGGGGTTGGCCAGACCCCACTCCAGGTACGCGCGGCCCCTGCGACGAAGTCTTTCCCAAGGGTCGCTGATCCCTGCTGCGGCAGCCTCCATCGCCTTCTCTATGTGCTCGCCTTGGCGCTCGCAAACGGCGAACAGCAACTCGTTTCGGTCAGAGAAGTGCAGATAAATCGACGGTGGTGTCACGCCCACGGCGTTGGCGATCGCCCTTATCGAGAGCGAGGACTGGTCGTTGGTTGCGATGAGCATCTTCTCAGCCGCTTCGAGAATGTCCTCGCGAAGCTTGTCGCCTTCGCCTCGGCGCGACCGAACCCGCCTCGGCGCGGCTACTACCTCGAGGTTGCTCACCTTCCTACTCTAGCGACCGCGGTCGCAGAACAGCTGACGACTGCCCGGACGCAAGCTCGCCCGGCAGCGGCCGTGAGGTCACCTGTATCCGTTGGTTATCGGCACCCGCCGGTCCCTGCCGAAAGCTTTCGCAGTGATCCGGATCCCTGGCGGGGTCTGGCGGCGCTTGTACTCCGCCAAGTCGACGAGCCTCACGACTTTCGACACCAAAGCCTCGTCGAAACCTGCTTCGACGAGGTCCGATGCGGTCATGTCCTCCTCGACGTACGCCTGTAGGAGCGGGTCGAGAACTTCGTAGGCGGGCAACGACTGGTCGTCGCGTTGGTCGGGCCTCAACTCCGCAGAAGGAGGTTTGGTCATCACCTCGGGAGGCAGCAACGGGTGTGGCCCTGAGCTGTCCCTCCAGGCGCAGAGCTGGTACACGGTGGTCTTTGCAACGTCTTTTATGACGGCGAAGCCGCCGGCTGTGTCCCCGTAAAGCGTCGAGTAGCCGACCGCGGCCTCGCTCTTGTTCCCCGTGGTGAGGACCAACCATCCCAGCTTGTTGGAGAGCGCCATCAGCAAAAGACCGCGGATCCTGCTCTGCAGGTTCTCCTCGGCAAGCCCGGGCTCGTCGGCGCTGAGGGTACCCGCAAGCACCGCCAGGAACGCCCGGTGGGGCTCCTCGATGCCGACAACGCGGAAATCGATGCCAAGGTTGGTCGCAAGGCTGCGAGCGTCATCGACAGAACCCTGACTCGAATAACGAGACGGCATAGCCACCCCGTGCACATGGCCGGCTCCTACCGCGTCGGCGGCTATCAGCGCTACCAGCGACGAGTCGATCCCCCCGGAAAGGCCGATGACGACATCGCTGAAGCCGTTCTTAGACACGTAGTCCCTGGTTCCGAGCACGAGGGCCCGGTACATCTCCTCGGAAGGTGCGAGCCGTTCCTGGATGCGCGCACCAAGGCTGCCCGCAACGGCCCCGCCCTTCGCTTGACGTTCCGATCCCGTGACGCTGCGGGACCTGCTCGTCTGCCAGACCGGGACGACCGGCAAAGGATCGGTGATCGTCCTCCCGCGGGGGTCGATGAGACGCTTACGGAACACGGGGCGCACGTCCAAGTCGAGGATTGACAGCGCCTCTTCGAACTGGGGAAGAGAAGCGACCAGCTCGCCTCGCTCGTCGAAGACCATAGACGCCCCGTCGAAGACGAGCTCGTCCTGACCCCCGACGCAATTGACATACACCAACGCGCAACTAGAGTCGGCCGCCCGGGTTGCGAGCATGCGCTCTCTGTCAGCCACCCGCCCGACGGAGTACGGGGACGCGTTAATGTTGACCATGAGCTCCGCCCCGGCGGCAGCCTGTGCAGAGATAGGACCGGACGGGGTCCACGCGTCCTCGCAGATCGAAACTCCAACCCGGACGCCGCAGATACCGAAGAGCTGGTCCGCTCCAGCCCCTGGCGCGAAATACCGCTGCTCGTCGAAAACGCCGTAGTTGGGGAGAACCTGCTTGTGGTACACACCGCGGACTTCGCCTCCGGCGCAGACGGCTGCAGCGTTGTAGAGGTCAGTTTGCGCGTCGACGAAACCGACCACGGCCACCAAGCCGCTCGCTGCCTTCGCTATGCGTTCCAGCGCTCGCATGTTGTCGGCGACGAAACCAGGCTTCAAGAGCAGATCCTCGGGCGGGTAGCCGGTAACAGCAAGCTCGGGGAACACCGCTATGTCGGCTCCAGAGGCCTCGGCTTGGCCCAGAAGCTGGACTACCTTGCCTGTGTTGGCTTCGATGTCGCCTACGACAGGGTTGATCTGGGCGAGTGCTAGACGCAGTCGTGACACGGTCAGAGCGTAGTCACCTCGCCCGCTAACCCACGAACGACGTCTAGCGTGCCCGCTGGCGCCGGCGGGAGACGCGCCAGCGGTTCAGACCGGCTGGACCTCGGCGGTGCAGAACCGGCAACGGGTAGCGGCCTTGGGGATGTCGCTCAGGCACTCGGGGCATGCCCGGTCGGTGCTCTCCGGGTCCGGGTTGGCCTGGCGGCGTGCGAGCAGCGTTCGGACGGGTCGGACGACCAAGAAGAACACCACCGCCGCTACGACGACGAAGGTTATGGCGTCTTGGATCAGCTGGCCGTAGTGGAACACGCCGTGACCGATGGTAAAAGACAGAGTCGAGAAAGACTGGGACGTCTTTCCCGGTATGGCCAGCAGCGAGAGTATGAGCCCGACCACGTCCTTGACAACAGCCCCGAAGAATGTGGCGACGATGACAGCGACGGCGAGGTCGACGACGTTGCCCTGCATCACAAAGTCTTTGAACTCCGATATTGCCTTAGGCTTGTCAGCCACCGTGCCGCGTCCTTTCTGTTGCGTACTACTCTGTTGCGTACTACCCAGTTGTGCTACTCCATGCCACGACTTTTTGTCGAACCCTTCGCCATCGCAGGCGAGATAATACATGTCTTACACCACGCCGAGGGCTACCAGCGCGGCGAGGGCTATGACCATGGCCGCGGCGACGATGAGCGCCTTCGCCACGAGCGGGAGGTGACCTGGCCTCGACTTTTCGCCGCGTCGCTGCGAGCCGCCGCGTCGCTGCGGGCTGCCGCGTCGCCGTCGCCGCACCGTCGGTTCACGACGACCCTGGGAGGGAACGCGGCTGGCTGTGTCCGCCCGGCTTGCGACGGGTAGGGTTCCCCGGGCGCCAGAAGCCCGACCCCACCGTGCGCCGACCCCGAGGTAACGGGCGGCCGGCCCTGGCAGGTCGACGCTGTCCTCATCGACCTGCGAGATCCCATCTGCCTGAATCGGGGACTCCGGGATCTTCGCAAGGGCCGGGTTCGGGTCCTTCAGGTGTTCCAGGGGGTCGAGGGGTTCGTCGGGGGCTCTAAGCGGTAGCTGGGGTTGACCTCTCAAAGCCGCCGGGAAATGCTCGGTTCTGCTGGTGTCGGCGAGCGGACGTTCCAGCGCCCTCCTGGAGCCTCGAATCCGGGGTGGTCCGTCTGCGCTGCGATCCTCGACTGACAGCGTCGCGTCGGCGCCCAAGGAACTCCCTTCGCCGGTCACCGCAGCGGTCTGTGTCCCCGTGGCAGTGTTCTCACTTCCCCCGCTGATGCCCAATGGACCGTCCTTGGTTCTCGGTACCCGCAGGCCCTCCGGGTGCCAACCGTGACGCTGGCGAATCCCGTCCAAAGCAGCGGAACATTCCGCGGAGCTAGCAGGCCGCTCTGACGGACGTTTGGCGAGCAACGAACCGACCAGTTCCCTCAGATCCTCAGGTATCCCCGCGCGAAGAACAGGTGCAGGTTCGGCAAGGACACGCAGGGCGAAAGCGGCGGCTGACTCCCCGGGGAGAACCTCGAAAGGGGCAAGTCCGATCAGCATCTTGTAGATCACCGATCCGAGGGAGTAGACATCGGCGGGAAGCCCGGCAGCGAAGCCTTCGAGCACTTCTGGGGCGGCGTGACGCACCAACTCGGTGCCTTGGCTAAAAGGCGCTAGGCGGATTCCGCCCGTCACGAGGCTGGCGAACCCGGCGATCTCGACATCGCCGCCGGCGGCCAACAGAATGTTCTCGGGGCACAGCGCCAGGTGTGACAGGCCGGCGCCTTCCAACGCTGCCAGAGCGCTTGCCAAGCCGAGACCAACGTTGACTGCCTGGGCTGGGGTCGCAGGCCCCCCTTGGGCGATAGCGTCCGCCAGACTCCAAGTCCGGTAGGCAACGACGAGACCCAAGCGGCCATCCGGAAGCTCCAGGAGGTTTCGGACCGGGCAGATGTGGGGATGGATGCTCAGCTCGATCAGCTGACGGGCGCGGTTCAATACCTGACGGCGATGCGACCTCGTGGCACCGCTGGATTCGATCAGCTCGATCTCCACCCGGCTGTGGGTCGCTGGATCGAGCGCCTCGTAGCTGTTGCGGGCGCCGGGATGCGCACGAGCGACGAGAGGTACGTACACTGCGAGATCGGGAAGCGCGTCGTCTGCTGTGAGCGCTCCCCTCTCCTTCCCAGGAAAGCGCTGAGCACTGGGGTCGAACCTACGACCGGCTCTTCTACGCACGCCCACTGCGCTTCGGCCTCCCGATGGCAACCATAGCGGCCTTAGACCGGATGCGACGGACGCGAAGCCTGACCTGCTGGCGAAGTTCCACTTTGATGGCTGAGCGCACGTCGCTTTCCGCCTGCCAAAGCCCTTCGATGTCATCCTGGCTGAGCGGGGCGGACGGGTTGAACACGACCCTTTCTGCAAGCAGAGCGACCTGACCTGCAGGTTCGAGGATAGCCGGCCCGTAGACCCCGGCCAGTTCCACTGCCACCTCTGCGTTGGTCGAAGCTTCGGGCAGTTGCATGCCGAGCCTCTCCGCTCGCTCCAGGATCTCATTCCATGCTCCGACGACTTGGCTAGGAGCATCGGCGGCGACACGTCTGCGGCGGCGAGCCCTGCGCTTCAGCGACGGCAACAGCCCAGCAGCGACTGCCACCACGAGGAGACCAATCAGCCCAGAGAAGACCCAGCCCGACGGGCTTCTCCCAGAGATCGCCGGCGTGGCGGCGGGCGGCGCCACTGCGTGCTGCTCGCCCGATGCTGGGCTTGGCGCCGCTACAGCGCCTGGAGAGGCGACTGTCGTAGGTACAGTCTGAGCGGGTTCCGGCGGCGGGGTTCCCGCTGCTGTCGCCGTCGTCGGTGTCGGGTCTGCGAGGGTCCATCCTCTTCCAACGACTGGGATCTCAACCCACGTCCATAGCTCGGCGCTGGTTAGCTTGTAGATGGTTGAGCTCGAACCTTGCGCAGGTCCTGAGCCGCCGAGGCGTATCCCCGTCACGACCCTCGACGGCACTCCTAGCAGTCTCGCTGCGACAGCGAAGAACGTAGCGAACTGTTCCGGTGTAGCCGCCCTGTCTACTGTTACAGCGTTTATCACCTGAGACAGGGCGGTTCCCCCCAACGGCGGCGACGGGGAAAGCGAAGGGTCTATCCACTTGTCGTCGGCGCGCAGCGCGCGCAGGGAAGCCTCCAGGAACGCGACGGTCGCTGTCGGCTTCATCCCGGTCAGGTAGGCCAGGAAACCGACTGTTGCACCCAGGTACGACTGGGCTCCGTCGGGAAGCTCGATGTTGGTTGGATCGCCGGCCTGCAGGTCGATTCGAGAGTCCGAAGGCAGCTGGGCGAACGTAAGCACGCCAGTCTTCGAGCTCACCGAGTAACGGGCGGTGGAACCCCCACCGGCCTTTAAGATCATGCCAGTCGCGCCGTCAGCATCTACTGGCACTCCAGATGTCTGCGAAGGACGTCCGACGGCTGGGAGCAGTGGGATCGGCCAGGAAGCAGCCAGGTCGAATTTCTGCCCGACAACACGCGTTTTTGTGCTCGCGGGAGACGGGTCCGGGATGCGGCCGCCGGTCGGCACGAAGGTCGCCTTGAACGACCAGATCCCTCCCGTGTAGTCGTCGAGGACAGCCGCCTGCAGATAGCGGGCATATGGACCGGAAATGGTCACCGAACCCAGCGACACGGGGCGGGCACCGTGGTCGTCACGCAGTTGTGCAAGTTCGTCGACCGGGTCGTCTATCACTGGTGTGAGGACCTGAGCCTGGAGATGTAACGCAACGGGCTTGGCGGAGCCGCTCAGGCTTCCCGGCACCACGAAGGCCAACACCGACGCTGCTAACACGGCGGCGACTGTTGCCCGAGCGACCGGACCGAAGCGTGAAGCGAGGCCTGCGCCAGCATGTTCGCCGGACGGAGCCAGCTCGATCATGTACAGTTCGGCGCGCTCGGATAACTCTGTCGAGTTCACGTCGCGGCCAACCAATCCCGGCGAAACGAGCACTTTCGACTTGCCCAGCTCGTGCAGCAGGGCTGCGGCCGTCGCTATAGCTACGAGAAGTTCCGGGCCGCTCTCCCGGCTTTGGGAGGGTAGCGCCGAGGCTACCGAGAAGCACCCGAGGTAGACGGCTAACGGTATTGACAGCGCGATGACACCGCGACGGGACTCAATGGAGGTGACTGTGCTCGACGGCGACGCTTCTGCCCATCCAGACGCAAAGTCCACAACCGGCAGTGTCCTTGCGACTATTTCAGCACTGAATGCGGCCGACATCCACTCGACGACAAGGAGGGGAAGCAGGGTGCTCGGACCTCCCGCTAGGGGCAGGGTCTCGGTGAGCAAGTTCCGCGGTCCACTGTCGAACGAGTGCCACAGTGTCACCACGTCGCCCCGGCAGATCGCTAACGCCGCTGCAGCCAACACTGCGACGCTCAACGCCAGGCTCGGCACTGAGCCGATCCGGTAGCGCCGGGAGGAGAGAAACGCTATAGCTACCGCTGCCGGTGCCGCGCCCCACAGCACCGCCGGCGTCCACGCTATACGATACGCCCGCGCGAGCGGGGTGACGGCCAAGACGCAGCTGATCGCAACTGATGCTGGCAGACCGAAAGTCCCGAGAGCCCGGACTTTCACGAAAGTCCCGTTCCAGTGCGCCACCTTCGGGCTACTTCGTCAGCGTCGCGGCACTGCAGCACCGATACTCCGGGATGTGAGCTGCGCCTCACGGGTTCGTCGACGATCGACACGACGATGATCCGATTGAAGCGACGGCGCAGCGCCGCCAGGGCCGCCATAACGTCGCTCGATACGCTGCCTGCGACGACCACGAGGCTAGTGCCTCCCTTGGTACGGCGGAGCAGCAAGAGCTGCCCTAGCACCGAGCCAGAGCCGTCTGGTGTTACATCGGTGAGGTAGTCGTCGATAGCGTGCACATCTGCGAGCGAGGTGCTTCCCAGGACGACCCCGGAGGTGCTTCGAAGTTCGACCGGCGCCCGACCGCTTGACATCCCGGCTACGACCGACGCAGCGACGTCGACAGCTTGTTCGAAGCCTCCTTCGCCGTAACTGGAGAAGTCGAGATCCAGTACTACGACCGTTCGTGCCTGTGCAGTGTCTACGTTCTGGCGCACCACCAGGCGCCCGAGGTGAGCGCTCGACGGCCAGTGAACGAGGCGGAGGTCGTCCCCGATGACGTATTCACGCAACCGGTGGAATGTGATGTTCCCCTGCGGGGAGGCGTCGCTGGAGGGTCCCTCAACGATCGTGGATACCCCGACGTCGAGGGGCGCCAACCTTACTTTCCTGGGACGTACGCGGATGACGTCAGTGGAGCCTAGGATTTGTACGCTCCTCCACATACCGAACGGGTCTGAGCGCGGTAGATCGATCGGACCTACCCGGAAGGTTCCTCTCGAGTCTGTCGGAAGCCGGTATGCGCGCATGGCGGACTGACCGGCGGCGAGGCGGGGTAGGGAGGAAGCGATACGTCGATCGCCGATGTTCTGCTCGATGCTCAAAGAGGTCACGGCGCGACGCGATTGATTTGTCGCTTCGATGAGCGCCACCGCCGGTCTGCCTTTCTCCACGTAGTGAGGCTCGATGCTGCGCAGCAGGGAAATTCTGGGGCGGCGCATCACGTAGGAGAGCGAGCCTGCGTCGAGGACGACAAGGCCAGCTCCTAGCACCGTCACCGGCTCCCAGCGAGCTACGAGCCCTATGAGAGTCACTGCCAGCCCTACCAGGGCGCTAACCGCACCGAAAGCGCTGGCGCCGACAGACCTCACGGCTTGAGGCGCCGAGGTACCGGGACGGCGGCGAGTGCCTTTTCGACGATGTCGTAGGCGCTCACACCGCGAAGCTCAGCTTCGGGTCTCATGATTATGCGGTGAGCGAGAGTCGGGCGCGCCATAGCCTTCACGTCGTCGGGGCTCGCGTAACTCCTACCTTCGGCGGCGGCTACTACGCGTGCCGCTCGCAGGAGTGCTATGCCTCCACGAGGTGACACACCGAGACGTACGTCGGGGCGATTGCGGGTCTCGCCGCATATGGCGACTATGTAATCCTCTAACGAGCCGGAGACCTCTACGTTGCACTTCACCACTTCCACCAGATCCAGTAGCTCGTCGCCAGTCATGACAGGCGCAAGGCTTGCCACCACCGGTTCGTCCTTCTCGGCTCGCAGGACCAGAGCCTCCTGTTGCGGGCTTGGATAGCCGATCTCGATCCTCATGAGAAACCGGTCGAGTTGGGCCTCCGGAAGGGCATAGGTACCCTCCAGGTCGATCGGGTTCTGGGTAGCGACGACGACGAACGGGCGAGGGACCCGGTACACGGTGGCGTCGGTCGTGACGGTTCGTTCCTGCATCACCTCGAGAAGCGCTGACTGCGTCTTGGGGGACGCACGGTTTATCTCGTCTCCTAGCACAATGTTCGCGAACACCGGACCGGGGCGAAAGCTAAACGTCGAGGTCGCCTGGTCGAAGACCGAGATACCGGTTACGTCACTCGGGAGCAGATCGGGGGTGAACTGGATCCGATTCCACGTAAGAGCGACCGATGCCGCTATCGAGCGCGCCAATGACGTCTTGCCGACGCCAGGAACGTCTTCGATCAGAAGATGGCCCTCTGCGAGGACGCAGCCGACCGCCTGCCTGACCACTTCGTCCTTGCCCCGAACCACCCGGCAGACGTTGGAGACGAGACGGTCGAAACGCTGGACAAAAGCGCGCATTCCCGGGTTGACGCTCAAAGTTGTCCTCTCAAGGTACCTCCGCCGGCCTGGGGTTCGTGGTCGTAGTGGTTGAAGTCGACGTAGTGGTCGAAGTCGACGTAGTGGTCGAAGTCGACGTAGTGGTCGAAGTCGACGTAGTGGTCGAAGTCGACGTAGTGGTCGAAGTGGGCCCTTGGGCCGGCAGATTCGTGGGCGTCCCCGCGTCGACTTGCACTTGACGACCCAGGTAGCGGTAGCTCACGGTGACGGTGACACCCTTGACGCTCACACAAGAAGACGGCAGGGTGATCGCCACTGGGAACGTCGGCGTTTGCAGGCTCTGGGAGCTGGCGCAGGGGTCATTCGCGCCAGCTGGAGGCGCCCCAGCCTTGGAGCCGGCGCCCGGCGGCGGCTGGCTCGACGGGCTTCCTGGCGCGGACGTTGATACCATCCAGTCGCCACCTGCACTGGGAACTGCACCGTTGCTTGCCACTACCAGCTGCCATGGCGAGCCGGTGGACGGACCGCACGATCCCGCTGCCAGGCAGGTGCCAGCAAGCGTCACTCCAAAAGAGTAGTCGGGCTGAGCTCCGACCTGGAATGCCGCCGACAGAAGCGGCGAGGCCACACCGAACGGGTCAGGCGTAGCGGTGTCTTGCAGCTCGAACGATATCGTGCAGCCACCTCCCAGGTCTACGAGGTCCACAGGGAACTCGACCCGGCCCTGGCTCAGCGCAGTAGACGGCTCGTCGACCGACGTGTCCGAACAGCTCAGCACGCCAGCGACAGCATCCAGGGGTACGCTCGGCAGGTCCGCAGGGAAGCCAACCGACAGCGTCCCGTGGTTTGGGTTGGAATCCACCTCGGCCTTAACCGCAATGCCGGACTCCAGGTCCGACGGCCAGGGTAAGTTCACCTGGAAGGGGGTTCCGCTGACGGTCACGGAGGAGTCAGGATGGCCCTGGGGATACTCGGTGACGGTTGCCACGTAGGATTGCCCGGGTGACAGTCCGGGCACCGACACCGTGGTGGAGTTCGTGGGCCCGACAGTGTCGCCCCCGACCTTGTAGACGAACTGCGCATCGGCGGCCGCTGTCCCGAACGCGGTGGTCGGGTCGCCTCTCACGTCTACCTGAAGCTCTGCGCTTAGCGAGGACCCTACGATTGATCCGGCGCTCGTGAGGGTGATATCTGAGGCCGCAGGTTCAGCCCATGAACGCGTGCAGGAAGAGTCACTCGTCGACCCACCGGCAAGGCCGCTTGCGAGACTCCCCTGGACGCTGAACGAAAATGCGTCGCCCAAAAAGCCCAGCTGGCGACCTGGAATCGTCACCGAGTCGACGGTACCTGAGACCTCGACACTTGGCGGCGACGTGACGACGCTTCCGTCGCAAGCCGACGCTATGACAGTCCAGTCGTAGGCGGGGACCACGCAGTCAGGGTTCTCGGCCTCGGTGCACGGAACCCATGACACAATCCAGTCCCCACTCGAGTCGGAGGTCGTGGTGACCGCCACAGGGGCGTCCGGTCCGCGTGCAGGCGTCGTGAACTCCACCGAGTTGGACTGCGTCGACAACGTGTTGATATACGCCGTGACGGACACGACGTAGCTTGTAGCGGGCCTGAGCCCGCTGAAAAGGTACCGCTGCTCTCCGGTAACCCTCTGTAGAGCCGGGTCCGGTTGCGTTGCTCCGTCAAGCGCCTCGACGTGGACAGTCCACGTCTGTGGCTCGCAGTCGGTCTCTTGGAGAAGCTGGTAGGACCACGAGACGACCACGGCCTGCGGCGATGGCGACACGGAAGTGATCGTCGGTACGTGGGGCTGCTGGAACGTCGTGGCGCAAACGACCTTGGCACTAAGCGGGTTCAGCACCGGCAGCGGCGGCGGAGCCGGCCGTGTTGCAGGCACAGTGGTAGGCGCCGCCGAGTTCGGGTTGTTCGGTTTCGTCGTGTGCTGCGAGTTCCCCGAGTGCTGACCGGCATTCGACTTGGGGTGGGAAGAAGCAGATGATGGCGACGCAGTGAGAACAGCCGGACCTTGCGCGCTGACAGTTACCGCATCGGCTTTGTCGACTCGCACTGGCGGCCGGGACTTATCGGTGAAGACCACGACAGCTTCCAAGTTCTGAGGATTGTTGAAGACAACTGTGGGCCCGTCACCTACCACCTCCGCGTCGGTGAAAGTGTTCTTGGCTTCGGCACCGCTATAGAGGGGATAGCCGTCTGTGCCTGTCACCGGGTTCATCGCTGCATCAGAGGTGCCGATCTGCCACAGGGTCGGACGGCCGATCTGGCTTCTGTCCATCGTATAGATGTAGCCGCCTGACAGGACCGGGGTAGCCGGGTCGGCCCCGACATGAAAGCCGCTCAGAGGCTCCGGGCCGGCGAGGGTTCCAGACCCGGCGATTCCGTACAGAGCCCACCCTGAGCCGTTCCCGGCCAAGAACCATACCTCATCGACTGCCCCGGTCACAGCGACCGTTCTTGTCACCGAATCGGTGAAAGAAGTCCGGATCATCCTTGGCGGTTGCCCGGACGCCGACGCCTTCCCCCCGAGCGCCGAGATAGCCTTGGTCGGCGTAGCGGACCCTGACGGGCCGGCCACCGGCACGTCGATGCCGGGTTTGGGAGCCGGGTCTAGGACGGTCACCCATCCTGGGCTGGCGACTGCGACGAAGTTCGCGGCCGACTCGACGGACATGCCGCTGCAGCCCTCGTCGTGGAACGTCGCTCTCACATGCACCGCTAACCCTGCGGGTGCTGAGCTGTCGGGCAGCATCTGATAAACCCGACACGCCCGTCCGGATGCGACCAGTTGCCACAAGTCTGCACCCTGAACCGCTCTCGCAGCGGACGACAGCACCGCCCGGCCGAATAGGGTTGCGAACCCTTTCGGGCTGACACGCGTGTGCGGGGTCGCCACCTTGGACTGGGCTGCTGCTGCAGCTGCAACCGTCTGGCTCCCGACAAGCGACACCGTGCTGGTCGGTGCGGAACGGATTATGTATGCGTCAGGTCCGGCGGCGATGCCAGCAGCCCCGGTTGCCTGGCTGAGAGCACCGAGACTGACGCCGGGCGCGTGCGGGTCAGTCACGTAGTCGTCGGCACCCAAAAAGTTGAAGCTGCCGGTCAGCTTGTTAACGAGCACCGTGCCGCCTTGCACTCCTACCGGTTGCACCGCCGCGTAGTCGGACGCCCCGACTAGGGCGTCAACCCCCTCGAGGCGCACCGCCACGGTCGCCGTCGTGACATCGATCACCGACAGAGGCCTCACGTCGCTTAGGACCAGCGAACCACCGAAGACACTCGGACGCCGGGCGGCAAGAGGAGAGGCGCCCAGCACGGACCATACAAGACTGCCCAGAACGGCCAGGACGGTTCCGAACGCGAAAAGCACTCCTCCCAGCCCCAGCGGTGGCGTTGGACGACGTCCAAGCGCTCCCCGGTCAGGCTGGGAGGCCGCACGGAGGCCCACTACCAGACCATCCGACACCGGCCGAGGCCAGAAGCCATGCTGCAACCTTAGCTCCCGTCGGACAACGGGCGGGGCCCGCGCTTGGCTTGACTACCCTCCGTGGTCGTTGGTGTTATGGTGGGATCGGCGAGCCGGGAAGTCTGGTCGGCATTGAAGGTGTACGAGTAGACCTACCCTGCTGACCTAGGAGTGCATTTGCCTGACCCGGTATCTTTTGGCGTCGTCGTAGCCGTGCTCGGCGTAGCGGTCCTTGGGATTTTGGTAGGTGGGAGGCTGTCGGAAAGGTTGGGTGTACCCCTACCGCTGGTCGTCCTCGGCGCGACAGCGCTCGGCGCAAAGGTCGCTAACTTGGCTCCCCTCGGGGAGGTCGCTGTCTCTCGTATCGTCACAGTCGCGTTGATCGCCGTGCTGTTCTCCGGTGGCATGCACCTCGGTCGCCGCCGTGTCACCCGCTCCGCGCGGGTAGTACTCACCTTAGGAGGGGCCGGAACCTTGGGGACCGCCGCTCTGGGCGCTTTGTTCGCCCACTTCGCCCTGGGACTCGCGTGGTACCCGGCGCTGCTGGTCGCTACGGCCGTAGCCCCGACCGATCCGACGATCGTGTTCGGGCTCCTCGGCCAGAACCCAGTTGGCGGGACGGTAGCTACCGTGCTCGAAGGGGAGTCGGGTGCCAACGACCCGGTTGGCATCTCGCTAATGACCGCCCTCCTCGGAGCGGGAGGTATCACCCTTTCGGGCTTGGCGGACGCCAGCAGAACCTTCGGTCTGCAGGTATGCGTGGGGGCTGTCGTCGGAGTTGCCGGCGGTCAAGCCCTAGTCTGGCTGATCAGGCGCCCCTCCCTGGGCGGCGCGGGCCAACGCCCGATCGCCTCGGCGGCGGCTGCTGTGGCCATCTATGGGATTGCGGCGGCTGCGGACGGCTCGGGATTCCTGGCGGTGTTCATCGCAGGGATCTCTCTGGGCGACGAGCCTTTCCCTTATAAGATCCAAGTCGAGCGCTTCCACTCCTCCTTGGCATCCCTCGGAGAGATCGCGGCTTTCATCAGCCTCGGCCTGACCTTGGACCTACACGTCTTAGCTCAAGCGTCCACCTGGGCACCAGGCCTGGCCCTGGGAGCCGTGGTCGCATTCGTGGCCAGGCCGCTCGTGGCACTCGGATGCCTTTCCGGGTCGGGAATGTCGAACCCCGAGAGAGCGTTCGTGGCCTTTGCCGGGCTGAAAGGAGCCGTGCCGATCCTGCTCGGAACGTACCTGCTGGGCTCGGCCACCGGCCAGGGGGCTCGCCTGTTCGGGATCGTGGTAGTAGTCGCCGTCGCCTCGGTCGCCGTTCAGGGGTCGCTTGTACGGCCGGCGTCAGCCAAACTCAACAGGGTCGAACTCAAGCGATCGAAGCGATATTCGACACCAACAGAACACCCACGAGAACCATGACCACCGCGTAGACGAACGTCATGCCCCACCGCCAGGCGTGCCAGGCCAGCCAGAACCTCCGAAGCGCCTTCACGTCGAAGAAAAGTGCGACGACGCTGAGGATTATCTCGACGACCGGCCCGACATTGCTGAGTGTGCCGAGAAATGGCAGTGCGATAGGAACAGCAAGGTAGCTGATCAGGCATCGGATCGCCGAGACGGCTATGGAGGTCCGAAAGAGACTCTGCGCTTGAGCACCCGTGGCTGTCGGGCGGCCGAGCGGCACCTTGAGAAGAGTGGCTACCGCCCGGTCTGCCCTACCGAAGCCGCTTCCGTCGGCAGACTGGCGGGGCCTCGAAAGGTCAGCCCCCGACAAGTCAGGTACCGGTTCGGCTGCGGGGAACATCACCTCCAACGCTACCGTCTCTTGGCAGCGAAAGACAACGCGGGCACCGGGCCGGGGGACGCCCGGGAGTCCCGGGCGTCCGCCGCTACGGCCAGTTCCACCGACGCGACCTGACGCGCTAGGGGATCATGCCAGTGCGGAGCAGCACGTGCTGACGATCAGCCTGGTCACCAAGTAGGGGTCCATGTTGGCGTTCGGTCGGCGGTCCTCCAAGTAGCCCTTCTGTTCCCGCTCCACCTGCCAGGGGATCCGCACTGACGCTCCCCGGTCGGAAACCCCGTAGCTAAATTCGCTGTAGTGGGCGGTCTCGTGGTGCCCAGTGAGGCGGTCCTCGATTCCGTGCCCGTAGGCTGCGACGTGCTCCTCGGCGTTCTCCCCAAGGGCTTCCGCTGCGGTGATGACAGCCTCATAGGAGTCACGCATCGCGTTGGTGGAAAAGTTGGTGTGACACCCAGCGCCGTTCCAGTCGCCGCGCACCGGCTTGGGGTCCAAGGTCACCGAGATCCCGAGGTCCTCTCCGATGCGGTGTAGCAGCCAACGTGCCACCCAGAGCTGGTCGGAAACTTCTAACGGTCCCAGAGGGCCGACTTGGAACTCCCACTGACCCGGCATCACCTCTGCGTTGATGCCCGATATCGCCAGCCCGGCCTTGATGCAAGCGTCGAGGTGGGCCTCGACGAGCGGGCGACCGTAGATGTCGTCGGCGCCGACACCGCAATAGTAGGGTCCTTGGGGAGCAGGGTAGCCGTTGTGCTCAGGGAAGCCGAGTGGACGGCTCCCCTTGAAGAGTGTGTACTCCTGTTCGATTCCAAACAGCGGCTCCTGCGAGGCGTACTTCTCCGAGACTGGAACCAACTGGGCTCGGGTGTTGGTCTTGTGCGGCGTGAAGTCGGTTAGCAGGACCTCGCAGAGAACTATTAGGTCTTCGCCGCCGCGTATCGGGTCGGGGCAGGTGAACACCGGTTTGAGCACGCAGTCTGACGCTTTGCCGGGAGCCTGGTTGGTGCTGGAACCGTCGAAACCCCATATAGGCATCTCCGTGGTGCCTGACGGGAGGATCTTGGTCTTCGAACGGAGGAGGGGCGTCGGCTCCGTTCCGTCGATCCAGAGGTACTCGGCTTTTATCGTCACTCCTGGCGCTCCTTGGGTGCGGTCTAGATGGATGGGAAGGCCGGAGACGTTAGCTTGCTCCGACCGTCGCATCCTCATTGTGCCATCAACGCTGAGCCCGTCGGGTCAAAGCTGTGTTAATGCTGTGTGACATCACCGTCGACGGTCGGCTCCTGGCAGCGCAAGGTTCGCCACGCGGTTAGCTTCTCTGGCGTGGAACAACACGTCGACTATGTCATGCGCACCGTCGAGGAGCGCAGCGTGCGCTTCGTGCAGCTGTGGTTCTCGGATGTGCTCGGAACAGCCAAGTCGTTCCAGATCACCGCGGCTGAGCTGGAGAACGCCTTAGAAGAAGGCATGACCTTCGACGGATCGGCCATCGACGGCTTCAGCCGTGTCCAAGAAAGTGACGTCCTCGCTCTTCCAGACGCCAAAACCTTCCAGCTGTTGCCCCATCCCGGCGACGGGTGCCCGGTGGCGCGGATGGTCTGCGACGTCGTGAACTTGGACGGGACACCCTTCGAGGGTGACCCTCGACACGTCCTGCGCAGGGTGATGGACAAGGCGCATGGCCTCGGCTACAGCTTCTACGTAGCGCCCGAGCTCGAGTACTTCTACTTCAAGCAAGGGGGTGTAGTAGGCGGAGCAATGACAGTTCCTCCCGAACCGCTCGACCGAGGGTCCTACTTCGACCTGTCGACCCACGACGTCCCGAGCGAGGTGCGCCGAGAGACGGTCCTCACACTCGAAGAGATGGGGATACCGGTCGAGTACAGCCAGCACGAAGACGCTCCGAGCCAGCACGAGATCGACCTGCGCTACACCGACGCCATGACCATGGCAGACACGGTGATGACTGTACGAATGGTGGTCAAAGAGGTAGCCGCCCGACATGGGATAGCGGCTACCTTCATGCCCAAACCACTGACCGGCGTCCAAGGCTCGGGCATGCACACGCACCTGTCGCTTTTCAGTGGGGGGCTGAACGCCTTTTACGATAGCGACGACGAATACCACCTATCGGTGACGGCCCGCCGCTTCATCGCCGGCCTGCTCGTGCACGCCCGAGAAATGACCGCTGTGACAAACCAGTGGGTCAACTCATACAAGCGCCTGATAGTCGGCTACGAAGCGCCCGTATACATCTCCTGGGCGCAGAACAACCGGTCCGCCTTGGTTAGGGTGCCTCCGACCAAGGCCGGCAAGACCGAGTCGACGCGCATCGAGTACCGGGCGCCGGACCCAGCCGCTAACCCCTACCTAGCTTTCGCCGTGCTCCTCGCTGCGGGTCTCGCGGGTATCGAGGCCGGATACGAACTGCCCGACGAAGCTGCGTCGAACCTCTACGAGCTATCCTCCCAACAAAGGCTTGCCCTGGGAATTCGGGCTCTGCCCGGGTCCTTGTCCGAGGCCCTTGACGCTATGGAAGGCTCCGAGGTGATCGCTGACGTCCTTGGCGACCACGTCTTCGAGTGGTTCGTGAGGAATAAGAGGTCCGAGTGGTCCGACTACAAAGCCGAGGTGAGCGAGTTCGAGTGGCGCCGATACCTCACGGCGCTTTAGGAGGCTCCGATCACCTTGGAGGAGCTCCTCGTATATCCCGACCCTCCGCCTTCGGGAGTCGTCAGCGCCCTCGAAACGGGAGCTTACAAATGGCGGCCGGTGGGTTCTGTGCGTCATGCCGAGCGCATGGAACCAGAGGACGGCTGGTCAGGAGCTTTGATCTGCGCTGACGTCGACGCCGAAACGGCGTTCTCTTTATGCAGAGCCGTGAGAAAGCGCGAAACGCCACTTTCGCCTCTCTTGCTGGTCGTAGCAGAACCGCAGTTGCGTGAACTCGAGCTTCGCGAAGACCTCTTCGACGATTTCTGTGTCGGTTCATCGAACGTCAAAGAGCTGGCCGCGCGCCTCGACCACCTTTTCTGGAGGACCGGGCGTGGCAACCGACCAGAGCTGGTCGAACACGGAGGGCTCGTGCTCAACCTCGAGACCTACCAGGCGAGCCTCTCGGGTCGCCCGTTGGATCTCACCTACATGGAGTACGAACTTCTGAAGTTCCTGGCGACCCACCCCGGGAGGGTCTTCACCCGAGAGACCCTCCTGTCGAGGGTGTGGGGCTACGAATACTACGGAGGCGCTCGGACGGTAGACGTCCACGTCAGAAGGTTGCGAGCCAAGCTCGGCGAGGAGCAGGCTCACCTAATTTCTACGGTTCGTTCCGTCGGGTACCGATTCGGACAGACCCGCTGGGACTCGTGAACGTGTCGGATCAGGGACCCAGGTAGGCCCAAGCCTCGATCTCGATTCGAGCCCCTAAGGGCAGTCCTGCTACGCCGACAGCCGACCGGGCTGGGCGGTGTTGTCCGAACACCTCGGCGTACACGGCGTTCATTTCGGCGAAGTCGGCCATGTCCGCCATAAACACGGTCGTCTTCGCCACGTCCGACATGGACGCCCCGTTAGCAGAAAGCAGCGCTTGGAGGTTCGTCAAGCACTGCCTCGTCTGAGCTGCGGCGCTGCCGTCGACGAGTTTGCCGTCGAGCAGGGGGATCTGTCCGCTGCACACCAGCCAGTCCCCTACCCGTACAGCCGGGCTGTATGGGCCTACTGGGACTGCGGGTGAGCTCATGACGACCGGCCGATCGGTCGTAAGGAGCAAAAGGTGCTCAAATCAGCTGAAGGAGTTTCCGCAGCCGCAGGTGCGAGTGGCGTTGGGATTGTTGACGGAAAACCCGGCCCCGGTCAGACCATCTTTGAAGTCCAAAGTGGCCCCCACCAGCAGGTCCGCGCTCGCAGGGTCTACGACGACACGCACCGAACCGTACGCATAGGACACGTCGTCGGCCGCAACGTCGGCGTCGAAGAACATCTCGTAGCTGAAACCTGAGCACCCTCCGGGTCTAACCGCGACTCTCAACGCTAGCGCAGGATTGCCCTCAGCCTCGATGAGCTCAGCGACTTTGGCTATCGCAGGGTCTGTGAGCGTTATAGGGGGCTGGATCTGTGTTTCGGTGCTGGTCACCGGTTCCTCCTCGACTACGGCTGGGCCGACCGGGGCCGGCCGCTGGATGCTTAGGGCTTTCGAAACCACACTCTACCCTCATCGACGCCGGTAGTGCCCGCCGGTTGGTTATGTTCTGATCGCGCGACGCCCTGGGCCGCTGGCCAAAGTGACCCGCTGGCCAAAGTGACCCGCGGGATAACCCGAGTCGCTGGATAACCTGAGCCTATGGATAACCCGAGCCGCTGGATACCTTGAGTTGACAGAGTCGTTGAGTTGACAGAGTCGAGTTCCAAGTCCGAAGACCGTGGGGCGTTCCCGGTCGTTTCTGAGCCAGCCGTGACGTCTGCCCTACGCTCGGTGATCGACCCCGAGCTGGGAGCGGACATTGTGGAGCTGGGCATGTACCGGGGCTTCAGTTTCGACAGTGGCGTCTTGGAGGTGGAGGTCGCTTTGACGACCGCCGCCTGCCCGTTGCGGTCGCAGATCAGCCGGGACGTAGCCGGGCGCCTCGGAGGTCTGCCCGGAGTCGGACGCGTGCTGGTGAAGACGACCGAGATGAGCCCGGAGCACAAGCGCCGGTTGATGGACCGTGCCCGGGCACGCGCCGCCGCCAACCCGGCGGTCACCCACATCCCCGGCCGCACACGGGTCCTCGCCATCTCCTCCGGCAAGGGGGGTGTTGGAAAGTCCTCCGTAACTGTCAACCTCGCCACCGGGCTTGCCGCACGGGGACTGACCGTCGGCGTGCTCGACGCTGACATCGCAGGATTCTCCGTCCCACGGATGCTCGGCATGCAGGGTGATCTCGGTGCCCGACGCTCCGATGAAGACGGGAAGATCTTGATCCAGCCGCTCATAAAAGCCGTTGGAACGGGTCAGCTGAGAGTCGTCTCCATGGGTTTCCTGTCCCCGGAGGACGAGTCGGTCATGTGGCGTGGGCTCATGCTGAACAGGGCGGTGCAGCACTTCTTGGAGGAGGTCGAGTGGGGAGACCTCGACTACCTGCTGGTAGACATGCCCCCGGGAACTGGTGACATTCAGATGGGTCTGGCACGGATGCTTCCAAGGGCGGAGATCGTTATCGTCACGACGCCAGCCCTCGCAGCTCAAAAAGTTGCGGCGCGAGCGGCGGACATGGCGAGGAAGGGCTTCCTGCGTGTGGCCGGTGTAGTCGAAAACATGAGCGGCTTCGTCTGCTCTCACGGCGAGCTTTACGAGCTATTCGGCTCGGGCGGCGGTGAGCGACTCGCTTCCGAGATCGGTTCCCGCCTTCTCGGCCGGATCCCTCTGGAGCCGGCGGTTTCCGCTGGCGGGGACAGCGGCACTCCCGCTGCATTAGGCGACGGGGCCGCCGCCGCTGCGTTCAGAGCCTTGGCAGACGCTGTGCTGGCCCTCGAGCCTGTAACCGAGATGTCAAGCTGCTCGACGCGGATACTCGACACCGTCCGAGCCGCTTTGGCCTCGAAGGCCTGAACAGGATCCTTCGTGACCCTGCCCGCCGCCGACTAGCCCTGCGACGGCGACCAGGTCGCGTCGATGTCGTCGGGTTCGGGGCTTGTAGCAAGACCGTCTCCTAACAGCTTGCGCAGGTGCGCCCACACCGAATAGCGGGCTACGGGGTGAAGAGCCGACGGCACGTCGGTGTAGATCCGCTCTACGAGGGCGCCGACGCTGACACCGTCAGGTCCGGCCTCCGCTAAACAGGCCGCCACCTGAGCCTCCCGCTGCCGGCGATGGCGGAGGTAGCCGTCCAGGACGGCACCGGGGTCGTCGATCATCGCCCCGTGACCAGGTCCGATCCTTCGGAGGGCCCGCCGGCGCACCTTCTCCAAGGAGTCGAAGTAAGCCGACATGTCACCGTCCGGAGGAGCTATCACCACGGTAGAACCGGACATCACGTGGTCACCGGAGAACAGCAGTCCCGTGCCCGCAAGCTCGAAGCAAAGGTGGTTCGACGTGTGACCGGGAGTCCACACGGCATCGAGCGCGAAATCGCCGACATCGAAGCGTTCCCCGTCCGACATGCGACGGTCAGGCGCGAAACCCTGGTCGTGACCGTCGAAATGGTGGCCTCCGGCACCGTGGAGACTTGCTTGTGGGGCTGGACCAAAGCCGACTACGGTCGCTCCGGTTGCCTCAGACAGGCGGCGAGCCAGGGGTGAATGGTCGAGATGCGAATGGGTCACCAGCAAAGCTCGGATGCGGTCACCGTAGAGTTCGAGGAGCCTGTCGTAGTGGCGGTCGTCGTCGGGGCCCGGGTCTATCAGCACCACCGACGAGGTCCCGACCGCGTACGTGTTCGTGCCCGGTCCGGTCATCACGCCGGGGTTGGGTGCGACGACACGCGTCACGCCGTCCGCCACCACCGTGGTCACCCCCGGTGCCAGATCGTCCGGCCAAAGCGGCATGTCTGTCACACCCTGCACCTTAGGACCCCGGCACCGGTGTCAGCCAGCTCCTTCGCTCCCGGCCCCAACTACAGGTTTGCCGGCGCTAGCCGCTATCTTCGAGGCAGGAGGGAGAAAGTCCGATGAGCGTCGCCGAGATAGTGGTTTTCGCAGCTTGCTGGCTGGTGGTTGCCACCCTGCTCCTATGGGGTGTGTTCAGCGAAACCTCCCGGTCCAAGGCGCGTTCCGCGTCACGGAAGCCGCTTCGCTCGGCACCGGTTAGCTGGAACCGCCGCGAGGCCCGCAACCGATCCGAATGGCATCCCTCCGGTCAAGGTCCCGTGCTCGACACCGACTGGGTGGTTGTCGAGTCCGCGCCCGGGTCGTCACCGGGGGTTCTAGCAGAGGCAAAGCTCGTGGCCGCTGCTTTGCTGGCTTCTCGCGGGCTTGACATGACTTCGATGCCACCGAGCGACATCCGCATCGAGGTGACCGCCAGCGGGGACGGAGAAGGAACGACCCGTGTGCTGGTAAGGGCTGGGGCTATGCATGCGAGCAGGCGGCGCAGGTAACAAACTGGCTCCGGGCAACGCCTGCTACGAAGACTTGCCGCTCCCAGCCGAGCTGGAAGCCTTAAGGCACGTCGACGTAGACATCGTCCCCGTCAACCCTGACCGGGAACGTCCTCAGACCGGACCTACGCCCGGCGGTGCTAATACGATCACCAGAGTCGACGTCGTAGCGCCATCCGTGCCACGGGCAGGTGAGAACGGTCCCGGAGACCAAGCCGTCATCGATAGGGTTTCCGACGTGCAAGCACCGGTTCTCCAGGGCCCTGAACCCCACGGGAGTGTCGAACACCGCCAGGTACACTTCGCCGAAACGCACTGGCCATCCACGGCCGACCGGTATGTCCTGGCGCCGACAGGCACGATGCCACGTCACCGCCGTGCCCTCGGACGGTGGGCCGCTAGCAGGGAACCGTCATCCCGGTTCGAGCGGACGGCGCTCCACTTCGGTCAGCCCACCCCAGATGCCGTGCTGCTCCTTGGAGCGGATGGCGTACTCGAGGCAGGGCTTGCGGACGTCGCAACCGGAACAGATCGCCTTAGCCTTGGACTCGCGGGTCTCCCTGTCGTCTTTTCGCTCGAAATGCGAAGGCGGAAAGAATAAGGCAGTGTTCGGGCCGCGACAAGCCGCTTTCGCCTGCCACATCTCTTCAGCATGTAGAACGCTCATAACTATCCCCCATTGCCTCCGCAGAACGGTAGCGCCTCATCCACCCCTACGACAAGAGGGACCCACAGAATTTTGACCACTTTGAGCAGCACTTTGTCTCCCGGAGACTCGTCGGGGGATCCGCCGCGCTTTCGTGCCCCCGCTCGGGTGCTGATCGTGGCAGGGAAGGGAGGCGTGGGCAAGACCACCGTCTCGGCCGCTGTCGCCTATCTAGGCGCCGCTTCAGGCCTCGACGTTCTCATTGTGGAAGTCGAAGGCAAGAGCGGACTTCCCGAACTTTTCGGTCATGCCGACGGCCTCGGCTACGAGGAGGTCGTGCTCCTCGAAGCAGGCGAAGCAGGCCTTGGATCAGGTACGGTGAGAGCACGGACGCTGACCCCAGACGATGCTCTCGTCGAGTATCTGGACGGTCGGGGACTAGGCAAGATCAGCCGGCGGCTCCGATCAACAGGAACCTTGGACGTGATCGCGACTGCTGTTCCAGGGATCAAGGACATCCTGGTGCTCGGGAAGGTGAAGCAACTGGAGGTAGCGGCCGCCACCGCCGGCTCTCCCGATCTGATAGTCGTCGACGCCCCAGCCGCCGGCCATGCTGTGACTTTCCTGTCGAGCGCGTACGGCCTGGTCGAGGCCGCAGCAGTTGGACCCATCCGCGCCCAGGCCTTGGAGGTGTCCGAGATGCTTTCCGACCCTGCGCGCTGTCAGGTTATGGTCGTAACGCTGCCTGAGGAGACCCCTGTAAACGAGGCCGCTGACACTGCGTTCCACCTCGAGGACCGGGCGTCGGTGAAGTTGACTCCGATCGTCGTCAACGGCGTCTGGCCTCGCGTCACCGTGCAAGGTCGCCTCGAACCCGAGCGGTACGGGCTCAGTCAGCAAGAAGCGGCCAGAGTGGAGGCAGCTGTCGAGTTCCGCCTTGCCCGCCAGGACCTCCAGGCGCAGCAGCTGTCGCGTCTGGCCTCACTCCTGCCGCTGGAGCAACTCCGGCTCCCATACCTGTTCAGCGTTGACTTGGACCTCGAAGCTACTCGGACGCTCGCTTTCGAACTCGGACGCCAACTTGAAGGACCGCAGCGATGACACAGCGTTCGAACCTGGACGCCATGATCTCCGGGCGCGAGGTCGTGATCTGCGCCGGACCCGGCGGTGTCGGCAAGACGACGTGCGCTGCGGCGATAGCCCTGCATGGGGCTCGCCTCGGCCTCAGATCATGCGTGGTGACCATAGACCCGGCTAAGCGTCTCGGCGATGCCCTGGGGGTTGCGTCCCTGACCAACGAAGCGCACCGCGTCGACCTCGATCCTCCGGCTGCGCCCGGGGGTGGCCTGTGGGCGCTGATGCTGGACACGAAGTCCACGTTCGACGAGGTGGTAACCCGGTACTCCGCTTCCCCCGAGCAAGCCCAGGCAATACTTTCGAACCGCCTGTACCGCAACATCTCGGGGGTTCTCGGGGGCACCCAGGAGTACATGGCGATGGAGAAGCTCTACGCGCTTCACAGTTCCGGGCTTTACGACCTCATCGTCGTCGATACGCCGCCAACCCGTCATGCCCTCGACTTCGTAGACGCGCCCGCCAGGCTGATGCGCTTCTTGGACAACAGGGTGTTCCGTCTGCTGATGTCGCCTACCAAGGTTGGGCTGCGGGCCATAGGCGCAGCCACCAACCTCCTGCTTCGTGCGGTATCGAAAGTCGTCGGAGGGGCGGTGGTCAACGACGCCGTCGCGTTCTTCACCGCCTTCGAAGGCATGGAGCAGGGTTTCCGCGACCGCGCCGCAAACGTCTCAGCGCTGCTCAGCGACCCGCGTACCGGCTTCGTCGTCGTCACGACACCTCGCCGGGAAGCCGTTGACGAAGCGATCTTCTTCGCGGATCGCCTCTCAGGCTCATCGGACCGAGTAGACGCGCTCATAGCAAACCGTATGTTCCCGTCCTTCGGTACCGTGCCACCCGGCATGGTCGCTGCTATGGATGACGACCGTGACGTCGCCGGCAAGGATCGGCCGTCCTCCAACCTCGTCGATCACGACGTCGAGGCACGGATGAGAATTCTCATGGATTTCGAGCGGATCTCGTCCAGGGAAGAAGGTCACATATCCGAACTCGCCCGGCGTCTGCCAGGTACGGCGATCGTAAGAGTTCCTTTCCTCTCCGCGGATGTCCACGATTTGGGCGGGCTCGACGAGGTGCAGAAGTTGCTTTTCGCTGCAAGCCCGACCAGTGAACCCTGAAGCTACTTAGGAACCAAGCACTTCGGAGGCATCTTGGGGATCCACCGCAGTTCGTAGGGCAGACTTCGCCTGTTCGACGTTGTCGGTAACGTTAACTATGCGGTCGAAGCCCGTCGTCTTGAGCAGACGCACCAGGGTCGGCCTGTCGCATGCGACTGCGACGTCACCCCCCAGCTCCCTGGTCCGGCGGATGCCCCCGATCAGCGCACCTAGGCCTGCGCTGTCGATAAAAGGAACGCCGGAGAGGTCGATCACGAGCTTCTTGGCTGATGCCAACTCAGCCAAGATCTGGCGAAACTGCGCGACGGTGAACGCGTCCAACTCCCCTGCCGGACGGCAGATGCTGAAACCGTCCCCAGTTTCTTCGGTTCCTATCGTGAGCACCAAACCTCCTCGGCCTCGTCGGACCTACGATAATCGTACCCCCAGGGACACCACGCTAACCTCATAGTCGTGACGGAAATCCTCGTAGCAGCCGACGACTCAAGCGTGTTCGACGACGTGCGGTCTGTCCTCGCAGACGACTCCACAGCGCTTCGCTGGGTACGACGCGGGGAGGACGTGCGCGAGGCGATCGACTACAGACCAGCGGACCTGGTGATCGCCGACATGCAGATCGGGACCATGGGTGGTATCGCTGTCGCTTTGGACCTCGAGCTCGAAGCCGATGCTGGAAGGCTGGAGCCCCAGGCGATCCTGCTTCTCCTTGACCGCAGGGCCGACGTGTTCATGGCCCGTCGCAGCGGGGTCCGAGGCTGGCTGGTCAGACCCTTCGACCCAATCCGCCTGCGTCGGGCGGCGACCGCGCTCCTGGCCGGTGGCACGTGGCACGACGACAGCTACCTGCCTACGCCCGTGGCTGTCCCGGTCAACTAAGCTAATAGCTACGGGAAGTAGCGCAGCTTGGTTAGCGCGCAGCGTTCGGGACGCTGAGGCCGCGGGTTCGAATCCCGCCTTCCCGACTCATAAAGCCCCAGGTCAGGCCCCATCTTCGTGGTGGGGCCTCATCGCGTCCCGGCGTCCCGTGCGCGTTCCGTGCGTGATCTTTGGGCGGGGGTCTGGAAGAAGGTCCGACCGAGCGCATCCGCTGCCGCCCTGTCGGCCTTCGGGACGGCTCGGGCGTAGATGGACAGGGTCGTCCGAGGGCCGGCATGACTAAGGCGGGTCTGGGCCGTCTTGACGTGCACCCCCTCGGCGACAAGGGTGATGGCGTTGGCCCTTCGCAGGTCATGGAAGCCGGCGCCGGCCAGGCCGGCCTTGGCCACCGCCTGGTAACGAGGGTCGATAGCCTCAGCCAGGCGGACGATGTCGTCGGCTTCGAGGGCCCGCCGGCGCGTGGCGGTGATCGCAGGGAGCTTGATCCCCCGGCATGGCGTCCGGCTGATCCAGTCGGAGCGGACGGCGTAGGCGAACATCGCCCGGACTACGTCGTATTGCCGATCGACCGTCCGCGGGGCATTGACCTCCGCCCAAGTGTTGACGAGCCGCTGGATGTCCGGCGGGGTTACCTGCCGCAACCTCCGCAGCCCCAGGGTCGGGAGGATGTGGATCCGGAGGATGGCGTCGTTGCAGGCTTTCGTGCTCCGGCGCCTGGAGGGGTCGCTCGACTTCCAGTGCTCGGCTAGCTCGGCAACGGTCATCCGCCCGCCGGCCGGGTCCACCCACTCGCCCTTGTGAATGGCCGTCTCGATGTTGGACAGCCATCGCTGGGCGTCGCCCTTGGACGGGAACGTGTCGGGTGCGACGTGCCGGGTGACGTTGTGCCAGTAGCTGGCTTGGTATCGGCCGGATGGGAGTTTGCGGACGGAGCCGAAGTGGCGGCCGGCGGGCATGGCGGCCTCCAGGGCGTGCGGGGTGACGCGGTGGAGGCTCTTTGGCGTCCTCGGGCCGGGCGGAGCCTCGAGCCGGGCCGGGATCGGCCGCCAGTCGGTGATGGTACCCGCCCGGCGGGCCACATCGCAGGGACCTCGGACTGCTCCGGAGCGATGTCATTCCCGGCAAATGACACGGCTTCGGAGGGGGGTGAGGAGGTTCTCGTCATGGTGACTGAACCCGTCGCCGACAGCTGGCGGCCGGATGGCCCTTGTGGGTGGAAGCGCCGGCTAGGTGCGCCGCAAGGCCCTGGTCTGGCCCCTCCTCGCCCTGGCCGGCGTGGTCGCCTGGCACCTAGGCGGCATCATCGTCGGAGCCCGCTGACCCTCAGCGGGCTCCGACGACGGAGACGACATCAACCCCGCTACCAGAGCGCGCAACGCCACGCAGGATGCCACCGGACTGCATGGTCGTACCTGCCTCCGATTCGGCGTACTGGGTGGGTGGCGGCTCCAAGCGTCGTCGCGTCTCGTGGTGGGTCTTTGCGGTGAGAGACGGTATCGATCGCTCCGGACTGGGGTTCACGCTGGCGCTGACCATCCGGTGGGGGAAAGCGATAGTTGGGATTTCCTGCTAGCCGCTGGCACGTGGTGATGGCATTTGGGGCCGTGACCGCCACAGCCACACCCCGATCGCCGCAGTGGCGACCGCTGCGGTCAGGGCGAGGGCGATTCGGATTCCTGCCGGTGTCGACAGTCCCTGGCTGGCGCACACGGTTTGCGACCCAGCCGATGCAGCAGAAGGGATGAAGCTGGCACAGCACCGATCGGCAGACGGCAGGAACGAATACAGCAGGTACGCCCCGACCAACCCGCTTGGCACCACGAGGTTTCCGAGCAGTTTCTGGCGGCCGGTCCAGGACCTGGAGGTCCACAGCAGGGTCACGCCGATCAGCCAGCCGACCACAGGGAGCACCATCGCTCCCAGCTCGAGCAGGATCACGGTGCAAGCGTCTCGAAACGGCGGGCACCCAGGAGTAGGCGACCAGGCCGCTGCGGCGATCTCTTCCGGGCTGCCGAGTTCGT